>ENA-ORTS01001490-ORTS01001490.1-human-gut-metagenome-genome-assembly--contig:-NODE-1490-length-15758-cov-6.880851_pt1 | contig 15758 bp, 10 predicted proteins | sample MGYA00241911_ERZ509186 | MGnify/ENA primary metagenome ERZ509186 (study PRJEB26280, sample SAMEA2338852) | human gut metagenome | biome: human gut; feature: human-associated habitat; material: faeces...
TCCGGCGGATGACGAGGGACAAGCGTTCCTCGATGCCTGCAACACCTGGTGGAAAACCCTTGATTACGAACGAAAACGGACGATCTGGATGGAGAACGACGAGAGTCGAGCGGAGCAGCAAAACGAAACGTAAGAGAGAATTAAATCAATGTATACGGCTATTTCAGTACTCTTGACAATTCCATGGTGCTACATAATATCCCTATTTCATCCGAATTTGGGAAAGGAATGACAATCCGATAATTCAAAGAAATACACAGTTGTTTTTCAATTCCTATTTAGAGATGTCGAATGATTTCGTATCCTGATAAAACAAAAGAGTTGGCAGAAATGCCAACTCCCTAAATAATCGAAAATAGTATACGATCTTACTCGAATATCCAAGCATGATTCCTATATAGACCGGCCAGTAACATGAAGAAAGAAGAAATAACAGCAGGGCAGAAATATATAAGCCACAATTCAACCCTATTTTTTTGCTTCAATCCCTCATGGTAATATTGCCAAATTTGTCTATGTTTATTATTCCTTAAATAATAAATTAACAATCCTATAAATAAAAATATAGCAACTGCAATTACGGTCTCATGTGAAAATTCTATTATTATCCATCTTTCAAGTAAAAAGAAAATTGTAAATATATTTAATGTCATAACAGAAAAAACATTTCCTAACGGGAGACCCCATGGAATAAAATCTTCTCTATTTCGTATCTGATTTTCATATCCAGCGGCAAAAATATAATTATAAAATCGCATCATAACTTATTCAAAGATTTCGTGTACATAATCTGTAATTCGGATATCTGGCCTCCATACTTGTAAACATTAGGGATTAATTTGTTTCAATCCTCGTTGAACTGGAAAAGTTAATTGGTTAGGCCCCCTCCAAAAAAAAGGTATGGATGTACTATCCATACCTTCTCCGATAATCACGGCCTTGTTACAATTTTTCGAGCATTGTTCGCAGGCGCACGACTTCGTTACATTTACGTTCGTAGACGACTGCCGAATAGATACAGAATGCCATGACCAACATTGCTACCCAGCCGATAATCCCGCCGCCCATAATCAGAAATGTCGCGATCAGACCGATGACGGAATCTCGCATCGGATGTTTTTCCACATCCGAACCCAGATAGACCAGTCCGCAACAGACGAGGATCGATACAACACCGATTGCAATGCCCCAAGCAGTATCACCTAATTTCCAGAAAACAGAAACCGTGCGTATGGCCGTTAACGCAGCTGAGAAATAGAAGATGTATTTCGATTTCCCGACTAATTCCAATGCATCGCTCTGCTCCGTTTCCGCAGCGATGATTCTCAACTGGAGAAATTGTCGTTGTTTTTCAGTATCCTCATGAAAGGGGAAACCGCATGCAGAGCAGGCTGTACTACTTGAGCCTTCTTCCGAATTACAATATGGACATTTCATAGAGAATAGAATATGTAGGTTAATCTTTCAATATAAGCCATAACGATAATAAAGTACACATCACCGCCATAAAAATAGCTTGAAATAGATAATTTCCTATTGACACTATATAATCCTCTTCTGGATTATTCAGATGTCTTATATAAGCCTTTATATTAAGATATAAGAAAAGATAAGATATTATAGTAAAAACTATACTTGCTGCAATCATTTTGTTATAGAATAAGTTATTCCTATTATATCAGAAGGAATAGTAGTTATTGCGTCTATGATAAATTGGTCGTTCGGTTTCAATCCATTTATATACTTTAGGCCAGATGCGCCAGCACCGACTATCATAAGCCCTGAATTAAATATCGCACTGGTGGTATCCCCCGTACTTGCATCATATGCTATTTGCATAGCACCGCCTATACGACTGAAACCAGATCCAACGGCCATAATAGGAAGTCCTGCTTCAGCACCTAATCCGGTCGCGGCAAGAGCCATTCCTCCATAGGTAATGCCATATCCTATTAGTTCGAGCCCTCGGCCCGCAACAGCCAAAGTTCCTAACAAAAACTGTCTTTGCCCTTGGTGTATACTCCTTACGATCGGATTCGACATCGTCAGATGGTGTTCGAAATCTCGCGCGAATGCCGACTGCCAATCTTGAATTTCATCCATATTCTGCGCTTGCCACTGTCCTGATGTATTCTTGGCAATCACCAATGCGAGCGGTATGACCGTCGAGTATTCTCCTTTCCTACGAGTATATATTCCGGTATTCTCTTCCATGAATTTATCGAGCTTATATATGTTATCTACATAATTATATGCAGTTTTTCCCATAAAATCATTTTTGTTGCCTGAAAGAAAATCTCGGATTTCATTCGGGTCACTCGTCGTATAACCGCCGCCGCTTTCGATTTCCGACCATAATCCGAAAGGATCGCGCCAGCGGATCGGATTGTTTCCACAGTAGGTATAGGGACTATGGAATTGCATCAGTGGATCCTGCTGTAACCACATACCCGAGTCAGGATCGTAGAAACGTGCGCCGAAGTCGTAGAGCGGCGTGGTAACGCAGTCGTCGCTCTCGATGTCCTGACGCTCCTTGCCCGAGAACATATATCGGTTGCTGGAAGTCGGCATACCCGATTGCGTCCACTCTTTGCCGAATGGATAGTAATCCTTGCGGTCGAGGTCTTCGCAGCCTGTCGGCGTCACCTTCGCTACCACACGTGTACTGCCCAGATGGTCGGTCAGGAAGTAATGCGCCTCGGTCGTATTTCCTTCCGATACCAGCCGTCCGCCGCCGAAGGGTGCACTGAACTCGCCGTTGCTGTAATATACCAAAGAACCTCGATATTCATCCTGCTGACCGTCGGAATACTCGTGCAGAATCTTCGTCCCGTCGGCAAGGTAACGATAATAATCCGAGTAATCGCCCCAGCCGTACATCTTTGAAGGCAAGTTAAGAAGATTATACGAGATTTCCAAACCGCTCAACGCATCCGATGAAATATTCCCGTTGGCGTCGTAGTGGTATGTCGTATTGCCGTTTGTCTCCTTATTTCGCTGATTGCTAATATACGAGAAGTTATAAAGATTTTGCACCCTACTCCTTCCTGTTCAAAGAGCGCTATGATGATAGTTGTACGGGCATTGCGGGCGGGTCTATCACGGCATACCCGATCGATTGGGGTACTTCACGATGGAGACGGCGCTCGGGTGGCAAATTCATACCTGAAAAGCAATGGAATCTCGGATATTCCGTGACCGACCAGACGCTCGGGTTCATTTCGTCGGCAGAATACAAAAGTCGGGAATATTAAAATCCCCGACTTTTTGCATACATATTTACTACACCTCAAACAAAGAGGCAACATAATTGTCCCAGATCGTGACACCGCTTGTTATGCCATGTTCCCAGCTCTCCGGCAAACCGGCACGATCTAATGCCAACCCCTTTACATTGCTGCCAGAAAAAAAGGAATAGCTGAAATAACAACCGACCAAAGATAAATAAACCATAATCCAAACCAACTTTTCGTTTTCAGACGATCATGATATTGCAACCAAATTTGGCGGTGTCTGTTATGCCTCAAATAGTAAAACAGCAACCCAATTGATGTGCATACAATTATAAACGCCGAGACTGTATTCGTGAATTCAATAAGTTCCCATCGTTCAAAAAGAAAAAAGAAAGTAAATATATGGAGCATCATGACCGAGAATACTTCTCCTAAAGGCACGCACCATGGAATAAAATCTTCTCCATTTCGGATCATATTTTCATATCCGGCCGCAAAAATATAATTATAAAATCGCATCATATCTTATTCAAAAGTTTCTTGTACATAGTCATACATCTGTTCTCCCCATTTGGCCTCTATAAGAATCATTCCGCCGGCAACAGCTGGGCCGACATACGGAATTCTAACAGAAGCATCAGTTGCAACACCATAGCCTAAACGTGCTCCGGCTTTATAAGGTTCTCCATTTTGAAGATCATTTTTTATATCCATAAATCTTAGCATCCATCCGACAGTACCTAAAACTTGGGTAGCCTGACCTCCAATTTTGGCAAGTGATTTAGTAACAACACGTTGATTCCCTTTGAATACTCCTCCATTAGCAGTTCTGAAATAGAGTTTTCCATTAGATCCTATGCGGGTTATGCCGGAATAATGTTTCAGTTGCAAGGCCATGATTGATGTCCATGCCACCGAATTATTAAACTGCTCTCCCCACCATGCCAAATTGTCCAAATCTCCGTTGAACGACGTAAACGGCGAAAGTCTGCTCAGTTTCATCGTGTTGACAACTACGACATCATTTTCGATAGTATTATATGTGAAAAAATAATTACCGCGATTGTCTTTACGTGCATAAGGAGTCGTTTCGCCATTTTGATTGAAGAATTGCTCATCCGTAAAATACCTCCATCCAGACATGGTGGCATTTCCAGTTCTGGTGTATTCATCGATAAATCTTGTAATCAACACCGGATCACTTGTTGTCCAGACGTCGAGACCGAATGGATCGATGAAATTGATCGGATTATCAGCACAATACGTGTACAAACTGGGGAATTGTAAAATGGGGTCTTGTTGCAACCACATACCCGAGTCGGGATCGTAGAAGCGTGCGCCGAAGTCGTAGAGCGGCGTGGTAACGCAGTCGTCGCTCTCGATGTCCTGACGCTCCTTGCCCGAGAACATATATCGGTTGCTGGAAGTCGGCATACCCGATTGCGTCCACTCTTTGCCGAATGGATAGTAATCCTTGCGGTCGAGGTCTTCGCAGCCTGTCGGCGTCACCTTCGCTACCACACGTGTACTGCCCAGATGGTCGGTCAGGAAGTAATGCGCCTCGGTCGTATTTCCTTCCGATACCAGCCGTCCGCCGCCGAAGGGTGCACTGAACTCGCCGTTGCTGTAATATACCAAAGAACCTCGATATTCATCCTGCTGACCGTCGGAATACTCGTGCAGAATCTTCGTCCCGTCGGCAAGGTAACGATAATAATCCGAGTAATCGCCCCAGCCGTACATCTTTGAAGGCAAGTTAAGAACATTGTACGAGATTTCCAAACCGCTCAATGCATCCGACGAAATATTGCCGTTGGCGTCATAACCGTATAACGAATTGCTATTCGTCTCTTTAACCCGCTGATTTCCATTATAGCTGAATCGATAACTTCGGGTATCTTCCGACGACAAACTCGATCTGTTCAGCGTAATAATATTGCCGTTTTTGTCATAGGTGATTCCATTTTCGGTATACTCATTATTGGCATCTATCGGATCGCAGATAAATAATTCAGCATCCGTCAGACGCGAGAGATCGTCGTAGTGGAATCCATACTCACAATCGTCACCGTAGGTATTGCCGTTTATCTGCTTATGCGACCATTGCCAATTGACGATATTCCCCGTGTAGGAAGGCTTCAAAACTTCGCGATACGCATCGAAATACCTCAATTCCATGTGGAACAGCTCGCTATTCTTGCGTGTCAGCCATCCTTGGATATTATAGTCCATCGTCTCGTGGATGGCGTGTGCTCCCGTACCATAAGTCTTGCCGGTAAGCTGTCCGAGATCGTCGTAGGTATAGGCGACCACGGCCTGCTCTCCGTCATTGAATTGTGCCGTTTCTTTCGTGAGACGACCTCGTGAATCGAATACGAAATACCGATAGAGATTATTCGTCGTATCGCCGGATTCATGACTTTCACGTTGTGCGATGAGATTCCCTGTAAAATCGTATTTATTCGTTACACGTAAAATACCGCCGTCGGCCGATTTCTGTACGAGTTGTATGACACGACCTTTGTCGTCGTAATAATATGCACGATGGTAATACGTTTCCGCACAAGAATAATGGTCGAGGACTGCTAATTTCTCAGCAGTAAGCCATCCTTTGACATTCCTATTCAACATCGAAACAGTTCCTTCGTCAGTCATGTCCGAAATGTTTCTGAATGCGAGATCCGAATCTTGTAACATATCGTAATCATCATAGTCGTATTGCCGAATCAATGTCTGTGCTTCGACATATAACAACGGAAGATTTCCTTCTATAAAATTCGCTTGGAACTCTTCATGACGTTCTTTTTGATCGTCCGTCGAGGAATCGGTTGCCAAATACTGTCGAAAAAGTCTTCCCAGTCCGTCGTATTCATAGGTCATCCACTGGTTGCTCGTCCGCATATTGCCGTCCTGCGACATCACGAGCCGATCGCCCATATCGTACACCAAGTATTCCGGCTCTCTGCCGGCAATATGTTTCTCAACGATTCTCCCGAATCCGTCGTACAGGAATACATAACAATTCTGTTTCGTGAAATCGTCCGAAAGCCGATAGTTCGACGATGCATTCAGCAGATCGGAGCCTTTGGGCGTGACGATCCAGGCCAAACGATCATAATCATCATAGACATATCGTGTGATAACATGGCCATCAGGACTATCGTTCAATTGCGCATCTTGATAGATCAGACGTCCCGTTTTATCAGTATATGTAATCACAACGGCACCGTCTTCATTTACTGTTTGCAGTCCCGTAAGCGTATTCTCGGCATAATAACCGTTTGCAATGAGTCTGTCGCCGGTTTTGTCCACATCCAAACGTAAAACGCTATTCGCTTCATTTCCGAAATAGGTATTGCGTACAGCGCGATCTTCCGACCGATAAATCGATCCCTGCCTTTGTAGTTTCAAAATACGGTCGAGCGGGGTGGCATCGTACTCTTCGACAGTATAGGCATAGGCATTATCTCCGTAAACATCGAATTTGTCAGCATAGAACGCATTCTGTTCATTGAACGCATCGTCGACATACCGTGCAGAATTACCTTGTCGGGCATATGGCAGATATTTATTCGTTTCACGAGATAAAGCATCGTACATGATTGGGCGAACAAGATCGACATTTCCGTTTTCGGCAGCTTCGATCTGAACGACCTGCGACGGGTAGCCCAATCCGTCGTAATAGACGATGTCGTTTACAGCCTCTTTTTGTCCGTTATATGTTTTACTTATAATCCAGTTCCGATCGCGGTCCAGCACAAACATATCGTCGTTGACCAATGCGCCGTTCAAGTCTATGGAAGCTTCGTATCCATATGAAAAATAATAGGATGCAACGATGTGGTAATACCCTGCGACAGCGGGGAAATCCAATGTTATGGATTCGCCATTGCCGTATTTGAATGTCGACTGTATATCCCCGTTTTTATACAATCTATATCCGACGCCTTGTTGAGAATTGTCGATCCGAGCTTCGAGTCGGGATGCAGATTTATCGAATCTGTAAGTTACAGGTAACGACAATACCGCGCCATTCGGATTTTGAATGACTTGAAGTCGCTGTCCGGATGCATTCATGAAATAAAAATTGCCATTGATAGGTTTATCGGAGAGATTGGGCCCACAAGTAAATCTGATATATCCGCGTTTAGATGTTTGGTCGTAACCATATGATAACCTAATATGAGCATCCCAATATGGAGATTCTTCAGCATTGAGAATTTCAAATACCTCGTCGAGAAACGACAAATCCCGAGCGCTGTTAATTTGTACTTTCGTTCCGTTGGTATTGATATAGGAATCGAAAAATAGATCGGAAACCTCGCCATTAGCCGAAAGTTCCAGAGTAATCGGGGCAAATGAATATTTGAAATTAAATGCATCGTAATATTCTACGGTGAACGGCTTGTCCTCTGCCGTGTATATTACATAATTCCCGGCTGGCAACACTTCTGAAAACATATATGTCCCATTATTTCCTCGAAATGTTGTAACAACCTCCCGTGAACCATCGTTCTCAATCCGAGATACGTCGTAATCCATATTAATAGTCGAGTTTATCGCAAATGAAACCGGACATCCTGGACAAATGGTAAATCGACGATCGGACGGCAACTGAGGATCGGCATTTGTGAACTGAGACTTTTGAGTAATATAGGTATAACTATCATAAGTTCCGAATGCGACAGATCGCTCGCTACTCGTGGTATTGGTATCCAGTTGAAGCGTGACCAGATAGGTGCCTGTTTCGGCATTATCAATATATTGGACACGGATCCATCGAATACCGAGATCCAGCAATTGTCGGTTGATCGATTCTCCGGCGTCACCCGAGGTGAATTCATCCCCATTTTCAGTTGTGATTGTATAAGCGGTTTCATTCCATGCCAAAACGATATTATCCGATGGTGCTGAGCCTAAATTAGGATGCCAAATCATTTGTGCAAAAATAGTTTGCGAGCATAAAAAAGAGAGCAATAACGATAAACATATCTTTTTCATAATCAATGCGGATTTGTAGATTAATAATCTGTTGCAATATTGTATTGATAAGATTTTACGGGAACGCCGTTATGGTCCTTGATACGAATAAGTTTCCCATTTTCATCATATTCATAATAGATTTTGTGACCAGACGGATCCTCGATACAAGTAATGCCGACTAACGGATTATACGTGTAGGTCGTTACATGGATATCTTTGCCCATGTTCCGTAATGAATTATTGGCAAAAGGCGTCAATGTTCCGCCATAAGAACCTGTAATATTCTCTTCTTGGGATAATATGTCATAAGTTATATTTTCTATTTTAGCAATCGGATATTGGCCTCCATAACCCCAAATAAAACATGTACTTTTTCCTGTTTTATCCGTAATTTGCAACGGACGGCCATCAGCGTCATATTCGTCGAAAGTCTTTTGAGTGTAGTATCGGAGATCGGATTCTGTGTTTGTCGGAGCGATGGCAGCTTTCTCTATAGATGAAGGGACATAAAATCCAGAATTTTGTTTGTAGTTATATTTCAAGGCCGCCGTAACACAACCGTCATTCGATATGATATGCGAAGACAGATAAGAGGGAACCTCGTTGAAATAATCGTATTCGTGTTTGATCGTATTGCCTTTGCTGTTTATCGTGGTTCGACTTCGAAGCCGCCCTTCCATATCGACAGAATCTTGTTGTACGGTGGATATGATCGGCTCCGAATTTTGATCGTATGTATGGCTTTCCATCTCTTTCAAATATGGGGAAGAGAAATCATACTCATAATAAGCGTTTTGGGCATTATGAACTATCGGTACAGAAGTCCGATAAACATCTTCATGATAAATATCGTACTTATACACTTCTTTGTATAGCGGATGTTCAAAATCCTGATCGTAGTATGTTTTCGATTTCAGTTTTCCGCCCAAACCTGAGTCCGAATATAAACTGCTATTTGTCAAGTTAACATCATACCAATAAGCTAAGTCGTATTTCCATGTATCGGTTTTTAGAGTATCGGTACTGAAAGAAATTCGGTCGTTACAAACTTGTTCTGTAGAAGAAAAGTACTTATATTCAATCAGTCTCTTTATTACAGACTGGTTATCGTAAACTTTTTCTATAACTTGGGGATATTCGATATGATGTTGTTTCGCATGGATGCGATCATCCGCAGAAGAACGACTGTCGTGTTTTTTGGTAATAGCGATTTCATAGCCTATACCGGGATAGGTATTGTAAAAATCGAATCCATAATATTTCTTAATCTCTGGAGTCCAAAGTAATTGTCCCGAATCGTTATTATTCACATCTGTATATGAAAATACTCTTCGCTGTCTTAAAGAGTCCTCTCGCGTATAATCACATATCTCTTTGATCCGTAATCCCCCTGTCTTCTTATTCGGCAGATTGTTTACACGGTCTTCGTACCCTGTAATTAAATGTGCTATTTGGGCCCATGAATTCGATTCATATTGATAGGTCGTATAGCCACCGGTCGGATAAGCGATCTTTTCAAGCATACCGTACTTGGCATACTCTTCGTTCGGTTTGCGATAATTGAAAATCTTTGTGCGGTCGTTTTGAAGATCAGAAATACTGCTTGCCGGCGGAATAAAATAAGCTGGTGTATTTCCGCCGTTATAATATCCATACCAATCGATCTCATACGTGTCTATCCCCGGAAAAACATCGTTTTCTTTATTATAATACATGGAATATACTCCCACTCCGGAAATATCGATAGATTTCAGAAATATTATACCGCCACCAGTGCCGGCCCCCGCCTCTGTTAGGCGGTTACATTTATATGAAAGATGGCATCTCTTTATCGATGCGTGATTTCTATTTCTTACAATAATGCTATCCAGTTGTTTCCTGTTACTTGATTCTGTAAATATCGTTCTATCGGCAATTCGCTCTACTGGTTTATCTGAGTAGCTCAGATCTATAATAGCTTCGTTCCCTATCCGAATTTGTTGCAATAATCCGGCATATACAACATTGACAGTCGGTTCCTCTTGCTTGATATTGTAGGTTTCGGTTATCCCCGGATAAGCTGTATTGATTTCCCCTTTTGTTTGAGATACCGTAGGAATATATGCACAAGATATATCGTGATTGCTTTCATAGCTAACCAACGCGTTTATATCATATGAAAATTCGGCAATACGACCATTCGGAGCTATAATTTTAGTTAATCGCCATGAAAAGGTATTGGTCAATCCGTCATCGCTTTTATTCAACTCTATATTCTCTTCGTCTAATGTATCATTATGATGTAATTTATGATGCCACCCATCAAGCCGACGAGTCGATTTACATTTATCTCCCTTTTCGAATAAATATTGGGTACCATCCACAGTTGTTAAAGTGAAAGACACGAATTTTTCGGGATCTTTATCAAACCTTATAGAGTAGTCTCCACTTGGAGTATTACAATTGAAAAATACGGCTCGATTATTCGGTTGCAGAATGAATGAGCCGGTGTGCCCTAAAAAATTGAAGTGATAAATATCCGGTTCTATTTCATAGCGAGACAATGGGGTAGTTGCATTATTGTATGCGACTTTCATATAGTCTTTACCCTCAATGTTCGTATATACGAGATCGTCGAATCTCCAATTGCCTTGCAAATTATTCATCTGGTGTAAACTTGCATACCCCAAGACATCAAAAACCTGTGTATTGAACCCGTAACTATAATAGTTGAAAGTAACACATCCATCATCCGGAATACCTCTGATTTCGCGTGTTATGACTCCTCCGACGTTCAGGTACCAACCTAAGCCTACGACACCCGTTGGAATATTAGGCTTGTATCCCGACGATGCGTAATCGATCGAAATGGGAATGGTAAAATCGTCGTCCTGATAAGTATATATGGGTATCGAAGTTCCCACAGTGCCGGAGTAGGGATTCACCTCGGCATTGCCGTACTTTATCATGCTCCACACGTCGGGGGAGACAGGATTCAGAAACAGATCTTTGTACCCGGGGATTTGGTATGCACCGTCTTCCTGTGCTGAAATTGGGCGAGGTACACATGATAATAATATCCCCAAAATAATTTTGGGAAGCAAGTCGATGATGTTTCGAAAAGTTCTCATAGGATTGAATTTTAGATAAGAAGTTAGACAGTGGATCCTTTTTACAAAATTAAACACCCTCTCTTTCGGTAGTTTCAGCTGAAGGGACTTCTTTGTTTATACAATATTTTCATATATATCTGATATTCAGTAATATAAGTGTTTAAATTGACTGACAAAAGCGCACAAAGAGCTACACGACTGATTAACAGTTGGTTGAAAATATGTATAAAATATTCGGCGCTTTGTGCAGGCGCCGAATATAAAAGATATATAAGAATGATTTTTACCGGTGAATCACGGAAAAATGACTTCAATACTTGACAATACGTTAAATATTCTCTATATTTGTTTGAATGATAAAAAGTACTTGAAATAGACAAAAAAATAGAACTTAACACATAAGACCCGTTTCTTGGCTGTTTATTCCATTCCCTAAGTCTCCAAACTTACCATAAACAAATAGGATTAAACAAGTCGAAGGTTGGTGTTGCAAAAAAACAGCACGAACCTGACTTGCTATTTGTTGGGAATTGGAGCTCCTCGGGAATGCGAGTTTTGGTTCGTGCTTTATGATGAAACTATCCAAAAATCATTATGAAGCACTTCTTTATTGTTCCGGGAGGCAGCTTTCTGCCACTGCAAATTGTGGATGCCATACCCATCCTTGCGTCTGAAAATTCATTTTTCAATTATCGAACCGAAACGTCTCTCGCGAGCGGCTTTCCTCTATGGGAAGTCTCCACTACCGTATTGGCGCTATTCTCTTGCTTCTTGCTGTACATATTCTTTCGGCAAAAGAGACGTGCCGTGCTGCAACGATATCGTTCGACCGAACAGCTGCGCCTGATTCGCAGCCTGCTCGATTTGTGTTACACCTATCGGGAGTCGCCGGCAGTGTTTCTCGACAAATTCAAAGATAAGGTAAATATTCGGGAGTTGAAATCTTATACGCTGATCGAAGAGCCGAAAGACCGTTTTCAGAGATTGAAGGAAGACGAACGCCTGCTTTGCCTGCTTCTGGAAGCCGGTTTCACGCACCGTGAATTGTGTGTTGTATTCAACTTAAAGAAAACCAGTAATTTATATACTAAATACCATCGTATTCAACAAAAGTTGACTGACCGTAAACCCTGTGATCCGCCGGCAACGGAAAACTGTTGATACTGTTTGAAGCGTTTTGTCATTCATTTTGTCTAAAATTATTATTGACAATCAGTGATTTGAAAAACTATTGTCGTCGTTATTATCCCTGTAATTTTCTGGATTTCGAGCCTTCCGTCGCCTACTTTTGCTACAGTATTTCGATCTAAACTTATTCCGAACCATGAAATCATACCGTCGTCGTCTCCGCGGCTTTTCGCTGCCCGAGCTATTGGTCGTACTGGTCATCATCGGTATTTTGGTGCTGATCGCGCTGCCGAATCTGATGCCGTTGATCTCGCGAGCGAAGGCCACCGAAGCACAGCAGCAGCTTACCTACCTGCATACGTTGCAGCGGTCGAATTTCTACACGTATTCGCGCTATTCGTCATCGTTGGAGGAGCTGGGCTTCGAGCAGTCACGGCTGGTGACCGACGGCGGTCAGGCCAACTACCTCGTCGAGATCGTCGAGGCTTCGGAGCACGGCTTCCGCGCCACGGCGACTGCCGTCGTGGATTTCGACGGCGACGGAGTTTATAATGTCTGGGAGATCGACCAGGATAAAAACCTGCGCGAGACGGTCAAGGATTGACCGGCCGCCGCAGGGCAAGGTATCTGCCTGCACCCGCCTTCCTACGCAGCTATCCCGTATTGCCGATCTCGAAAAACCGAATCCCGAATACCCTCTAACGGCCCTCCGATGTTCCCTGCTCCCTATCCATACCTTTTGCTGCTCGTGCCTGCCGCTGTACTGGCCCGCGACGATTTCCGCACGCGGCGGGTGGACGCGTCGTGGCTGGCGGTGCTGGGGACGGTCTCTGTCGGGGTGAGCTGGCACACGCTCGGTTGGCGGACGATGCTGCTGCAAACGGCAGGCAATGCCGCGCTGCTCCTTTTATCGGGAACGGCTCTCTTCGGCTACCTCCGCCTGCGGCGGCTGTCTGTGCGGCACGCATTCGGTGCCGGCGACGTCCTCTTCCTGCTTGCCGTCGCACCCCTGTTCGCACCGACGGAGTTTCTGTGGTTTCTGATCGCCGCCTGCGTCGTCGCCCTCCTCTGGTGGGTCTGCTGCGGCCGTCGTCGCACGATCCCCTTCGTCGGCGCAGCCGGCATTGTGCTCATCGGCTGGGCCGCCCTTCAATTCCTCCGCTTATGGCTGTAACCCCGACACATATCCCCACGGAGATCCTCCGCCTGCTCACGGCGCAGGAGGCCGCCGAGTACCGCCTCGTGCCGTTCGCACGCGAGGCGGGCAGGATACGCTGCTACGGCGAGACGGGACATGACTACACGGCCGCTGCCGAGGAGCTGGAGGTGCTCTACGGCTGGCGGGTCGAAGTCGTGCCGATCGCCGCCGATGACCTGCAACGGCTTTTGCTGCAACATTACCGCCCCGGAGCGCAGACAGCAAGCGCCGCCGCGGGCCGCACGGCCGAGATCGGACAGGGGCGGCAGTTCCTCTTCGCGCTGGTGGGCGAGGCGCTGCGCGACAACGCCAGCGACATCCATCTCGAACCCTACGAACAGCGCTGCCGCATCCGTATGCGCATCGACGGCAAGCTCGCCGAGCGTTACGTCGTCGAGCGGGCGCAGTACATGCCGCTTGTAAACCAGATCAAGATCCTCGCCTCGCTCGACATCTCCGAGAAACGGCTGCCGCAGGACGGGCGCATCGGCTACGACCGCGACGGCGCGAAGTTCGACGTGCGCGTCTCGACGCTGCCGACGATCTACGGCGAGAAGGTCGTGCTGCGATTGCTGACCCGCCGCGTCGAGCTGCTGGAACTGCGCAACCTCGGCTTCTCCGCAAGGCAGTACGAGGACTACTGCCGCGCCATCGCGCGGCCCTTCGGCATGGTGCTGATCTGCGGCCCTACGGGCTCGGGTAAGAGCACGACGCTCTACGCCACGCTGCGGAGACTGAACGCCCTGACGGACAACATCCTCACGATCGAGGATCCGATCGAGTACACGCTCGAAGGGGTCAACCAAGTGCAGCTCAAGGAGGAGATCGGCCTTACGTTCACCGCCGCACTGCGTACCTTCCTGCGGCAGGACCCCGACATCATCATGCTGGGTGAGATCCGCGACGGGGCGACGGCCGAGATGGCCGTGCGGTCGTCGCTGACGGGACACCTGCTCTTCTCGACGATCCACACCAACACGGCCTGGGGCGCCGTAGCCCGTCTGTCGGATATGGGCGTACACCCGTACCTGGTGGCCGATACGTTGGTAATGACCGTCGCGCAGCGTCTCGCGCGCCTGCTCTGTCCCCACTGCAAACGCCACGCGGAGGCGACCGATGAAGTGCGGCACCTGCTGCCCGGCATAGCGATCGACCGCTATTGCGAACCCGTGGGTTGCGAACGCTGTTTCTACACGGGCTATGCAGGCCGGCGGGCCGTCTACGAGGTGATCTCGATGGACGACGAGCTGGCGGCTGCCGTACGTTCCGGCCGCACCGACGTCGCACCGCTGCTCTTCGAACGCGGCATACCGTCGCTGCGCGATGCCGTCGTCGACCTCTTCCGACGCGGCGAGACCTCTCTCGACGAAGTGATACCCCTGTTGAACTACTGATCCAAGCCTATGAAACGACGATACACGCTTGCGTTTTTACTTCTTTGCATCCTGCCTGTGCTCTGTCCGGCACAGCGAACCGAAATACCCGCTGGTGTGAACCCGTCTTCGGATTCGCTCCATCGGACGGTTGCACCGAATCCGCCGTCCGACCCCGACTCTTTGCGTCTGTCGCGTATCGACTCGGAATTGGCGACACTCGTCGGGCGCGACTCGACGTTCCGGCGGGAGGTGGACGTCACGTCGGGTCGGTTGTCGCTGTCGGAGCTGCTGCGTAATATCGCGCGCGCCAGCGGCGTGAACGTGTCGGTGCGCAGCGTGGAGAACATCCCCGTGTCGTGCAACTTCCGCCGGGCCCGTGTGGACGATCTGGTGCGGTTCCTCTGCCGTGAGTATCGGCTGGACGCGGCCGCGTCGGGCAACATCCTCTCGATCTTTCCGGCGGCAACGCCGACGGCTCCGGCGCCCGATCCCGACGTCGCCTATGCGGCCGCCGACACGACGCTCACGTACGACCTGCGCGGCGAACGTCTGATCGATGTGGCGAAGAAGATCGCACGTCTCTCTGCGCGCAACGTCATCGTCCCCGAACCTTTGTACGACTGCAAGGTCTCGGGCTACGTGCGTCGTATGCCTTTCGACGACGCGCTGCGGACGCTCGCCGCGGTCAACGGTCTGCTTGCCGAACGGGATGCGCAGGACGTGTGGACGCTGTGGCGCGAGGAGCCGG
>ENA-ORTS01001494-ORTS01001494.1-human-gut-metagenome-genome-assembly--contig:-NODE-1494-length-15745-cov-8.807839_pt1 | contig 15745 bp, 12 predicted proteins | sample MGYA00241911_ERZ509186 | MGnify/ENA primary metagenome ERZ509186 (study PRJEB26280, sample SAMEA2338852) | human gut metagenome | biome: human gut; feature: human-associated habitat; material: faeces...
TCAGAATATTTTTCTTTAAGCGCAGGCGCAGGTTTTTCAGCGGCTCTCCGATATACTTCGACTGCTTATTGACGATGAACTCCAGCGCTTCGGCACGGCCGTCTGCAATGCGGTGCAGCGTGACGGCGGCACCCGTTTGGTGCTGCATGGCGCGCACATACTGCACGATATTCGCGCTGCACAGCTCCTTCGGGCTGACGACGCTGCCGATGGGGAGCGTTTCCACCATGCCAGTCGTCATGATGCGGTTGACCTTTGTGACAATATGCGGCACGCCCTTTGCGTTGCCGATCATGGAGGTGATGATGTTCTGCTCATCGATGCCGGTGAGCGTGACAAGAGCGTCCGTTTCGTTGAGACCCTCCGCCTCCAGAATTTCCTGATTGGCGCCGTCTGCGCAGATGATCGCCGCCTCCGGCAGCATCTGTGCGAGCTGTTCACTGCGCTGGGGGTTGTTTTCGATGATCTTGACACGGACGTCCGCGCCGATGAGCATTTGCGCAAGGTAATAGCTGACGCGGCCGCCGCCGATGAGCATGGCGTGGCGGATCTTTTTCTGCGTGATGCCGAGGCGCTTCATGAGGTAGGAAAGCACCGTGACCGGCGCGGTGACGTAGATGTGGTCGCCGCGGCGCAGCATGGTATCGCCGGACGGAATGAGTGCGTGGCCGTCACGGATGACGGCGCAGACGAGCACCTTGCAGCCCAGCACGTGCGGCAGGTGATTTAAAATGACGTTTTCGAGCGGGCTGCGCTCCAAAACGCGCAGCTCGACAATCTCTACACAGTCCTTGATATTTCCGAGTTAACGGGCGAGCTTCTGCCTGTAGGTATGTTTGTCGCACTCGACTACGTCTGGGATAAAGCCAAAGAAGACCGCACAAAAGAAAAGGCAATCTTCATTGATGAAGCATGGGAACTTATTGGAGACGATGATACCAATAACCCAAACAACACCAAGGCCCTTGCAGGCGAGTGGGTTCAGGAGATTTTCAAGATCATTCGTGGCTACGGCGGTGCGGCCATTGCTGCCACCCAGGATATTGGCGACCTTGATCGAAGCCGGTTCGGCAAAGGTATCTTAAATGTTGCAAAGACCAAAATCATTTTGAACTTGGAAAATGATGAGGCGCAGCGCGTCCAGCACATTCTCCACTTATCTGATGCTGAGATCATGTCGATCACTCGTTTTGAACGCGGCCAAGGACTGATCTCCACAAACTCCAACCACATCACAGTTTCGTTCAAGGCATCCCCCTTGGAGAAACAACTGATTACAACCGACCGCATGGAACTCAACCAGATTCTCAAGGAAAAGATCGCCCAAAATACACATAATGTTGTCGAATGAAAACACAGCAAAGGTCATGTTTACATTAGCTCTACACTAAGCGTAATTGCGGTTTTCCTTTACACTATGCGGTTTCCTATCTCTACACAAAGGAGAGCATAATGAAGTTTTCCAATACCGTTCGAAGGAGGGAAGTTGCCTTTATGATTCGGCTGCTGACCATCTTCGGGGTCGTTGAACAGCGACAAATGCGGTTGCTCTTCAATCATTTGAGCAATCGTTCCTATGGCCAGATCCTCGCACGTCTCCGGCAAGAGGGTCTGGCCTATTTCTCGCCGGACGGCCAATTCCTCGCAACAAGTCGATACTCATTAGATCACGGGAAGACGCAGGAAGCCATCATGGCTTTCTGGGCATTCATCCAGATGAGAGATCATGTGCTGGATTTTTGTGCGAGTGAACCTCCGGCAATTCTCTCATTCTCTTCAGCCGATAAGGATTATGATCTGATTTCTGGTAGCCAACGCAATATCCCATCGATCAACGCCTCTCGCACACTCGTGCCAGAGGCGTCCGTTCGTTTGATTGTCGTAGATGATATGAAGTCTCTGGATGAGCTGATTCCCAGAGATGATAACGATTATGGAGTCCTGACTGGTTCTGACGGCGTAGAGCAAATCTACAAACTATGAGGTGTGATATGGATAACCCCAAGTACATTCAAGTCATGCGCCAAGTGGCTTCTGATTTTGATGGTATCAGCCACGAACTCTTTCAGGTTGCTAGCGACTTAGAGCGTATGGATCAGTATAACCCCCAGCAAAAACTCTTTAGTCTGGTTAGATCGGCAGAAGTATCCTCGGTTACTCTGAGAAATCTGACCGCCAGAACAGTTCGTAATGATACGGCGCCATTCTATTGTGAGGTGGCGGATCTGCTGGGGATTAAGGTCGAGGAGACTCATGATTGGCTCAAGATCTCTGTTCCAGCGATTCTTCCGAAAAGGAACCAGCGAGATAATCAAGCATTTTTGACTCGGCCACTTCGGTACGCGATTATGGACTATCTCAAAGAGAACCCAATGGAGCGCTTTGGTAGCTGCGCCATCTGCATTGTTCATAACTATGATGCTGCTCTTGGGAAAAGGCGCATTCGTGACTATGACAACATTGAAACCAAGCGGTATTTAGATGTCATTGAATCGATGCTACTGACCAATGATAGCGGTCTCCTATGCACGGTCCTCCAGGCTACGAGGATGTCTGATCGGGACAGCGCAGAGTTCTACCTGATGAGACCTGAAACGCTTTCATCCTGGGCCAAAAATCACATTAAAACAACTACCAAAACCTGCTCTGAGTAATGGGCAGAAATTGGTAGTGATATCGTGCATACGAGCTGTCCCCACTCAGGGAGCGCAGAAATAGGTAGTGTTAGGCAATACAAATTCTGTCTGGGTGTTTTTTGCTTGGTCAGTTTTGCTCTTTTGTGAGTAGCTTTATGATGCAGCCTCTGGCAGCCTGTTGGCAGCCTTGCTGCTGATTTGATTGGAGTGTCTATGATTACATGTAAGAATGATCGCTTACTCGAATTGCTCTGGTTTGTTGGATACTGTATCGAGTTTCCGACGCAGCTGGCGGTGCGGATCGGTGGCGGCGCTGAATGGAATCGCAGGGTCATGTATCGTGCGATTCGGGAAGGCTATGTGCGGCTATATCGGAAGAAGCACAAGCGCCATGTGATTCGTTCAATGAGCTTGACGCAGAAGGGGTTCGAGTATGTTGCACAGAGGGATCCAGAAGCGGTGTCCATGATCTATTCAAGAGTCAATAGCTCTGAGCGCATTTACCCTGGTTGGATCGACAAAATCCTGCGGCTTCACGCAATTGCTATTGGGACGGTTATGTCTAACGCGGCCGGAGCGATGCTCCTCATCTCTCAAAAGCCATCTCTCATGTCGCCTGCCAAAAGAGCAACGAATGCGGTCGTGCCGGATCCCGACAAAATCTATTACTACGCCGCACACGAGTTGCGTGTCGCCATCGAGGAGTACTCCCCGGAGTCAGTATCCAAGAGCTCACGCACGATCGGTATTATCGTCAAAGGGCGGTGTTGCTTCTTTCTTTACTTCACAGGTAGCACAAGAATGTACTGGATGAAGAATAGCGAGGAGAACTATGCTGCCGCTGTGAAAAGCCTTCTGCTCGCAAGAGGTTTCGGTATCACGTCAATCCACCAGATCGTCATCGGATCCACCATGAGTGTGGCACAGCGCCTCTGTCATGGAGCAAAGCCATTTGGGAACAAGTACTTCGTCGTTTCAACGTTCTTTGCGCAATGTCTGTTCCTTACCAATAATAAGGAAGGTGACACTCTCCTGAAGCTCATCCTCCACGATGAACTGGCGATGGAAATCAATCGTGCCGCATTATCACCTTTCCCCCCGCCACGAATCCCTACCCGCGAATATGACGCAATCGAGACCTCGCTCGACAGGCCTGTTCTTTTGAACTACCAATGTGACCTACTCATGCTATCGGATATTCACCCGATGCCGGAAGGTTTTCGAGGTAGCCCGATCATGCTCTGTTTTGACTATCAGACGCAGGTTATCCAGAGAATTGTGGGGCCGGCCATTGAGGTACGTCCGTTAGAAAGCAGATTAGATTATGGATAAAAGAAAACTGAAAATAGCACTTAGCCTTGCCGTCCTGATTCCTTGCGTGCTTTACGCTGCTGGTATCATTGCGCAATTCATTATTAACATCAATGCTTGGAAAGCGGCGGGTAGTGACTATCGTACTTCGCCAGGGCTTCCATCCTCGCAGATCAGCGAAGTGGTTCGAGCGCTGTTTCACTTTCCAGAAGGACTCATTGCCATTGGGGTTGTAGTCCTTGGCATTGCCGTACTCTGTGTATTTGGACTCCGAATTGGATGGGGCCAAAATGGTGTGACAGACTCTGATCGCAATCTGACCGTATCGAATTCTGGAAGCTACGGAACGGCAAGCTTCATGTCACCCAAAGAGGCATCTGCATGCTTTGAGGTGACAAGTGCAAAAAGGACCAGCCAAGACATCCTTGGGATGCTCCCGGATGGTCAAGTCCTGACGCTTCCAAAGGACACACGTCTCAACGCAAATCTTGCCGTATGCGGATCTTCCGGTACGGGAAAATCCAGAGCCATCTCACGAAACCTCGTTTTGCAAGCGGTCAAGCGTGGTGAGAGCGTGATCCTGACTGATCCAAAATCCGAACTATATGAATCCATGGGCGAGTATCTCCGTGAGAACGGATATATTGTCAAAGTCTTCAACCTTGTTGAAATGGATCATAGCGACTCCTGGAACTGTCTTGGTGAAGTCGGATCAAGTGAGCTCATGGCCCAGACCTTTGCTGACATTGTGCTTCAGAACACCAGCGGTGATTCGAAAGACGCATTCTGGTACAACGCAGAACTCAACCTTCTAAAAGCGCTTGTTCTCTATGTTGCGTTGGAGATGCCTCCGGAAAAGCGGAACATCGCGACGGTGTATGACCTTCTCTATACTCAAACCGAAAAGGGCTTATCTGATATGATGGCCAGCATTAGCCACGAGCATGCGAACCAATACACGGGAGAGCTGCTTCCTCCATCACCTGCATCTGCGCCCTACGCAATCTTCAGGCAATCGAGCGAAACCGTTCGCACGAGTGTTATCATCGGCCTCGGAAGCAAGCTGGCAGTTCTGCAAGCCCAGCAGGTGCGGAATATCACCTCCTACAATGAGATTGACCTGGAGCTGCCCGGTAAACAAAAGTGCGCATATTTCTGCATCGTCTCCGATCAGGATAGCACTTATGATTTCCTCAGCTCCTTGTTTTTTAGCTTCCTGTTCATTCGTCTGATCCGCTATGCCGATGCTTACTGTGAGGGCGGGATGCTGCACCCAAAGGTAAAATTCATCCTTGATGAGTTTCCCAACTGCTGCCTTATCCCCGATTTCACTAAAAAATGCTCTACCATCCGTTCAAGAGGTTGCTCCGTCGCCGTCTTTTTTCAAAATGTCGGCCAGATGCGCAACCGATACCCAGACGATCAATGGCAAGAGATCCTCGGCGCCTGTGACAGCACGGTTTTTCTCGGATGCACAGATATGCTGACCGCTGAGTACTTCAGCGACCGCATTGGAACAGCATCAGTCGAAGTGGAAGGTACGATGCGGGAACTCAACACCATGCACATTACCGATTATACCCCAAGATTCCGTAAGACCAACTCACTTGGCAGGCGCCCATTGCTTACCCCTGATGAGGTCTTGCGTTTACCCCCGGATCAGGTCCTGATTTTCATAAGAGGTCAGAAAGTCATGCGAGCCAAGCGCTTTGACTACTCCCTGCATCCGGACTATAAAAAACTGAAGAGCCGCAAGGCAATCTTACACGAGCCTGACTGGAAAAGCAGTCAGGCTTCCTCTGTATCTGCCAGCGGTGTATCTTCACCATCCGTAACCGCGGCCATACCAGCAGAAAAAGCTAATGTTGGTTCCCAGAAGAAACCACCTGGGAAGCCACCACGCAGCACAACTCGCAAGGTCGTGAATGCGGATGAACTCTTCTAGGAAAGGAGAAGAAAAATGCCTAAGAAGAAAGTTACTGAAGCCGTTGAAGAGACCGCTCAGGAAACCATCCCTGTTGAAAAGGCCCCTGCACAGATGCCACGCCGTCAGGATCTTCTTGAACTGAATGATCTGGAACGTGGCGTCACACGCGAGGATAGTGAAGAAGCGAAATGGGGCTATCTTGCTGGCGCAGTGCGAAGACAGCAGATCCTGACTGGAATCGTAAGCGCAGGGATGACCTATACCGAAAATGGCATGCCAATCGTTCCCATTGATTTCGAGGGACTCTGTGTCAAAATCCCCGTTCGCGAGATGACTCTGATCGAATGGCCAGAAGATGAACCGATCCCTCGAAGTGTCCGAGTCCAAATTGGGCGGATGCTTGGCGCTACGATCGACTTTATCCCAGCTGGTGTCGATTTCAAAGAGCGCGTTGCAATCGGGTCCCGTAAAGCTGCCATGTTGCAACGGCAAAAGCGCTACTACGCTTCAGGGCGTGTGAAGCCCGGCATCCTTATGGCATGCCGAGTCCTTACCGTTGGAAATAACACGATGATGGTAGAAGCGTGCGGCGTTGATACGGAAATTTACGCACGCAACGTGTCCTGGGAATGGTTTTCCGATATTGCGGATCTCCACTCCACAGGCGATCTGGTTGTCGCAAGAGTTCTCGATGTGACATACAACGAGCAGCGTGACACTTACGCAGTCAACCTCTCAATCAAGGACGCCTCTGAAAACCCGGATCGGGCAGCCTTGGAGAAGATCGTCCCCAACTCCAACTACTTCGGCGTTGTTACCGGTGTGAAAGACCGCGTTTTCTTCGTCCGTCTTCAAGCGGGTGTCAATGCCAAAACGAAGCTGTATCGCTCCATCGACATGCCCAGCAGATTGGATACGGTCAGTTTCCGCGTCACAAGGGTCGATGAAGAAAACGGTATTGCGCTTGGATTTATCACCAGAATCATTAAGCGCCATACCAGATTGAGGTAACCCAACATGAACTATTCTCCCAGCAGCCGCGATGCGATCGATGAACACTGCAGGGAGGTCATTCGGTCATGCCTCAATATCGTGGAGCAGCATGGTGACACATACGTTGCCATCCACAAGGACGATGATATCGAATGCATCGTCCTTGTCTCCATGATCCGAAGCTATCCCATCCTATCCATCATAGTTGCAGACAAACTTCTGCTCGCAGATATCAACGCGGAACAGATGCACAGCATTGCGAATGAGCTGAATCTGGTGTCGGTCACAGGTTGGCATTCCGTCTTCCTGGCGGATGACAGCATGATCTATATGTACCGGCAATGTCTTTGGCTATCGATGAGCTTGACCTATGAAGACCTCCTTACCATGCTGAAAGAATGCATCAGCGAGTACAAGCGCGGCAAAGGCCGCCTTACTACAGGTGAGTATCCGACCGACCCGGTCGCGTAACGCCTCAAATTATGAAAGGGTTAAAACCATGAAAAAGCGAATCACATCATTGATGCTCATTCTTGTCGTCGCAGTATCCATGACGATGGGAGCGAGCGCGGCATCGTACATTCCGGACGATGTCACCTACCAGAATCTGAACGGCCAGCAGCTTGCCATCAAGACCTATACGCTTCTTCCGGATCAGGATCCCTCCGACCTGTATGAAGACGACTTCGAGTATGACGGATTCCTGTATTCTATGAGCGATATTGTCAAAGAAGAGCAGCGCTACCAGGAAGAGAACGCACATACCGAGGTTGTCACTGTCACAACCGCAAGTAAGAACCTCGAAGATATCCTTGCTGAGCTGAAACCTACGATCGAGTACGATGACGGAGTCTCCTCCGGCACACTTTCGCTCGATCATAGCACTCTCAAAACGGAGGCAGCCGGCTATAAGCGCAGTTCCTATACTGTGACAGCGACAAAGAACTACACCGGCCTCGACCGAAATGATTCTTCCTACATCGATAAGACCGTAGAGAAGAATGGCAGAACTTTGAGCCTCTCCAATGTAACTTGGAGCGTTGAGAGTACTGCTCTGGTCGGCGATGAGCTCGTCCCGGCAACTTACTCTGCGGTAGCCACCTATTCTGGCTCTGCCAGTTCTACCGTCGCAACTGGCTATATTACGACCGCCGAATACAAAGGCACTGTCGTATCCTCTGGTATTTCCAGCATTCTCTATACCGTAACCTACCTGGGCACCAAGATTGAACCGACGAAAGCGGAACCCACCTTCAAAGGTGCGGTCTTGGTGATCTCCATTATCGGCGGAACCGCCCTTTTGGCCGCACTGTTGTTCCTCGGCCTCACGCTTCGTAAGAATACTACAGTCTACAAAGCAACAGGCAAAGGCAACGAATATGAAAAATGCGGCCGGCTTCATCTGAAGGCCAAGAATCCCGAGCTGCGTATTGACCGCTTGAAGGATATTCCTGAAGGTGTGATCGCAATCGAAGTGGATCAGGCAGTCGCAAAGAAGCTCTTCGGCCAGACCATCGCCATCCACTGCTATGACAACACAGTCGAGCATACTGTTGGCACGGTCAATGGCCAGTACTGGTTCAAGGTCGATATCGGCACTCAGGAAGGTGAACCCGATACTGAGGAGGAACCCGTATGAAACTCAAACGCATTTTGACCCTGTGCTGCATGTTGACTATGGCCCTCGGCATGGCGAGCTCTGCCAGTGCCGCAGACTACTCGTTCGAAACCTCGGCCAATCCCGTCTACTACGGCAGCACCAACTACGAGGATCTGTATGATGCCGGCTACAACTACGGTGCCCGCAACCAGATCGACTACGACATTCCAGAAATCCAGTACGGCCTAAGCCAGGAGTTCCTGGAGACCTCGCTCAATAACCCCTATCTGAGCAGCGGTATCCAGTATGGCCTGAGCGGTGGATCCGCAACGACTGTATATCCGGAGTCCGATTTCAGCAATTCCAGCATCATCTCTGGTGGCAGCCTAATCGAAGTTCCGTATCAGCCCTCTGTCACCATTACTGATCTGAAACAGAAAGATGGCAGCATCGGCAAAGTCTCGATCGACCGTGTCAGCCTGAGCTGCAAGGTGTATGAAGGCGCTACTGACAGCTCAATGTCCAAAGGAGCTGGTCACTATACCTCGTCTGGCATCTATACCGGCAACATTGGTCTGTTCGGCCACAATCGTGGCAGCCATGCCTATTTTGCTAAGCTGAAGAATGTGAAGATCGGTGACATCGTGGAGTACAAGACCGCGATCGGCACCAAGACCTACCAAGTGACTTTTGTCGGGTCCATCTCCTATACCGACTATTCGTACCTGAATGAGATGGGAGATAACCGAATTACCTTGATCACTTGTATCGCTAACCAGCCCTCTCTGCGTCTGTGCGTGCAGGCAGTAGAGATTCGATAAATGAACTGGAGGAACACTATGAAAACCAATAAGCCCCGCAATCGTGAGAGTCGTACCAAGCCCATCCCCACCGAGTCCAGCGTAGCCATTCGGCTGCGCCTGCCTCGCGAGTCCTATGACCAGATGAGAGATCTGGTTAAGAACAGGCGGGCAACCAAGGAAGACATCTTCCTGCGTGGCCTCCAGGCCTACTGCAATCAGTAATTCATCCCTACGCCTTTCCCCCGCAGAGAGTGGCTGGAATACACTTGATGAGGTGAAAGAAAATGAAGAGAATCGGATCCTTTATCGCCGGTCTTCTGGTCGGCACCATGCTCTTTGGCGGCTCCGTGGCCTATGCGGCCGGCGTCGTTGCTGAGCTGAGCAGCCATCGGTTCTTTGTCGATGGTCAGGAAGTGAAGATGACCGCATACGCTATCAACGGCAACAACTATGTGATGCTCCGCGATATCGGCAAGGCGGTTGGTTTCAATGTTCATTGGGACAGCACCAACGGCTGTGTCCAGATTGAGAGCGATAAGCCGTATACCGGCACAGCTCCCGCGAAGACGCAGAGCGTGGCAGTGGGAGCTAAGAAAGCTGACTACACACAGGCGGATGTCATGCCCGAGCCCAAGGCGGGCGACAAGATCCCCTGCAGCGACGGCTATGTGTATGAGATCACCGATGTGAGCAAGTACCAGAACAGTATGTTCGCTACGCAGGAAACTGACACCCTGCCGGACCCCACCTGTGACTGGAGCCTGCTGGATCAGCCGACTCTGCCCGAACCCGAGGCGAACCACTTCACTTCCGGTGGTAAGGAGTACATGTTCGTGCGCAACCTCTTTGAGACCCGTCGCATGCAGTACACCCTCTATAACGCCATCGGCGACAATCCGCAGACCTGGCAGAACGGAAAGCCCGTAACCAGAGCGGATGGCAGCCCTCTTGTGACCGTGAAGCTGTCTATTCCCGAAAGCGTGGCAGCCAACAGCTTCTGGCCCTGGCGTTCCGACCAGATCGTCGAACTTTTCAATTCCTGCCCTCCCGGCGAGTACGCCTTTGAGGCATGGGATGTCTATTGTGACGGAGCCTTCCAGTACACGGAATATTACATCTCCGTAAAATGAAAACTGAATATTGTTCCCTGCGGAGGCAGTGTGCTGAAATACGCACACTGCCTTTTTCCATACCGATCCAACCCAAGAATGCTTTATGCATTCACGATAATAAGCACGGAGGTCAATCCAAATGAAAAAACGAGTTGTTTCGATGCTTCTCGCAGTTGTCATGATGCTTGGTATGTTTCCAGGCACAGCTCTGGCAGCCGGTTCTGTCGAAGAGGCGCTTGGAGAAGTCAACATCTACAACGGCGAGCAGAAGCTCAGTTACCTGTCGATCAACGGCAGAGTGCGTGAGCTGATCTATACCTACTACAACTATGTGGATCGCAACGGTCAGACGAAAGAAATCCCTGCGTACTGCGTCAACCCCAATATCAAGGGTGTACCTCAGACTGTTGCTCCCGGTGAGAGCATCAAGTACCTCGCCAACGAAATCGGCAGTGATCCCAAAGTCATGGGCATCATTGCAAATGGCTATCCCCATCGCAGTCTGAGCGAACTCAAGCTGGAGAATAAGTATCAGGCATACTATGCGACCAAAATGGCGCTCTGGGCGTACTTGCTGCCCAACTGGGACATCAACAACATGAAGGTCAACCCCAATCTGACCGGAGTGGAGCTGGAGCGTGCCAATAAGATGCTGGCAGCCGTGAAGGATATCTACCGTCGCGGCACCGTATGGAGCACTGTCCTTTCTCCTAATGTCACGGTGGAAGCCGACCAGGAGACCGCCTATCCTGCAACCATCAATGGTCAGGAATATCTCCAGCAGATCTTCACGGTCACTTCTGAAACCTGGGTGTGCAACTACGCTGTAAATGTTGCCTTTAGCGATCCCTCTGCGGTTCCTGCCGGCACGAAGATCGTTGATATGGACAACAAGGAAATTGATGTCATCACCACCAAGGCCACCGGAAAGGGATATGCCGGACAGTTCAAGGTCCTGTATCCTGCCAGCGCAGTCGATGGACAGAGCGGCAGCGTCCAACTGAGCTTTCGTACCAATGTCTATAAGTACGCCATCTACTACGCTGTGTGCGCCGAGAAGGACAAGTATGGCAACCTGCAAAATTACATGTGCGATACCGATCCGACCACGCCTCTGGCTCTGACGGCATACAGCAACTACACCGACACCCCTGAAGAGGAACCCACCGAGACCAGCATGAAAATCCTCAAGTACGAGGAAGGCACGACCATCCCCCTGAAGGGCGCGATGTTTGAAGTGGTTGATCCCGAAGGCGCATCGGTCGGAACCTTTGCCACCAACTCCAAGGGCCAAATCGTTATTCCTCTTACTCTGGCCGGCAACTACACCGTCTATGAGTGCGAAGCCCCTAATGGCTACCTGCTTAGCGAGGAACCCGCCCAGAATGTCAAAGTTGAGTACGGCAAGCAGGCTACGGTGACTTTTGAAAATGCTCCGTATGGCAACCTAATGGTGAAGAAGTACTCCGACTCCGGTATGCAGCTGCCCGGTGCCGCGATTCGAATCGAGCACATTGAGTCCGGTGCCGTATATACCGGAGAAACCAATTATGCCGGTACTGCTGTTTTCACCGAGATCAAGCCTGGCGCTTATCGCATCCAGGAGATCGCAGCGCCTGCCGGCTATATCAAATCCGATGAAGTCTATACTGCAACCGTCATCTCCGGCGACACTGTGGAAATTCCTATCGTGAACGAGGAGAAACCCGGCCTGCGTGTGATCAAGTATGACTCTAAGACTCACGAGGCTCTGCCCAATATCTCCTTTGAAATTTCCAAAGATGCACAGTCTCTGGGCACCTTCCAGACTGATGAATTCGGCGAGATCCTGTTAACCGATCTGGAACCCGGCACCTACCTTGTAAAGGAAGTCGCTACCGACTCCTCTCACATCATCAATTCCACACCTCAGCAGATTGAGCTGGAAGGCTCCGATGGCATTCTGGAGTTGATCTTCTTCAATGATCAGAAGCCGGGTATCCATCTTGTAAAGCTGGACAGCACCACCTTGGAGCCTCTGCCCAACGCACGGTTCCGTATTGAGCTTGTCGGTGGCACCTTCTCCAAGGAGTACACCACCGACGCAAATGGCGAGATCGACCTGACCGATCTGGAGCCTGGTGCCTACAAGGTGACGGAGCAGGCCGCGCCGGATGGCTACCTGATTGATGACGCCACTCGTGTCATCCAGATTAACGGTAACGAAAATGCCCAGTTCGTGTTCACCAACACCCAGAAGCCCAGCTTCCGTCTGGTGAAGCTGGATAGCTACAGAGGCCTCGGCCTCGCTGGTGCGACCTTCAGAATTGCGCGGATTGAGGACGGCTCGCATTACCTGGATCGCGTAACTGACACCAAGGGCGAAATCAACATCTCCGATCTGGAACCCGGCATTTACTCCGTGGTGGAGATGGATGCTCCGGAAGGATATGTGAAGGACTCCCGTGAGTATCATGTGGAGCTGTTCCCCGGTCAGAACAGCGAACTGGTCGTTTCCAATGATCGGATGCCCAATTTGGAGATCCTAAAAACTGATGCCATTACTGGAAAGCCTGTCGCCGGTGTGACCTTTACCGTCAAGCGTGTGGATTCTTCCACACTGACCACCGTGACCTCTGACGAGAATGGCCGCTGCTATCTGGAAAAGCTGATGCCCGGTGTCTATGAGATCTGGGAGCAGTCAGTACCCGATGGCTATCTGCTCAACGAAGCACATCAGATGATCACGCTGTTTCCCAACAGGACTGGCACCGTCCAGTTCCAGAACTATCCCAAGCCCACCCTGACAGTCAATAAGATCGACAGCATTACCGGCGATCCCATTAAGGGTGCGAAGTTCAATGTTACTTTCCGTTCCGATAAGACCTCTACCGGTGAGATTCGTGATCTTGGTACCTACTACTCGGATGAGAACGGTCAGTTCTTCATCGATAAGCTGGATGACGGCTGGTACACCATCACCGAGCTGGAGCCTGCTGCGGGCTATTCCATCAAAGATCCCACTTCCCAGCAGGTCTATGTGGAAGCGGGGCGCGGCAAGGTCGTCACTTTTGAGAACACCCCCCTGAGCGCCATCATCGTCAAGAAGGTAGACTCCAGCACCGGTGATCCTCTTCAGGGTGCATGGTTCCGCGTGCGGTTCCTTGGCGGCACCTCCGGTACTGGAGGCACAGTCATCGCTGAGCGTCAGACTTCTTCCAACGGCACTTTCATCCTCACAGGTCTGAAGGCTGGCACCTATGTCATTGAGGAGATCTCCGCACCAGACGGCTATGTGCTGAGCGAAAACGATATTCAGACGGTATATTTGAGTGGCAACGAACAGGATGTCATCACCGTCACCTTCGGGAATGAGGCCAAGGGTAGTGTCCTGATTAAAAAGATTGATGCAATTACCCGCGAGCCTCTGTCCGATGTGGAATTCATGGTCACAGAGTCCAACGGCACCGTCGTGGGCAACAGAAACGGTAAGTATGTAACCGATAGCGTCGGCACCATTCTGATCGATGGCCTTGATCCCAACACTACACTGGTCATCAAGGAAGTGCGTGCAAAATCCGGCTATGTCCTGGACGACACGCCACAGACCGTCAAAGTGCGCTCCCACGAGGTCGTGACGGTGGAGTTCCGCAATCAGCCTCTCGGCGGCCTGCGCATTGTGAAACTGGACAGTGTTACTCGCAAGCCTCTGGCAGGCGTTGAGTTCCGTGTGGCTTACGCCGATGGCAGCTATGTGCCTGATGAAGGTGGCAAGCTGTCTTCCAACGGGATCTATCGGACGGACGAAAACGGTGAGATCTTGATCAGCGGCATCGTTGGCACGCTGGTCGTCACAGAGACGAAGACCATCTCCGGCTATGTGATCGATGAAGAGACCAGATCCCAGACCGTCGTAATCGATCCCGATGATCTTCAGACGCTGACCTTCTATAACAGACCTGCTGGTGGTCTCCAGATCATCAAATCTGATGAGGATACCGGCGCACGCATCAAGGGTGTCAAATTCGAGGTTCGGAAGATCAACGGCGAGATCCTTGGCACCTACACGACTGACCGCAACGGTGTCATCAGCATCCCCAATGCGGAGAATGGATGGTATACCATCACCGAGCTGAAGGCAGCCGAGGGCTACGAGCTGGATGCCACGCCCGTCAATGTCTGCGTCAAGGACGGTGAGACCACCACGGTGGAGATCACCAATCAGCGCATGGCGTCGATTATGATCCATAAGGTCGATGCGGCTACCGGCGAGGGTATCTATGGTGTCAAGTTCGTCCTGTACGATGCAGGCAAGAATCCCATTGGCGAGTATGCGACGGATCAGGATGGCTACATCTACATTGATGACGAGCTGACTCCCGGCAAGTACTATATCCGTGAACTGGAGGCGGCCGAGGGCTACATCCGCGATGAGCAGTACAAAACCGTCTATGTTGAGGCGGGTAAGTGCGCGCAGATCGAATGGGAGAACAGCGCTGTAACCGGTCAGATCCAGGTCCGCAAGTATAGTGCTGACGATAACCTCGTCACTGGCCAGCGCGCCGGCTCTGCTCTGGAAGGCGCGGTGTTTGAGATCACGCAGGCCCGTTCCGGTAAGGTCGTGGGCTATATTGTGACCGATGCACGCGGCGTCGCCGCTTCCGATCCTCTGCCTCTGGGCCGCTACTTTGTTACGGAGGTGTCCGCACCCAAGTACTATCAGCTCAGCAGTGAGAAGATGGAGGCCGAGATCGAGTATCCAAACCAAATCATCAAGCTCTCCGCCTACAATAAGCCCGCGGCCCTAGGCGTGACCATCAAGAAGAGCGGCAACTATGAAGTGCAGTCCGGTCAGGCCATGAGCTATGACTTCTCCGGTATTGCCAATACCTCCAATGTCGCGCTCAACCACTTCTTCTGGCATGATCGCATTCCTACGGATGCGACGCGTGCGCTCAGCATCAGCACGGGTACCTACAATGCGCGCCTGTACTATAAGGTCACCTTTAAGACCAATCTCAATGACTACCGGACTTTGGCCAGTAACCTGCTGACCTCCAACAACTATTCCCTGAGCCTGAATGCCGCTACGCTGCGGCTCGTGCAGGGCGAGTATGTTACCGATGTCCGCTTCGAGTTTGGCACGGTGCCCAGCGGCTTCTCTTCTGTTGTGAAGCCTACCATGCGTGTGCAGGTGCTTGGTACCGTGAGCAATGGCTACCAAATCATCAATCGTGCCGATGTTGGTGGCCAGTATCTCAATGAGTGGCAGACGGCAAAGACCACCTGGGTCACTACCGTCCGTCGCTTCAATACCACGCCGCTGCCGAAGACCGGATATTGATCTCGAGAGAGGTCGTTTCCTATAACCCCCGCCAGCCCCG
>ENA-ORTS01001496-ORTS01001496.1-human-gut-metagenome-genome-assembly--contig:-NODE-1496-length-15733-cov-3.111940_pt1 | contig 15733 bp, 4 predicted proteins | sample MGYA00241911_ERZ509186 | MGnify/ENA primary metagenome ERZ509186 (study PRJEB26280, sample SAMEA2338852) | human gut metagenome | biome: human gut; feature: human-associated habitat; material: faeces...
AAAATAAAGAGGAATTATGAAAAAGATCTGTTTGATTTTATTTGCAGCAGCGTTGTTTTTGACGGGATGTGATAAATCGGAAATCTCCTCCTATGAACAACATGCAGCAGTTTATTTTACACAGGATAATTTTAATTATTCGTTTTTGGAAAATCCGGAGGCTGAAAGCCATACCTTGAAGTTGACTTGTGATATCTCCGGTCTGATGACTGATTACGACCGCGAAATTAAGGTACGCGTATCGCCGGTGGATTCGTTGACTACGGCAGAGCCGTTCCAATACCGTATTGTAGGAGGAATGGTGAAGGCGAATGAATATGCCGGATCGGTGGAGGTGGAACTTTTCCGCAACGGGTTACTGGACGATTCCATTTATCAGGTGGCTTTGGAGATTGTGCCTAATGAAGATTTTCCGGAAATCCGCCTGAATCAGAAAACAATGATTATTTCTTTCACCAATAAAGTGATTAAACCTGCCAATTGGAAGCGTTTACGATTCTATTTAGGGAAAACTGACCAGGAATGGTTTTCTACTCAGTGGTGGAAATTTGTCTGCTGGGCAACGGGCAGAACTTCTTTTCCTTTTTTTGATACCGATCCGGATAAAGAGACATGGTGGATGACGGCGGAAGAAGTTAGTGCATACAAGATTATCGTACAACAGGCTCTTTTCAAGCACAATACCAATCCGGCTCCGGATGATCCTTTTGAGGTGCCCTTACGGCATGATGACGGCAAGTATGCCGGTGAAATAATAGAATTTCCATAATTGAGTATGAACGTAAAATATATGAATATGAAAAAATGGTATCATTTGTTCTTACTAACCGGATTTATGATGTTGGTTTCGCTGGGAATGTCCGTTAAAGCGGATGCGGCGACAATCATGGATCTGGAGAGAAAATTCCCCAATGGGGCATATTGGAATCATGTAGTTCAAAGCGGTCATCGTTATTCCAATTATAATGATGTAGGAAGCTGTAACAATCCGGACGGCTACACATGGACACCGTGTAATACACACAAGGGAAGTGTTGGAGTAGGCGGTTATGATTGTAATTCTTTTGGGGGAGGTATGCAGTGTAATGGATTTGCACGTAAACTTGCGTATGATCTGTATGGTTCAATGCATTCTTCCTGGGGGAGAGGAAATATCAATACATTGAAGAGGGGAGATGTTATTCATTATAAAGCGGCAGACACTGACCCTAGTTATGGACATTGGGTCATGGTTATTGGCAGAAGCGGAACAACTGTTACACTGGGAGAAGCAAACCGGGATGGAAGGTGTAAGATTAGTTGGGGACGTACACTTAATCTTGCGACTGTTACCAGTTATGAAATTTATTCTGCTCCGTATGAGGCTGCATTTGATGTGGCAGATACCCAGGCCCCAACGCTCAGTAATGTCCGCATCACCGATGTAAATGCGGATGGTTACACCGTTGTGTGTGACGTTAGCGACAATGTGGGAGTGAGTAAAATAGAATTTCCGTCTTGGAATATTGACATCCATCAAGGTGAGGATGCAAACTGGATTGCAGGAAGTGTTTCCGGGAATACGGCGACGGCGAGAATTCCGCTTTCCGCACTTAAATCAGGGGTGATCCAAGGAAATTATCTCACAGATATTTATGCCTGGGATGCGGCAGGAAATCGTTCTTCCATAAGATGTCCGATCGTATATATTGACCGGACGGCGCCGACATTGAGCGATGTAAGGATTGTTGAGCAGGATTCCAAGGGGTATATTTTGGAATGTAAAGCATCCGATGACAAAGAGGTTGACCGGGTGCAGTTTCCGACGTGGACCGAGGTAAATGGCCAGGATGATCTGGCGGCAGACTGGGTACATAATTCATCCATAACCGGAACTAAGGTGGGGGATGATGTGTATCGTTTCCGTGTAAATATATCTGAGCATAATAACGAATATGGCAGATACGTTACCCATGTGTATGTGTTTGACAAATGCGGAAACAATGTGGCGATACCAATTGACGCAAGGATTGTTGGAGGATTGGCACCGCAGAAGATTTTGAAAAATGGAAATGCACTGCTGACCCTTTATAATGAAGATTATTCCTGGAATGATATTAATGCACTGGCTTCGGGTATGCGAAGCAGTCTGGCAGAGATTCAGGATGAAGAAAAAGACAAGGTAATCAAGGATTTTGTCGCGGACCAGATTCGGAAATATTATTACATTGGCGCAAGCATGGAAGAAAAAGGTAAGGCTTGGAAATGGAACAGTGGAAGTGAAGTGAGTTACACCAATTGGGGGATGAACCAGCCGGATTGTGCCGGAGATAATGAATTTTATCTTGCTGTGACGCAGCTAAGTGGTAAATGGAATGATATGCCTTCCTATTTTAATGATGGCGGATTTATCGTAGAGACTCCATTGGATATGAAAGCGGACGCGGAATTCGAATGCGATGGAAAAATAGTCAAATTTTACAAGGCATCTCTTCCTTATAAAGTGGCGCAGAGATTCTGTGAAGAAAATGGCGGATCGCTTGTAAAAATTGATTCGCAGGAGAAAAATGATGCCATTGCCAAAAAAGTAGCCGAAATCGACGAATGGACATTTTTCATCGGTGCGACAGATGAAAAAGAAGAAGGAACATTTGTCTGGCAGGATGGAAGTCCTCTGACTTACCGGAACTGGGCAGCTAACGAGCCGAACAATGACACGATATGCGGCACAGAAAATTATGTACAAATGTATCGGGATGGAACGTGGAACGATCTTCCCGGTTGGAAAAATAGGGTAGGATTTATTGGCGAATTTGACAAAGAACCGGCTCCGACGCCGACGGTCAAACCACAGGAGACAAAGGCGCCTCAGGAAAGTGCGGGACCACAGCAAACAAAGGCCCCACAAGCGACGAAAACGCCACAGAACACGAGTGTTTCTCAGGCGACAGCAAAACCACAGCAGACAAAACGGCCACAGACAACTTCCGGTACGCAGGCAAACAAGACTTCAAATCGTTCAAATGCCGGAAATGCATCTTCTGGAAGCGGTTATAAAACCGGTTCCACATATAAGAAAGTGATACCGAAGCGGGTAACCGGAGTAAAAGTGAAGAAAAGCGATACCAACGAGTGGAAAATTTCCTGGAAGAAAGTCAAAAAAGCGGATCATTATCAAGTGAAATTGGCGAGAAACCGTGCTTTTACAAAGGGGAAGAAACAGGATGACCGTTATTCTACGACAGACTATTTCTGGAACTTAAGGAAAAAGAAAACCTACTATATTAAAGTGCGGGCCGTTTATTATAATTATAATAATGCGACGTATTATTATGGAAAATGGAGCAGGATTAAGAAAACAAAGATAAAGTAAATGTGAACGGAAAAGAGAGCTGCCGGAAGGGTAAGAGGTGGCTCTCTTTATATTTCAAGGGAGCGGGTCGAGTAGTCTACAAATGCGGACATAATGCTCAAGTAATTTTTTTTGCTGATCGGAACGGATTGGCCGGTGGACAAGGTAATCTGATAACGGGCTATTTTTACGATGTGTGCCATATTGACCAGATAACTTTTATGTGCCCGGATGAATGTGGAACTTGGGAGATCCTCTTCAATCTTTTTCAGCGTTCCGGAAAAGGTGTGATTTTCGCCGGAAGTTAAATGAACGGAAAGATCGTGTCCATAGATTTCAAAGAATAAAATATCGGAAACAGGAAGTGCCAAGATGCCTTCTCTCGATTTGACGTAAAAATTTTGCTCTGCATGTTTGTCAAAAAAGCGGTCAAGCACTTCTTCCAGTTTTTCCAGTTTTGGTGATTTGATAAGATAATGCAGAGGAGAAACGTCAAAACTTTCCAATGCATAATCACTGCTGGAACTTAAAAAAATGATGTCTGTATCAATGCGAAAGGAACGCAGGCGGCGTGCCGTCTGAATTCCCGTTGTGTCTTGAAAGACAATATCCAGAAACAGGAGATCAAACGATTCTCCCTGCTCAAAACGCGAGATTAAACTGGAAGGAGAGTCAAAGGATAAAATTTCAAAAGAAATATTGCGACGGTTTAAGTTTGTAATTAAAGCTTCCTTTAATAAGGATGCAAACTGAGAGTCATCATCGCATATGGCAAATCTGTACATTGACCGGCTCCTTTCTGTCTTAAAATTAATGAACGTAGCCTCATGCCTCTTACGTGCAAGCACGACGATGCATGAACCTTCGTTCATTGATCCTGAATAGTTACCTTTTTATTTAGTATACGAAAAATTTATAGAGTTGTCAATTTGTTTGCAAAAAATTCCCATTTGTGTTACATGAGGGGATTTTATGAAAAAAACAAGACAACAGAGGATTTTTATGGTATAAAATAGAATAGGGTAATAGAAAAAATCGAGGTATAAGGAGGAAATGTGTATGAAGCATTTGAGAAAACGTTTGCTGGCGGTATTCCTCGCAGCAGTCATGCTAGTGACTAGTGTGGGGACGTCATCATATGCGTATGAAGCAGAGAAAAAAGGCAATTTGTCCGTAACAGGAAATGATGGAAAGACCATCGAAGAAGAGGAGTCCTGGGAGGAAAAATTTCCGAATGGAACATTTGCGTTTAAAAATGATTCCATAACGATTGAAGAAGGAAAAAATGCAAAAGAGCAGAAAATAACGATTTATCGTCTGGGTGGAACGAAAGGAAAAGCGACAGCAAAAGTGGCGATCACTCCGGCTGTAGCGGCACTTGATGAAGACGAAAAAGAATTGGTGTATGCCAATGCGGCATCCAATAAGGACTATACCGTTAAGGTGGAAAATCCGATCGGAACCGATGGGACGATGGGAAAACAACAGGTAAGCAGTTCTTATGAAGTTGTTGCAAAGAAAGCGGATGGAAAAGTAACACTCTCGTTGAAAGACGTAAAAGGTGAGTATGTCCGCTATTTTTGGCATGTAAAAAAAGATGGAAAATGGGAAGCAGTTTCCGGAGGAGAAACGGAAACACTTGTTGTAAGCGACCAGGATTTTAAACAAAATGAATATGTTTGTGTAGTAGAAGCCGATTACAAACTTAGTTTGTCAAAGACGACCGGAGAAGAGAGTTCACAAAAATTGTGGATTAACTTAAACAGCCGTCATATAACAGATGAAAAGCCATACGAAAAGGGAAGTTACACGGATGCAGCGCTTGATCAGGAAATGCCATTTAAGACAAGTTTCCTGCAGGTGGATTTTGAAGACGGCGAATGGGTAAAGGATATCGTTGTCAAAGCAACGGACGATGATGAGCATGAAGCGGAAGAACTGGCATCCTTTACCATTTATGATGTGGAAGGAGCAGCGTTTACAGAATCTGCCAACCGCTTATCAATGTGCATCAAGGATGACGAGGAAAAACTCGAAAGTACTATGGGATTTGCACTTAGTCAGATAAGGGTAGACAAAAGTACAGGCAAAGCGAAGATTAAGTTGAGCAGAACAGGAGCAACGCAGTATGTTTCCTCTGTGGATTACAAGACTGTAGATGGAAGTGCAAAAGCGGGGACGGATTATGCTAAGGCAGAGTCCACAGCAAGTTTCAGTGGTGGTATCGAAAGTACCGAGATTGAGATTGAACTTCTGAACGATAACAAGAAAACAGAAGAAGACCGTTACTTTACGATTCAACTGAAAAATGCAAAGGGTGGAAATATCAAACAAAACGCGCAGGAGATCCGTGTCAATCTGTTTAATACAGATACGGCAGATAAGGACAATGTTGCGACCGCATCGAAGAGCAAGGAGGCGAAAGATGCATCGGCGCGTGTCAAAGAAAGTGACACGGCGATCACGGAAAACGGCAGCAAGGATGTAAAGAGTAAAGCCGTTAAAAGTGAGGATAACGTCGTAGACTATGAAAAAGTTACCGATAAGTCCGGTGACATGAATGCACAGGCAGCAGGCGATTATTCTTACAAGATCAGCACCAGTGGATTGAACAGTAACTGGGGCAGAAACTGTAACCTGACAGACAATTATACGGCACAGATTACAAGTGATGAGGGTGGAAACTCGAAAAGCGGCGGTGACATCTTAGTGGCAAAGCGCCGCGCAAATACCTATTATCAGATTAATGACCTGGTAAATATGTACAGTAAGATGTCAGGATCCTTCTGGGCAAAGACCAGTTATAGTCTGTATTGGGCGAGAGAATATTACAGCGGACTGCTCGTAGGTATTGGTAACAGCAGTTTTGCAACATCATTGACAGAATATACTTCTGACAGTGGAGACGGTAACATGAGAAACCGCCTCAGTGAAGAGTCAAAGAAAGCTGCGACGACAATATATACAAGATTTGGAAATGGTTCCGAAACCAAAAATTTTGAGGTAAATCTTGATAATCTTGCTGCAGGAAATAATTTCCTTGCATTTAAGTCGGCTATTTCAAAACGTGGCGGCACGGTGCGGAATCGTGATTCAAAAGTGAACTCGGTAAACATTAATTTGTACCGCCGCTGGCTGAGTAAACAGACGACCTTGAACATCAATCTGGGTGACAGCAAAGACAAAGATCGTATGGATCGGTCTTCTGGCGGAAATGTAACAGCCGTAAAAGAGGGATTGCAACCGGTGATTTCGATAGAAAAAGGTGGTTTTGATTCCGACGGAAAATTTTATCTTGGAACAGAACTCAAGGTAAAAGAATCCGATAAGCTTGGGGTTTACCAACTTGATAAGGTAGAATTGAAAGAAGGAAGCAAAAGTGTTTCTTCGCAAGCGGGAGTTAAGAATTCTACGACAGTAAAATATTCCGATAATAATAGAAGACTTTCTACGACAGCAGATTATACTTTGAACTGTGAATACAACCGTTATCAGACATTGGAGATCAACTGTAAGACGTCTATGACGGAAAAAGACACGGATCAGGAAAAGGCAGATAAATTTGCTGCGATTGGAAAAAACATCAAGGTGGATGGAAAAGCAATCGATTTGAAATCCAACGCCGGAGAATACAGCTATACATCCTCTGATAAAGTGATCAACTTCAACAAGATCAATTTTGGCCTGAAAGATGGTACCAAGATTCTTTATGGGGATAAGGTGTACGATGGAGATTCGGATATTACAATTACAGATTCGGATATTGTATCAAACAGCATTACATTTTCTGTATATACACCGGATGCTGTCAGTGTAGTAAGAGATCCGGAAATTATCAGCGAGAAAATGGTAGCCATCTACAAAGATAAAGATGGGGATGGTAAATATACAGAAGCAGGAGACGGATATACTCCGATCAAAATCCTGAAAGCAGGCGAACCTTATCAGATTACAGATTTTGGAAAAGATGTTGTGATCAAGGTAGATTATTCGGTTCAGCCGGCCTCTTTGAATATTCCGCCGGGAGCGACAGGAAAAGAGACATTTCAGGTGATTCCGGGATTTGTAACGACGCAGACCTCGGAAGAGCAGAAAAAGAATATGACGGAAGAGCAGAAGGCCTACCGTGATATCGCGGCGAAGGACGGAAGCGTGAGAATGTATGGTGCTGTTTCGAGCGGAACGGTATCTTTCCTGTCCGGATACGATGCCAGCCCGGCGAAGATGAACAGCAGTACAAAGAAATATGAGTGGACACCGGACTGGAAAGGAAATCTGCGAAATGCCTATAAAAATCCATCGAAGATCAAGGTGTATGAGACCAAGATGCCAAATGGATTTACAGCAGCTTCTTCGGATGTGCAGATTAATGGATATCTCGGATGCCTGCATGGAAACGAGACGTATTATATTACTTCTCGTGTGACAAGTGGAAATGAAGAGAAGATCACATCGACCAAGCGAGGTGGTTTCTATACGGTTCCGGAGCCGGCAGCACAGGCTTTTGAATCTGAAGAGGCCGGAGCCGCTGAAGCTCCGGAAGATAAGGATGGAAAGACGGCAAATCAGCCGAGTGTAGCGAACACTTCACCGGGTGTGAATCTGCCGGAAATAGAAATCGGACTTGGTTATGGAACATTTATGATGGGGGACGACGAAATTGGATTTTCCGTCGGAACGCCTATCTTTGGTAAGAGTAAAGAGGGAGGCGAGGCTTCCGAAAAAGATGTTATGGGTGCAGAAGGCTTGAAGGAAATGAAAGAAGCTATGTCGGATCCATCCAATAATATCTTTAAACAATTGAAAAAACAGGCTGGTAAATCCGATGGTACCGGAAATAACGGCCAGGCGGCGAAAGCTTCCCCGGCGAAAAAAGCGGAAATTGATATTTCTGTCAATATGTCTTTTGTATGGAAATACAGTAAACTGACTGGTAAATATGAGTTTTCTTCCGCAATGATCGCATTGGCGATTGAGGGAAGTATCCGTTTGCAATATCGCTTCCAGTGTTGTCCGATCTTTTACGTATACGTTCAGATCGGCATGGAACTTGAGGCGCAGACCGGTATTGAACTGGAAAAAGAAGAAGTTAAAAATGCGGATGGAACGACAAGTATTAAAAATAATGTTTCGTTTGCAGGATTAAGTTTAAATCCGAGCTTATATGTAGAGGCCGGCGCCGGAGTCGGAGTTGATCTGGCAAAACTGGAGATTTATGTAAAAGTATCCGTCTCGTTTGCGTTTACGATAAACAAGAAAACGCAGATAGACGAATTTATCACATCGGCGGCGGTTGGCTTCCGAGTGGTATTCCTGTTCTTCTCTTATGAAATGGATGTTGTCGGATGTAAGGCAGGATATGATGCGTCCCGAAAGGAGGACGGTGATGAGCCGTGGTTCTTCTCCTGGCAGGTTGCCGGGCGGGATATGGGAGGAACCGAAGAAGAGGTTGATAACGATGTGGCAGGAGCTGCAGTAACGGTTTCCAAGCCGAAAAATGTATTCCGGCTGCAAAATATCAATTCTTCAGATGATAATGCCGCACAGGACGATATGTCAGCACAGGCATATGATGTAGAAGGCATTGATGAATTTCAGGTAAGCGGCTATGGCAGCAATGCTTCTGCGGTAGAACTGGGAAGCGGTTTTGACAGTGCTTCGGATTATAAACTGTTGACTGCAGGAGATGCAAACTATGTATTATACACGGTAGGCCGTAAAAACCCGGGTCACAGCCTGAATAATACCCAGCTTGTTATGTCCAAACTTTCCACGACAAGTACCGGAGTTGGTGGAGAAGAAGGACAAGACTCGATGGGACTTGTCAATCCGATCGATGAAACATCGTCGACCAAATATATCGTAGTGGACCGTAAAGCAGGAAAAGAAGAAAGCACCGGCGACCTGGATTATGATGCCATTGTAGAAAATGGTATGATCAAAGTGACCTGGACGTCTTATAGTGAAGAAGCAGCAAAGACGATTCCGGAAAGCTGGTCATCGGATAAAATGCTGAAAGCGGCCAGCCAGCTGGTAGAAGTAAAAACGGCAGAATTTGACACAAAGTCACCGAGTGAATTTACGAATGCCGTAGTTCTCAGTAAAGGCAATGGATATCGATTCCTTCCTTCCGGATCGACATCGAATGTTCACGTGTATGCCGATACCGAACCTTATACCGAGGCAGAACTTACAGCCCGCGAAAAAGAATACAAAGAAAAATATGACAAAGCGGCACAAGGAAACGATTCCAATAACGAATCCGGAACCGGAGATCCTTATGCAAAAGCAAACTATCAATATGCATTGACGACGGATTACCTGTATGGAAAATATTCCAAACTTCATTACAGCGTAAGGCAGGGGGATGGAACGTATAAGACATACGATCTGGAGCCGACAGATGAATGGAAAAAACAGGGAACACGCCTGGAAAATGTACAGATTACGGAAGGAACAGACAAAGATTACTTCATTTCTTACACCACGGAGCAAAAGGATAAATACGGTGCCTCAGATGAATATGCAAAGATCAAAAAATTGTATGTTCAGAAAGCGACGATCCAAAAGCAGAATGTGATGACGGAAAGCGGAAGTATAGAGCAGAACTCCATGAAATTTGAGACACCGGTTCTTTTGAAAACGCTTGTTGATTATGACGACAGTGATGACAACGACGGTGTATATGTCGGCGGAAGCTGCGAGGAGAAAGTAGAATCTCCAAGCTTTACCAACTTGAAATTCCTCCACGGAAAATTGTCAGATGCCGGAAAAGCGGAAACTTTCCTGATGTACAATATGAATGGAATTACCTATGTGATCAAAGAAAAGAGCCTTGAAAATGCTTTGAACAGCAATAAGGCAGCGATCACGGTGGATCCATTGTTTACGGTAGATAAGGAACATGGAAACGCACAGGCAGAGGCGACCATCGGTGTAGATGGAGATGGAAATATCTCTGCGGTTTACACACAGACCGTAACCAATACGGTAAATAATGCCCTTTATGTGACGAAGTACGATCCGACGGTCAAAAAATTCGGAGAGGCATTTATGCTTGCGATGAATCATATGCAGGTATATGAGGATTCCGTATCGAATCAGTGGACTTCCGAAGATACGAGAGAAGCCTTCTTTGACAGTAAGAAAGGCGGCGGAGAAGACCAGTTTATCTTCAATGCTCCACAGATCGCACTTGGCAAACCGACGACGGAAAACGAGAGCGGAACATTGACAATTCTTACCAAAGGCACGATGACAAAATTAAAGAAATCCACGATGGATTTTGATGGGGAAAAGTATACGGAATATGTTCCTGATGCCAATAACACAGCAACTTCCGGTATTTATGCGATTACGTATGGAATCGGAGATCAGAAGATTGGAGAAGCATCGATCACATTTGATCAGAACAATTTTGTATCCGGCGCGGAACTGAGCGGAAGCGTTTCTTTCCGTAATACCGGAGATGTGGCGATTCGAGGAAGCAAGGCAAATTCAATCTATATCACATTGAAGGCAGCAGGCAAAAATGGCAGTGCGGCAGCAGAACTCGCACAGTGGAAAGTGGAGAGCAATATTCTTGCCGGACAGCAGGTGACGACGGAAGACATCGTGTGTAAAGCGCTTCCATCGGATATCGCCGGAGGAAAGATTTACTTTGAGGTGCAGGAGGATTCGTCATATTCGGGTGCAAAAGCATTGAGTACAGCGGATGCTGACGACGGATGTGGAATGATTGCTGTCGGAGAAAAAGCAGAACTTTCGATTGATAGTCTGGAAATTACTGCCAGCGACACATTGGAAAAACGAAGTGTAAATAATATTTCCTGCGTTCTTGCCGATGTGGATATGACAGTAAGCAACCTTGGTGTAAAAGACGCTTCCAATGTAAAATTCCAGGTAAAACGCAGTGCCGGAAAAACAGATGGAAGTGAAGATAAATATATTCCATTGGAGATTGGTGGAAATCTGATCTTAGGTGACGATGCCAACGAAACGCCTCTTATTGGAAATGGAAATGACGGTGGTGTATTTGATTATCTTGCGTACAGCGATACGTCGGGAATCATCAGTACGGATCAGAAGATTGCAGCAGGTAAGACACAGAAGATCAAAGGAAAGATAGTGATTCCATTGAGTGCATTTGATCCGGAAGACTCGGTAGGTGCCGCAAATCTTCAGTTTACTTTAAAGAGTGATGCCGGCGAGTATGAGTCAAGCAACAATACGGCGTATGGTAAAGTGGTACCGGCGACACGATTTGACTGTCTGGATAAAGTTTCTCTGACAGTAGGAAATCCGGTCAACTTTACCCTAGCGACACAGGCAGCGATGGATTCTTCGAAACGAAGCAATATTACGCTTACGGAAATGAAGATCAATAAAGACGGCAAGGCAGAAGTGGCAACAGATAATAAACTTTTGCAGAGTGCAGCTTATAATGTGAAGACAGGATACATTACCGTAACCGCGCAGAAAGAGGGCTCCGGTGTTTTGCGAATTGCAGATACGACCACAGGTTCTTTTAAGGATATTACATTTGTGGCAACCGTTTCGGGATGCAATATTCGTACAGATAATCCGGTATTTGAATTTACCAATGCCTTGCACGGAAAGGAATGGGAAGATACGGATGTCGGAGCTGTTACGCAAGGAACCGTACTTCCATACAATAGCGATATTTGTACCGGCGGAGAAGGCAATAGCTTTACATTTACGACATATGCGAGAAGTATTGACTTCTATTACACAGGCGATATCGAAGTATCCAGTAACAATAGTTTTGGTTTTGTAACGAAACAATACAGAGACCGCGACGGAGAAGAAGTAGCAGGAGAATACTACAAACGACACACCGTAGATTTCAACAATACTTCGCTGAAAAAACATACCGTTACGGTAAAAGTAATTAATGGCAGTGCTTCCTTTGACCGAATGGTGGAATATTATTCCGAGCGAAGCGAGGGGGATACCGGACGTGATGTACCGGAAGATAAGGTGAAACCGGTGATTGTGGTTGGAAAGACACTTCCGACAGGTACAACGAAACTTCAGCCGGGAACAGTTCTGGAAATTCCGGTTTACGCTTACGACGACGTGATGCTCAATTCTGTCAGCATCGGTGGAAACGGAGCAGATAAACTGGTAAATAATCAGTTTGCAGAAGGAACGTTAAAGGTTAAGAAAAATGGTACCTACCACGTAATCGTGGAAGACAGTTCCGGAAATATCACACAGAAACACATTACCATTGATTGTTTCGAAGAAGATGCAGAAAAGATTGACGAAACCACGGATGACTGGCCGGATGTAACATTGAAGCTGGTTGACGAGAATGGAAGCGAAATCACGGATTATACAACGGCAAATGCCTATATTGCTTACGATATTAAGGCAGACCGTAAGATTAAATCCGTAGAGATTCAGAAAGTGGATATGATAACTCAGAAGACGACGGATCTGGGAAGCGGCATTAAAGTAACAGGAACGCCGACAACGCTTTCTGACAGATATGATGTCAATCTTTTGGAAAATGGTTATTATCAGGTAAAAGTAACCGATTCCGCTGACAATGCGACGACCGCCATTCTCTACGTAGAATATTTGACAAAGGGACCGCAGGTATATCTCTATACAGCGGACAGTGTGGAAAATCAATTGTTTTACTGTGTTGGTGATGAAGACAATGAGATCCCATTGAAAGAAGTTGCTGTGTATGAAGGAAAAGTAACGGCAATGAATGAATCCGGTTCGATTGAGGTAGAAGGAAAAGAACCATTGATGCGTAAGTCTTACACGACACAGACGATGGATTCCGGAACAGTAATTCTGGATGAATCCACTTCTACCAAAGAGTTTACAATTGCCGCACAGGATGTATCCGGTAAATTGACCACGTATATTTATACGGATGAAACCTGCCTGAACAGCCTTGCTGTAGGTAGTGCGGAAGATATCGCATTCGGCGTAAAACTCAATGGAGAATTTAAACCATATCAGAGAAATTATACCGTGGATGTTCCGTATGGTTATCCGGAACATCAGCTTCCGGAAGTAAATGCTACCTGCGGAAGTGAAGCGACAATCAATAAGAACTGGGATGGCGATGTGTTGACGATTAAGGTTACCAAAGGCGATATGGAAAATACGTATACGATTACCTTGAAACGTAAAAAATGTACGTGTGACATTTCCATCCGAACCTTTGATGATTATATCGACGTGCCAAAGACAGGCGAAAAACCTTCCCGTCAGTTTGATGTACAGACAGATGTGACACTTTGTGAAGTACACAAAGACCACGTTCAGGAAAATGTGAAGCTTTCTTATGAGCTTACAGACGAAGAAGAGAACACAACACCGGTAGAAACTGCATCAGTGGAAAGTCCGGTTTTGGAAAATGCGGCAGCCACGATTCAAGGAAATACGATCGTATTTAACCGTATTGCCGAAGGAACGACGCCGAAAGAGGTCCATGTCAAAGTAAAAGCGAAGACGGATTCCTGTGAACGGTCGAAGATCATTACGTATACAGTGCGCAATAAATACGAGGTCGGTCTGCGGGTAACCGAAGGCGGAGCGGTGCATTGTGGAGAAGATATATTGACTGCTCAGAGCGAGACGGATTCGGCAGAACAGCCATATCATTACGATGTGAATACCGGATTTGAATTGGAATTGACAGCCGCCGAAAAAGAAGGTTATGAATTTGCCGGTTGGTACGATTCCGGTGATAAACTTCTTTCAAAAGAGAAAGAATTTGTTTATACGGTAGGAAAAGACGAAACACTTCGTGCCTTGTTCAAAGACATTGTCAATCCGGAAGGATCGATCACACTGACCGATCTGAATGGGGTGCAGAATGTGACAAAATCGGACGAAGGCGATATCCTGGTTTCCTCCAAAGGTTTCCAAATGGAGATTACGGGAGAAGATAAACATTCGAGTGTAAAATCCATTTCTTACCAGATTGTAAAACGAGGTGAGAAACTGGATGAAAATGGAAAGTGGATTGCTTACGATGGCAAACCGGTTTCATTCGAAGAAGAGATGGATTTTGTAGTTTATGCGAAGATAGTGGATCAGGATGATAATGAAGTGATTGTATCCTCAGAGCGCGCTATGATTGAAAAATCTGCAGCGACCGTTCGACTCGCACCAAACTTTACCGAAGGCGCATTTACCAATAAGAAGGATGCTGCGATAGTAGCTACGGTACAAGAAGGTACGGCGGCATTGAAGGAAATCCGCTACGTTGTCAACGGCGAAGAGAATACCACAGAGGAAACGGTATTTGGCATCTCGGATCTGCCGGATGGGGAATACGATGTGATTGTTTCTGCAAAAGATATTTTGGGCAAAGAAGTTTCTGCTAAGGTATCTGTGAAGAAAGATGTAGCAGAGCCGGTCCTTTCAATTACAGGTGCTCCGACAAGTTCCGTCGAAAAAGCGACACTTGGTATCGAAGCCGATGGAGGCGTTTCCGGAATAAAGGAAATCCGTGTAAATGGAAAACCGTATACCGGAAAAACGTACGAAGTGACTGAAAATGGAACGTATGTATTCGAAGTCGAGAACAATGCCGGAAGTGTTACGACAAAGTCCATTACGATCCAATGTATCGTGAAACCGACGCCGGCACCGACACCGGCACCGGTTCCTGGTTCATCAGGCAATGCAGCACCGGCTCCGGGGGCAACAGAAGCACCGGCTGTGAATAAAGACCAACTGCCAAGAACGACATTTGTCCGTCGTAAGAAAATTGGAAAGAAAGGCATCCGCATTACCTGGAAAGGTGTACGTGGAGCACAATCCTACAATGTTTACCGTGCGAAGAAGGCAAATGGCAAATATAAACTGGTAGCAAATGTCAAAGAGAGTTGTTACACAAGCATGAAGAAAAATGCACGCAAGTACTACTACAAAGTTGTTGCGGTAGCCAAGAAGAAGGCAAACAACAGCGAAATGAGTGCATATGCGATCTCTGCAAATGTGGATGAAGCAGCAGCATCGGCGGCTCAGGCGGCAGCAGGAAGCACCGCAGCCACAGGCAAGATTAAAACCCTCAAAGACAAAGTTACCAAGGTAAAGGCAAAAGCCAAGAAAGGCAAGATAGATGTTTCTTGGAAGAAATACAAGAAAGCCAGCGGCTATATCGTATACCGTGCTGAAAGTAAATACGGAGTTTACGATGAATTTGCGGTAGTCAAAAAGAATTCTTTCAAGGATAACTATTCTGTAAAAGGAAGGAAATTCTACTACAAAGTACGTGCCTTTAAGAATAAGGGTGATGGCAAGATTTTAAGTGGTATTTCCAAGAAGGCAAGTGTAAAAGCCAAATAGAAAACAATTTGTGTATAATAACAGAACGCAGATGGGGCTGCCGCACGAAGTGATTCG
>ENA-ORTS01001507-ORTS01001507.1-human-gut-metagenome-genome-assembly--contig:-NODE-1507-length-15658-cov-3.020701_pt1 | contig 15658 bp, 13 predicted proteins | sample MGYA00241911_ERZ509186 | MGnify/ENA primary metagenome ERZ509186 (study PRJEB26280, sample SAMEA2338852) | human gut metagenome | biome: human gut; feature: human-associated habitat; material: faeces...
ACAACAATGCCGATCTGCACGCCGAGGTCGTGTGCTTTCTTCACGCCGCCGCAGATCGCGTCCATGGTGGGTTCATCAAAACCCATGCCCTTTTCGCCGCCCAGTGCTTCGCCGCTGATCTTCAGAAGGATACGCTGATATTTCAATGCCATAATCCAAACACCACCTGTTTATATTCCGTCGGGTCTATGCCCGGCATTGTTATTCAAGTATATTTTACAATAAAACCTGAATAAAGTAAACAGGAAATCTGCGCGGAAATCCGGAAGCTTTTATGAACGGCTGCGCAGACCGCGCAGCAGCTGCTTCATTCCGGGCGGAATGCGGCGGCTTTCCACCGCTTTCTGGATGGCTTTGTTGTGGGTCCACAGATCCAGCCGCTTTTCTGTGAGCCACGGCAGCGCGGCATCCGGCTGTTTTGCCAGTGCCGTGGCAAAATACCATGCCCGCATCATATTGATATAGTATTCCGTGCTGCGCACATCGGCCACCCATTTCAGATATTCCGGCCGGAATGCATCATCCAGATAATAGCGCATCAGCATCTCCATGCCATAGCGCACGGTGTATGCATCACCCGAATCCAGCCAGCGGCGAATGGGCACCAGCAGCTCCTTCTTGTGCTTCGCAAACACTTTGGGGCAGAAGCAGTCGCAGGTGGCCCAGTTGTTGATGTAGGGCAGGAACGCTTCCGTTTCAGCCAGCGCCCTGTCGTAGTCCCGGATGAGCTCGATCAGGAACGCGTGGAGGTTGTTCTCTTCGTAGTATCCATGCGGCAGGGCCTGTAAAAACACCTCTGCCTGCGCTGTGCCCGCGAGCTGTTTTGCCAGCCTGCGCAGAGCCGGAACGCGCACGCCAATCACCGTTTCCGGCGGCACGGTGGGCATCAACGCACTGTGAAAGGTGCGGTATGCTTCATCCCGCAGGGCAAACAGGGCTTCGGTGATCTCTCGCATGGGCGGCCTCCTTTTGGGGCTTTGGATGATAGGATTCTACCGCAAATAGGGTAAAAGCGCAAGAAGGGGCGGCCTGACCCACAAGGGAGGGCAGACCGCCGGAAGAAAAACATGGATAATATCAGTGCTTGGGGACCAACAGGGCCCGCATGGCATTGAGGATGGCCAGCACCAGCACGCCCACATCGGCAAAGACAGCAATCCACATGTTGGCATCGCCGGTGGCGCCCAGCACCAGTACCAGCGCCTTGACCGCCAGGGCGAAGATAACATTCTGCCAGACGATCTTCATGGTGCGGCGGGAAAGCCGAACGGCCAGCGCCAGCTTGCTGGGGGCATCGTCCATCAGGACGATATCAGCGGCCTCAATGGCGGCATCGCTGCCCAGGGCGCCCATGGCGACACCGACATCGGCGCGGGCCAAAACAGGAGCATCATTGATGCCATCGCCGACGAACACCAGAGGAGAACCAGTTTGCAGCAGCTCCTCCACCGCGGTCACCTTATCGGCGGGCAGCAGCTCGGCCCGGTATTCATCCAGACCAAGCTCCTCAGCCACAGCCTGGGCTACGGCGGTCTTATCGCCGGTCAGCATCACGGTCTTTTCCACGCCCTCGGCCTTGAGGGTCCGAATGGCCTCGGCGGAATCGGGCTTGGGGGTATCGGCGATGACCAGATAGCCGAGATAATCATTATCGGCCGCCATATGGATGACGGTGCCGACCTCGGCGACCTCCCGGCAGGGAACGCCGATTTCCTTCATTAGGCGCTCATTGCCGGCGTAGATATGACGGCCGTCAATGACGGCTTCGATGCCGCGGCCGGTGTGGTCCTTGGCGTCCTCGATCTCTTTTTCGATGGGCTTGCCGTAGGCGGCCACCACCGACTGGGCAATGGGATGATGAGAGAAGCTCTCGGCAGCGGCGGCGGTCGCCAGCAGGTCGTCCTCGGTTCCAGCGGCGGGGACGATATGGGTGACGGTAAAGCTGCCCTTTGTCAGGGTGCCGGTCTTATCGAATACGACGGTTTTGGCCTTAGCCAGCGTTTCCATATAGCCGGCGCCCTTTACCAGGATGCCGCAGCGGGAAGCCCCGCCGATACCGCCGAAGAAGGTGAGCGGTACGCTGACAACCAGCGCGCAGGGGCAGGAAACGACCAGGAATACCAGGGCACGCTCCACCCAGGTGCCCCAGGGCTGGGAGAAGAACAGGGGCGGAATGACCGCCAGCAGGGCGGCGCCTGCCACGACGCAGGGGGTGTACCAGTGGGCAAACCGGGTGATGAAGCTTTCCACCCTGGCCTTTTGGTCGGCGGCGTTTTCCACCAGTTCCAGGATCTTGGCGGCGGTGGATTCGCCGTAGGCGCTTTGGGTCTGAACCGTAATGACACCGGTGAGATTTACCGTACCGCTGACCACCGGATTGCCCTCCGCCTTATCCTGCGGCAGGCTTTCGCCGGTCAGGGCGGCGGTATCCACAGCGGTAGAGCCCTCCAGGATCACGCCATCCAGCGGGATCTTTTCGCCGGGGCGGACGATGATGGTCTCCCCTACTTCCACTTCATCGGGGTCCACCTTTTCTTCCTGTCCATTCCGCACCACATTGGCGTAATCGGGGCGGAGATCCATAAGCTGGGTGATGTTGCGGCGGGTCTTTCCCACGGCAACGCCCTGGAACCATTCACCGATCTGATAGAACAGCATAACGGCGACGGCTTCCCGGTAATCGCCCAGTACAAAGGCGCCGATGGTGGCAACCGACATGAGGAATTCCTCGTCCATCAGGTCACCGTGCAGGATCTTGCGGATAGCACCCCACAGGACATCCCAGCCGACAATGAAATACGGCACACAGTAGGCCAAAAGCTTCCAGATGCCCTCCAGCGGGAGAACGAACCACACCAGTGCCAGCAGTACCGCCGCGGCGATAATGCGGGCCAGATGCTTTTTCTGTTTTCTTGTCATTTCGGTAATCCCCTTTCCCCGGTGATGGCGGAAAATATTACTTGAGCAGGATGCGGCAATCGGGTTCCACGCGCTTGCAGGTCTTTACCACTTCGGCCAGGATGTCATCGTAGCGGGCGTCATCGGCCTCCAGGGTGAGCTTCTGGGCCAGGTAGCTGACACGGGCATAGGTCACGCCATCAATTTTGGAAATGGCTTCCTCCATCTTGGCGGCGCAGTTGGCGCAATCCAGGTCTTCCAGCATATACATCTTTTTCATGTCAGTTTTCCTCCTTGGATGAATGATTGGTGGGATAGGAATGGTGGTCATGCTCGGTCAGGTGCTCAAAGCCCTGCCCGATGATGGTACGGACATGGTCATCCGCCAGGAAATAGTAGATGGTCTTGCCCTCCCGGCGGGAGGCGACCAGCTTATTTTCCCGCAGCACCTTAAGCTGGTGCGAGATGGCGGATTGGGTCATGCCCAGCAGCTCCGCGATGGCGCAGACACACAGCTCCGATTCAAACAGCGAATACAGAATCCGCATGCGGGTGGTATCGCCGAACACCTTGAAGAGATCCGAAAGGTCACAGATCAGCTCCTCCGGGGGCAGCTCCTGCCGCACCGTTTGCAGGATGGCGGTATGGTCATGCTTTGGCATCATTTCGACCTCCATTCATATGTTTTCTTGTTCATATGATAGCACGCTCATATGTTATTGTCAACAGCAAATTTGATTTTTCTTTGATAAAATATCAAAAAACAGGGGCGGCGAGAGGAATCGTCGGATGCGGCGTCGCTGCCCTTGACAGGCATCAGCCCGTCTGCGCCGGGCATAAGCCTGCCTGCGGGCGCTCCTGGCCTCCGGCCGATCCCTCCCGCCGCCCTGGAAAAGGACGCCAAAAAGCCCGGAAAACCGAGGTTCTCCGGGCCAACGGGGAATATCAAACTCAGCGGTAGTCTTTCCGCTCGTTTAGGCGCTTCTTTTCTTCGGGCTTCAGGTCCAGGCCGATGGTACCGCCGGGGTTCATGGTGTAATCGGGGTCAAAGTAATCCTTGAGCACCCGGAACACCCCGTACTCCTTCTCGCCGATATAGCCCTCCAGCCAGGGGGCAAACATCTTGCCGATGCCGTGATGATGGCTGATGGCCGCGCCGGATTTCTGGATGGCATCCAGAATGGTGGTGTGGTAGCGCTTAAATTCAGCGGCATCGTTCATCCGGGTGATGAAGATGAAGTACAGGTTGGCGCCCTGCGGGTAGCAATGGCTCATGTGCGTGGTGACGATGGTATTGGGCAGCGCATGGCAGACCGCGCGCACATCGCGGTGCACCTGCGCCATATTGGACCAGTTGACGCTGCACTCCAGCGTATCGGTGATGACGCTGAAATCCATGAGGGTATCGCGGAGGTAAGGGTCATTGAAGCGGCCCTTTTCCCAGCTCTTGGTCACATAGCCGGTCATGGGCATGGCACCAAAGCGGCGGGCAATGCGGTGGATATTCTTCGCCACATTTTTGGAAAAGCCCTTTTCGCCATCGGTAAAGCCCAGGAACATACAGCGCTCCATATCCTTGTAGCCCAGCTTATCCAGGAGCGGCGCCAGCGGTGTTTCATCCACATTGTAGAGCTTGAGCATCAGGTGGGTCTCTTCGGGGTCGGAAAGGCGAAACACCGAGGAATAGCCGCATTCGCACTGCATCATCTCCCGGGCGGCCGCCATGGCGGTCTCCCAATCCCGGAACATGTAGGAGAAGCGCTTTCGGTTTTCCGGCTGCCAGCGGAATACCTTGAGGGTCACTTCGGTAAGGACGCCGAAAGTGCCCTCCGAGCCCATCATGATCTGGTTGAGATCGGGGCCGGTGGCCTCCCTGGGATAATGGGGAGTGACGATGCGGCCGATGGGGGTGGCGTACTTCTGCGAAAGGACGATATCGGCGATGGTGCCATAGTAGGTGCTGTTCTGGCCCGCGCCGCGGGTGACCACCCAGCCGCCCACGCTGCTGTACTCGAAGGACTGGGGGAAATGGCCGCAGGTATACTGCCGCTTGGCGCCAAAGCGATTGGGGGCATCCTGCAGGGCTTCCTCCAGCGCGGGGCCGGAAAGCCCCGCCTGCACGGTGATGGTCTGGTCCACCTCATTGAAGCTGAGGATCTTATTGAAGCGCTTTCGCATATCCAGCGAGATGCCGCCCTTGATGGGCTCCACGCCGCGGGTAACGGAGCTGCCGCCGCCGTAGACATACAGCGGGAGCTTATGCTCCGCCGCGTAACGGACAAGCTCTTCCACCTGCTCGGTGGTATCGGGGTAGACCACCACATCCGGCAGGCTATCGATCTGTTTGTGCCGCAGACGCAGAAGATCGTAGCCGGTGCAGCCGTAGGCCACCGAAAGTCTTTCGTAATCCCCCGTGGTAACAAATTCTTCCCCGACGATCTTTTTCAGCGCCTCCAGGTGCTCCGGGGCGATGCGAGAGGGGTGATCCGGAAGAGAGACCTGATCAAAGCCGATATCATCGGTGTAGTCCCGGAAGTCCTCATCGGTCATATGGAAGGCTTCCTTCATCATCTTGTAGAGGGATTCCTTGGGGTACTTGAAAAACTCGGGATCGCCCCAGCGGAAGATGGAACGATAGCTGCCCGCCGGGGCGGGAGTCAGCAGCCACTTGGGCTCGAAGCCTTTGTACGGTTTATTGCTCATGGTCATTCTCCTTTTCGGTTTTCTCTTCCAGCAGGCCGGAGGTGATGATGATATCCACCCCCAAGCCCAGCACATTGGGCAGCACCGCTTCTCCCCGCTTCATCGGACGGGTCACATGGGCGCGGTTAATTTCCCGCATGACATCGAAAATTTTATCCTTGGGTATTTCGGCCGAGGTGCGTACACTGATGACCGGGACCTCCGGAAAAACGGTGCGCACCGTGGTGCAGAGGGTGCGGGTGGGGCAGGTCATCTCGGCCATGGCGAACTGTTCCCCCCGTTTACAGGCATTGCCGGTGACGGTAAAACGGCCGTCCCGCTCTTCGATGCGCAGGGTGCAGCCCCGGGGACAGACGATGCAGGTCAGCTCAGTCATGCTCCATCACCTCAATTTCCAGTTTGATCTGCGAAGCCGCGGTCAGCGCCTGGGCGGAAAGATCCAGCTCCAGCCGTTCCATCTCCGGCGGGCGGAGGAAGGGGTACCGGCGGGTGTATATTTCCCGGCCATCGGCTGTAATGACAAGGCGGCAGGGGCCCAGGTTTTCCCGGCTGCGGAAATAAAGGGTCACGGCGCTGTTGTCGCTTTGCAGGTCCAGCCGCTGCGGGACGGCATACAGCAGCCCCTCCCCCGCCATGATGGGAATGAGGGTTCTTTGCTGCCCCGGACGGTACCGGGCCGCGCTTTTTCCGGCGGCTTCTCCGCTTTCGGAGACATAGTCCACCAGGTCATTGACATGCAGGGCATTGCCGCAGGAAAAGACACCGGGGACCGAGGTCATCAGCCCGGTATCGCAGATGGGGCCTTTGGTTTTGGGATCGATGGCCGCGCCAAGGCCCTCGGCCAGCTCGTTCTCCGGGATGAGCCCGACCGAAAGGATGAGGGCATCGCATTCCACGATCTGTTCGGTGCCGGGGATGGGAACCATGCACTTATCCACCTGGGAAATTTCCACCGCAGTCAGTCGATCCTGCCCAAAAACGCGGGTGACGGTATGGGAGAGATAAAGCGGGATATTGTAATCATGCAGGCACTGGTGGATATTGCGGGTGAGCCCGGAGGGGGTGGGTTTGGCCTCGTAGACGCCCAGCACCTGGGCGCCCTCCAGCGTAAGGCGGCGGGCCATGATAAGACCGATATCCCCGCTGCCGAGGATGACACACTTCCGGGTGGGCAGCTGACCCAGCAGGTTGGTAAAATGCTGGGCACACCCGGCAGTAAAGACCCCGGCCGGGCGGGTGCCATGGATGGAGACCTGCTTGGCAGTCCTCTCCCGGCAGCCGGTGGCCAGCACCAGCGCTTTGGCGGCCACCGTTTCCACGCCATCCCGGTTTACCAGGGTGACGGCAAAACCCTCAACGGTCTTTTGGATGCGGGTGACGAAGGTGAGGGTCCTCGCTTGCAGCCCCAGGGCATGAAATTCATCGATGAAACGGCCGGCGTATTCCGGGCCGGAGAGCTTTTCCCCATACCGCACCAGGCCAAAGCCATCGTGGATGCACTGTTTGAGGATACCGCCCAGGCGGGCTTCCCGCTCGATGAGAAGAACCTGGGCGTCGTTTTGGTGGGCAGCAATGGCCGCGGCCAGCCCGGCCGGCCCTCCGCCGATGACCAGAACATCAACGGTAAGCATGCTTTCTCCCTCCTTCGTCATTTGGTTTTGCCATAGGTGATGACCGCTTGCTCGGAGGATTTTCTGACCTCCTCCAATGGGCAGTTCAGGTATTCGGCGATGATCTGAGTGACCAGCGGCGAGCAGAACCCGCCCTGGCAGCGGCCCATGCCGGGCCGCACCCGCTTTTTGATGCCATCCACCGTGGGAACCGGGATGGGCGAACGCAGGGCATCCAGAATTTCTCCCTTGCTTACCTCCTCGCAGCGGCAGATGATGATGCCGTAATCGGGGTTCTGCCGGATGAGGGCGGCCCGCCGCTCATCGCTCATTTCCCGCAGGACGGGCGGGCCATGGCGGATGGGATCGTAGTTTTCGTTCTTTTCCACCGGTTTAAGCGTGGAAAGATAATCGACCGCCATTTTTTCGATATCCAGCGCGACGGCCGGGGCAGTGGTAAGCCCTGGGGACTGGATACCGGCACAGTGCAGAATGTTGCCGGTTTTGCGGCCCATTTCGATGATGAAGTCCTCTTCGAAGGTGGGGGCGCGCACCCCGGTAAAGTAGGTAATGATATCCCGCTGAGAAAGCTGCGCCATGGTGCGCCGCTGCTTTTGGAACACATGGTCGATACTTTCCCGGTGGGTTTCGGTGTTCTCTTTTTCCCAAGTTTCTATGGCATCGGGGCCAACCAGCAGGTTATCGTGGACGGTATGCAGAATGCCGCCGCCTTTGGAGTGGTGAGTGTTCCGGGCAATATCCATGACGGAGGCGATGGTGTGCATATAGGCCCCGGCCTTTTTATCCAGGATGGAATTGGTGCCACGGCGGGGATGAATGGAGAAGAAGCGGTCCCCCGCCATGGCGGCGATCTCCTCCGCGAAGACGCCGGCGGCATTGATGACCAACGCGGGATAAACGGTGCCGCGGTTGGTGGTGACGCTATGTATTTTGCCATCCTGTACCTCCATGCCCAGCACGGCGGTATTCAGCGAGACCTCGGCACCGTTCTGCACGGCGTTTTCGGCATAGGCGATGGTAAGCCCATAGGGACAGACACAGCCGGAGGACGGATTGGAGATGGCGAAGGCAAAACGGAGATTGGGCTCCCGGCGGCGCAGCTCCTCCCCGGAGATGAGCTTGGTATCGGCGATGCCATCCCGATTTTTACGGACGCGGCAATAGAGGGCAATGAGGGGCTTGAGCCAGGCTTTTTCGAAGCAGACATACTGCCCCACCCGCTTAAAGGGAACATCGAGCTCCCGGCAGAGCTGATCGTACATGGCATTTCCTCGGCGGACATAGTGGTGCTTGAGAGAGCCGCGGGAAAGATCGATGCCGGGGTGGACCTCGCCGTCATTGCGGCCGGAAGCCTGCAGTGCCAGATCGGCTTCCTTTTCCACCAGCAGGATATCCAGATTCCACTTGGAAAGCTCCCGGGCGATGGAGGCCCCGGAAATGCCCCCGCCGATAATAAGGACATCCGGCTTTCTGCCTTCCAGGGCGGTATCCCGCAGAGTGGGGATGCGGATGGACTGCTCCCCTGCCTCATCGCAGCGGATATCATTGACCACATGGGTGGTACTGTATTTTCCGGCTGCCAGGGAACAGGCTTCCACCGTTTCCGCCCAGGCGGGCAACTGCCCCGAAAGCACGATGCAGCCATCCGTTAGGGTGGCCGTGACCGCCGGGCCAAAGCGTTTTTTCAGCCGCCGGTTTATCCTGCGGATGTTCATTTTCCGGCACCTCCCGTTCATGTCGGCCAAACGACCGACTCTATACCCAAATGATAGCGCCTGCCGGAAGAGATGTCAAGACGGCAAAGGGACGGGTGAGAGAAAATTTCCGCAAATTTTACACCGCCGGGCAGGATGGACAGCCGTCCGCTTTCATGGTACAATTCGGGGTAGAAACAGGAAAGGAGCTAGCATATGGCCGCACCGAGAAAGGACAACATCAAGGAAAAGATATTGCAGGCCACCACCGAGCTGCTCAAGACAACCGCGCTGGCCGATATCTCGCTGGCGGAGATCGCGGCGGCGGCCGGGATCTCCAAGGGGACGCTATACTACCACTACAAAACCAAAAATGAGGTTTTTCTGGATATTACTCAGCATTTTTTGGATGAGCAGTGGGAGGATCTGATCCGCTGGACCGAGAACAAAGAAAAGGACACCAGCCTGAACCGGCTGGTGCGGTATGTAGCGGAGCGGGATATTGCCTCTGCCGGACTGCGCCTGCAGCTGCTGGCGGAAGCCCAGCTGGGCAATGAGACTCTGCGCCAGAACCTGACCACCCTGTATCAGAACTTTCAGGGGCTGATCCGGAGGAAGATAGCTGAGCGCACCGCGCTGCCGGCCGATTTTTTGACCTGGCTGCTGCTTTTGGTCTGCGATGGCATCATCGTGCAGGAATCCATCGGCAACGCGGCCTTTGACCGGGAGGCCTTCCTTACCGAGGGGATCCGGTATCTGCGGAAGCTGAGCGCCGCACAGCAGGAGAACGACTGATTTTACGAAAGCGAATGGAACGATAACGGAAAGGGGGGCACCGCCATGGCACAGAAGAATATTACGCTGGGACTGGTGGCCCATGTGGACAGCGGCAAGACCACCCTGACCGAAGCCATGCTGGTGGGGGCCGGGGCGCTGCGGCAGGCCGGGCGGGTAGACCATGGAGATGCTTTCTTGGACACCCATGCCCTGGAGCGCAGCCGGGGGATCACCATCTTTGCCAAGGAGGCAAGGCTGACCCTGCCCCATACTGCCCTGACACTGCTGGATACCCCCGGGCACGCTGACTTTGGCGCGGAGATGGAGCGGACGCTGGCGGTGCTGGATTATGCGTTGCTTATCATCAGCGGGACGGACGGCGTGCAGGCCCACACCGAAACGCTGTGGCGCCTGCTGGAACGGTACCGCATCCCCACTTTTATTTTTGTGAACAAGATGGATCAGCCGGGCGCTGACCGCGCGCTTATTCTGGAGGAGCTGCAAAGGAAACTCTCCCCCGCCTGCCTGCCCCATGACACCGATGAGGAAGCACTGGCGCTGTGCGATGAGCGGCTGATGGCGGAATACCTGGAAAGCGGAACACTGACCGAAACAAATTTGGCTGCCGCTCTTGCCCGGCGGGCATGGTTCCCCTGCTTTTGGGGGGCGGCGCTGCAGCAGGAGGGCATTGCCGAGCTGCTGGAGGGGCTGGACCGGCTGACCCTTCCCCCTGCCTATCTGCCGGACTTTGCGGCACGGGTGTATAAAATTTCGACCGATGCGCAGGGCAGCCGGCTGACCCACCTGAAGGTGACCGGCGGTGCATTGAAGGTCCGCATGGCCCTGCCAGGCGGGGAGAAGATCACCCAGATACGGCTGTATAATGGGGCCAAATACCAGGCGGTGGAGGAAGCCCCTGCTGGAACGATCGCTGCTGTAACCGGCCTGAACCAAAGCTATGCCGGGGAAGGTCTGGGCGCCGAGCAGGAGAGGAGCTCTCCCCTGCTGGAGCCGGTGATAAGCTGCCGGGTGACGCTGCCGGAGGGCACCGACCCCCATACCGCACTTGCACAGCTGCGCCAGCTGGAGCAGGAGGACCCGCAGCTCCACCTGGAGTGGGAGGAGCAAAAGCGGGAGATCCGGGTGCGGCTGATGGGAGAGATCCAGCAGGAGATTTTGCAGAGCGTGGCCATGGAGCGCTTTGGACTGGCCATCGGCTTTGAGGAGGGGAGCATTCTTTACAAGGAGACCATTGCCGCCCCGGTTGAGGGCATCGGTCACTATGAGCCGCTGCGTCACTACGCCGAGGTGCATCTGCTGATGGAACCGCTGCCCCGCGGCAGCGGGCTGCGATTTGAAAGCCACTGCCCCACCGATAAGCTGGACCTGAACTGGCAGCGGCTGATCCTGACCCATCTGACCGAAAAGACCCACAAGGGAGTACTGACCGGCTCCCCTATCACCGATATGAAGATCACGCTGATCGCCGGACGAGCCCACCAAAAGCACACCGAGGGCGGGGACTTCCGGGAGGCGACCTACCGGGCGGTGCGGCAGGGACTGCGCATGGCGGAGAGTATCCTTCTGGAGCCGTGGTGCCGCTTTACCCTGACGGTGCCGGCCGAACAGCTGGGCCGGGCCATCCATGATATACAGCAGCGGGAGGCCGCGTGTGAGCCGCCCGAAATGCGGCTGGAGACTGCTACCCTGCGGGGAACGGCGGCGCTGGATGCCCTGCGGGACTACCCGGCTGAGGTGCTGCGGTACACCCGTGGACGAGGACGGCTGAGTTGGGAGCCGGATGGCTATGCCCCCTGCCGCCGCCCGGAGGAAGTAATAGCCTGCGGCTACGACTGCAATGCCGATACCGCGAATACGGCGGATTCGGTCTTTTGCAGCCGAGGGGCCGGACACACCGTGCGGTGGGATGAGGTACCGGGTATGGCGCATATCCAGACGAATGTGCTGAAGGCAGACGAGGAGCCGGAGGAACCGGCCGTGACCCGGCAGCGCAGCGAGGCCTACCGGGGCTCCCTTTTGCAGGATAAAGAGCTGATGCGGATTTTTGAGATGACCTACGGGCCCATCAAGCGGCGGAGCGGCGAAGCGCTGCATACCCCAAAGCCGACCGGGAATAGCCCCAAGCCGGGGAAAGCGGCGCCCCTGCCCGAAGGGCCGGAATATCTGCTGGTGGATGGATACAATATCATCTTTGCGTGGGAGGAGCTGGCCGAGCTGGCGAAAACCGACCTGGACGCCGCCCGGCACCGGCTCATTCAGATCCTGTGCAACTACCAAGGCTACCGGCGGTGCGAGCTGATATTGGTTTTTGACGCCTACAAGGTAAAGGGCAATCCCGGCAGCATTGAACGGCACCATGGCATCAGCGTGGTATACACCAAAGAAGCCGAGACAGCGGATATGTATATCGAAAAAGTGACCCACACGCTGGCCAAGGAGCACCGGGTGCGGGTGGCGACCTCTGATGGACTGGAGCAGATCATCATACTGGGGCACGGGGCAGTGCGGGTACCCGCCCGGCAGTTCCAGGAGGAAGTGCGGCAGGTGGAGGAAGCCATTCGGGAGATCCTGGAGAATATGTAAAAACGGGGAGGCTGCCCAAGGCGGGCGGCCTCCTCTTTGATACTGGGGATGGGGATAAGGGGATCGGTGGCGGAGCCACAGCTGGGGCTCCGCAGAGATTTGAATTTACACCGTGCCGGTGATGACCAGCTTGGTCACGCCGGGGGTGATGCGCCACAGACCTGTTTCGGCATCCTGCACCGCAGTGGCCGCCGGGACGGTAATGGTGCCGGCTGTGGTGGCAAATGCCCCCGTGGCGGTATCATAGGTGTAATCGGTGCCAAGGGTGAGCGGGGCACCATCTAGGGTAACAGCGAGGCCGCTGAGGATGGGGTCGAAGGTATCGGTAACGATAACATAATCCGCGGCAGCGGTGGCGGTATTGCCGCTGTTTTGCAGGTAGAAGGTATAGGTGACCGTTCCGTTTTCCACCACGCTGGTGGGGCTCATGCATTTACTGATGGAAAGCCGCAGCGTTTCCCCTGCTGCGACCGTCGCCTGTGCCGTCAACGGGGTGGTCAGGCCGTTGCCGGTGATGGAGGCGGTATTGGTGATGGTGCCGCCTGCGGCAGGCGGGGCAGATACCCCAGCACCGGCAGGCCGGTCTCGGTTTCCAGCAGGGGCTTGAGCATCCGGAAGAGCTTTTCGGAGCAGTCATTCAGCAGGATGCCTGTAATGTGGCTCTCCGGTTTGAAATGCACAAGGCCCTGGATCTCTGCGGCCAGCGTCACACTGGCCCCCTTGGGCTGTACCACCAACAGTACCGGCAGGTCCAGCGCATCGGCCAGCTCCCAGGCACTGGCGCGGGTGGTCAGACCCTGCCCATCGTAAAAACCCATGGCCCCTTCGCACACCACAGCCCCGTGCCCGGCAGCATAGTGGGCGTACAGTTCCCGTACCGTATTTTTGGCAGAAAGATAAAGATCCAGATTGTGGCTCTCCACCCCCAGCACCGACCGGTGGAACATGGGGTCGATGTAGTCCGGCCCGCTCTTGAAGGCGCAGGGGTCCATGCCCCGCTTTTTCAACGCGGCCAGCAGGGCGCAGGTGACGGTGGTCTTGCCGCTGCCGGAACGCGGTGCGGCGATGACGAACTGCATCATTTGCGTTCTCCCGTGATCAGAAAAATGGGGTTGTTGGCGGTCAGCAGGTGGAGCCTGCCTGCCGGTCTGGTACGGCTCACGGCAAGCTGGGTCACCTCAGCGGAAAGGCCATGAGCCGTAAGGGCTGCAATGGCGGCGCTCAGGGATTCCAGCGCAATGGCGGCAATGCAGATGCGCGCATTGGCGTTTTTGGCCAGAACCGTGTCCACCACCGCGGCCATGCTGCCCTTGGTGCCGCCAATGAACACGGCATCCGGGGCAGGCAGGGCTTCCAGTGCGGCAGGGGCACGGCCCTCAATGAGGGAGAGGTTCCACGCCGCAAATTTTTCGCGGTTCCGGCGGATGAGGGCGCAGGCGTCCGGCTCACACTCCACCGCATACACATGCCCCTGCGGGGCGGCCAGTGCCAGCTCCACGCTCACGCTGCCGGTGCCCGCCCCCACATCCCACAGGGTATCGCCGGGCTGCACGGCCAGCTTGGCCAGCGCCGCCGCCCGCACCTCCTGCTTGGTCATGGGCACCTCTCCCCTGTGGAAGGCTTCATCCGGGAAGCCGGGCACCCGCCGGGGCGGCTGGGGAAGATGCTCCACAAGCAGAACGCTCAGGCTTGCAAACTGCTTTTGCGCAAATTCCTGCGCCGTGCCGAACAGGATCTTTTCCTCTGCCCGGCCCAGCTCTTCGCCCACCAGCACATGGGCATCGCCCAGCCCGGCGGCAGCCAATCGGCCGCAGAGGGAGGCAGGCGTTTCTGCCCCGCCGGTCAGGAAAAACACAGGCTTTCCCCCGGCTGCCAGGCACTCGGCCACCGGGTCGCAGGCACAGCCGTGGGCCGAGACCAGCTTCCACTCCTGCCAGGAGCGGCCCACTGCAGCGGCCAGCAGCTGAACACTGGAAAGCCCCGGCAGCACCCGGCAGGAGATGCCAAAGGCCCGCAGCATGGGCAGCAGCTGGGATGCGCCGGAGTAGAACCCGGTATCGCCGCTGTACACCAGCGCAATTTCCTCGTCCGGGTGCGCGGCCAGACAGGCCAGAATTTCGTCCGGTTTGTACAGGGCCTGCCGGTTTCCGGTGCAGCCCTCCGGCAGTGTGGCCAGCAGCCGCTTTGCGCCCAGAATGCGGTCGGCACCCTGCAGGGCGGCAAGACCCTGTGCGGTCAGGCTGCCGGGGGTGCCGGAGCCCATACCAATGAGTGTGATCATCCTTTCAGCACCTCCCTGCAGCGGGTCAGGATCTGGTCTGCCGTCTCACCGGTCTCGGCCGGGCGGCGGATCACGATGAGCTGGACGCCGGTGTCGGCGGCAGCCTGCGCTTTCTCGGCAAAGCCACCGGCGGCCCCGCCGTCCTTGGTCACGAGAAAGCGAATGGAGAATTGCTCCAGCAAGGCCCGGTTCAGCGCGTAGGAGAACGGCCCCTGTAAAGCAAGGATATTCTTGTGGGGGATGTGCGCGGCCTCGCAGGCGGCAATGCCGTCTAGTGTAGGCAGCACACGGGGGTACAGCCGTTCCGGGGCCAGCTGCGCAAAGGCAGGCAGCTCCTTGGCCCCGGTGGCCAGCAGGACATTGCCCTGCGTTTGGACCAGAAAATCCGCCACATGTGCCGCCGACTGGAACACCATGCTCCCGGCAGGCAGGGGGCTTTGCGCACGCAGCAGCCGGTGATATTCCACCCCGGCGGTGCGGCAGGCCGTGCGGATGTTGCGGGTGGCGTCCACCGCATAGGGGTGGGTGGCGTCTACGCACAGGTCGGCTTTCTGCACAAGGGCGGCCATCTCGTCCGGGGTCAACCGGCCGCAGTGCACCGTGATGCCGGCAAAGCTGCCCTGTTCCTCGCTGCCCAGCGGGGTGGCCACGCTCACCAGAACGTCCGCTCCAAACTGGGCCAGCTGCCGGGAAAAAATGCGGCCCTCGGTGGTGCCGCTGAACACCACTGCCCTCATACGCGGTACCCCCGCGGCGTGACCATGCGGCCCTGCAGCACCCGGGTGTTGCGGTTGCCGATGTACACGGTGGTAAACATATCCACGGGCGTTTGCTCCAGCTGGGCCAGCGTCAGCACCTGAGCGCTCTGGCCCTCCCGGCCGATGTTGCGCACCAGCCCACAGACGGTGTCCGGGGCCTTGCCGTTTTGCAGCAGGATGCGCACGGCCCGGGCCAGATAGTCCGGCCGCCCCTTGGAAGAAGGATTGTACACCGCCATGCAGAAATCGCCCATGGCCGCTGCGGCCAGCCGCTTTTCAATGACCTCCCACGGGGTGAGCCGGTCGGAAAGA
>ENA-ORTS01001508-ORTS01001508.1-human-gut-metagenome-genome-assembly--contig:-NODE-1508-length-15657-cov-2.619600_pt1 | contig 15657 bp, 18 predicted proteins | sample MGYA00241911_ERZ509186 | MGnify/ENA primary metagenome ERZ509186 (study PRJEB26280, sample SAMEA2338852) | human gut metagenome | biome: human gut; feature: human-associated habitat; material: faeces...
GTGATTATCATGTCGTATGCCATGATGGATTTCGAGGAGGCGAAAACATTCAAGCCTTCCGTGGTATTTCCCGATACGGCGACAAATAAGTTGATATAGCAGACGCTAGGCTTTGTAGAGATCTCTAATCATAAGAAAAGCTCGTCGGGATGCGGCGGGCTTTTTTTATCTTCATAAATTTAAGTAATAAGCGAGTTATGTACACGAACAGGAATATATGGAATGTTAGCTACCCGATCTTTTTGAGCTTGTTGGCGCAAAACGTGATAAACGTGACTGATACGGCTTTTCTAGGTAGGGTTGGTGAAGTCGAGTTGGGGGCTTCCGCTATGGGAGGACTTTATTATATCTGCGCTTTTACGATCGCCTTCGGTTTTAGTACGGGATCTCAAATCGTGATTGGCCGTAGAAACGGAGAGGGACGTTATGACCAGATAGGGCCTGTCATGATACAAGGCGTTTTCTTCCTATTGTCGCTGGCTGCTATATTGTTCTTGTTTTCTCGTTTTTTCGCGGGAGACGTGATGCGTGTATTGATTTCTTCGGACGCTATCTTGAATGCTACGGAGGAATTTTTGAATTGGCGTGTGTTTGGCTTCTTCTTCTCTTTCGTGAACGTGATGTTCCGGGCTCTTTTTATTGGTATTACCCGTACAAAGGTGTTGACATTGAACGCAGTTTTGATGGCAATGACGAATGTCTTACTGGATTATCTTTTGATTTTCGGACATGCCGGATTTCCAAAGATGGGTATTCAAGGGGCGGCTATCGCTTCCGTCATAGCCGAGGCGGTATCGATTCTCTTTTTCGTGGTTTACACGAGACTTACCGTAGATATACGTAAATATGCGCTTAACCAGATTCGTTCTTTCGATTTTGGCTTGTTGAAACGGGTGCTGGATATTTCCGTGTTCACGATGCTGCAATATTTCTTGTCTATCGCTACTTGGTTTATGTTCTTTATCGCTGTGGAGCATTTGGGGCAACGGGAGTTGGCGGTGGCGAATATCGTACGTAGTATTTACGTCGTGATGTTGATTCCCGTTAATTCCTTGGCGACCACGACAAACACGTTCGTGAGTAATAGTATCGGGGCGGGAGCGATCAATCAAGTTATACCGACTATCTGGAAGATCTGTAAGTTATCGTTGGGCATTATGGTCGTGTTTGCCGCTATTGTCAGTTTGATGCCGGGATGGGTCGTGTCTGTTTATACGAATGACGCTTCATTAGTGGCGGCCTCGGTTCCATCCGTCTACGTGATTGTCGGTTCTTTATTGATCGGATCGGTAGCTAATGTGGCGTTCAACGGGGTGTCGGGTACGGGAAATACACGTTCTGCGCTTTTTATGGAAGCGGCGGTATTGATTCTGTATGTGCTTTTTGTATATGTCGCGGGGATGCGTTTACGTTTGCCGGTAGCCGTATGCTTCTTGACAGAGGCTATTTACTATAGTGGATTGCTCGTCGCTAGCGTAATCTATTTAAAGAAAGCCTCTTGGCAAAATAAAAGAATATAAGTATATGAGGGGAAAAAACACGTACGTCTTTTTTTGAACTGTGAATATTGGGAAATTGTTCGTATTTTTGTATTGTAATCAAATAAGAAAGGTAACTCATGTCCACGAAGCAATGTGAAGATATGTTGGTAGGAAAAGGAGTACGGCCTACTGCCGCACGGATCCTTGTCTTGCAAAAATTATCAGAACGAACCAGCCCGGCTTCCCTGTTCGAATTGGAGGCGGAGTTGGAGACGTTGGATAAATCGACCATTTCCCGTTCATTGGCCTTGTTATTGGAACATCATGCGATCCATTCTTTCGAAGATGGTAGTGGCTCTATAAAATATGAGATATGCCAGAGCCGTTCGGAGACATGCCCAGTGGGTGATAGGCATATTCATTTTTTCTGCGAGGTATGCCGTAAAACCTCTTGTTTAAATAATATCAAGATCCCGGTCGCTCAATTGCCGGAAGGATATATAATGGATACCATTAATTATACGGTAAAGGGTGTTTGCCCATTGTGTAATAAGCGACGTTCCCAGAAACCCTGATAATTTGCAATCAAGTTGCAACTCCCTTCTCTTACCTTTGTACCGTAATCAAGAAGTAAATAATTAAAATAGATAAGATTATGAGTACAACATGTGGATGCGAACATTGCCATTCGCACGGAAGTTCCGGTTTATGGATGCCGACGGTTTCTTTCGTTTTGTTGGTGATAGGACTTATCGGGAAGTACTCGGGGATAAGTTGGTTTGCTGAGTCTTGGATAGAGGCCATTTGGTTTCTGGTCGCTTTTTTGCCGGTAGGACTTCCTGTTATGCGAGAAGCTTGGGAAGCGGCTTTGCGGAAAGACTTTTTTAGTGAGTTCTCGTTAATGGCGATCGCCTCGATTGGGGCGTTTTGTATTGGGGAGTATCCCGAGGCCGTAGCCGTGATGCTTTTCTATACGGTAGGAGAGAGGTTGCAACTTCTAGCCGTGAATAAAGCCTCGAAGAATATCAGTGACTTGTTAGATGTCCGGCCGGAACGAACGGATGTATGGCGGACGGGTACATATATGAATGTATCTCCGAAGGATGTAAAAGTAGGCGAGCGGATCGAGGTGAAACCCGGCGGACGTGTGCCTTTGGATGGCGTTTTATTGGAAGCCGAGGCACAGTTCGATACCTCGGCATTAACCGGGGAAAGTATGCCTCGTTCTATCCGTGAGGGTGAGGAGGTGCTTGCCGGAATGATCGTGCAGGGGCAGGCGGTACGTATACAAGTGAATCGGCCGTACGAGCAGAGTGCCTTGGCTCGTATTTTGGCTTTGGTGAAAGATGCCTCGGAGCGGAAAGCGCCGGCGGAATTGTTTATTCGGCGTTTCGCACGGATTTATACCCCAATCGTGATTCTTCTGTCGTTTCTAATCGTGTCGGTTCCAGCCTTGGTAGGGATGGTGACACCTTCTTTCCAGTATGTTTTCTCGGATTGGTTATATAGGGGATTGGTTTTCTTGGTTATTTCTTGTCCTTGTGCCTTGGTTATAAGTGTTCCGCTCGGATATTTCGGTGGTATAGGCGCCGCTTCTCGTGCCGGGATATTATTTAAGGGCGGTAATTATTTAGATGCGATCACACGGGTAAATACGGTAGCGTTCGATAAGACTGGTACATTGACTACCGGGCGTTTTGAGGTCATAACGGTGGAAAGCACGGGTATCCCGGCTTCTGATCTTTTGAGTGTTTTGTTATCAGTAGAGCGGAAAAGTACCCATCCGGTAGCGCAGGCTGTAGTTCGTTATGCGGAAAGAAAAGATAGCGTACCTATGGAGATCACTGACATGCGGGAACTGGCGGGTCATGGTGTCGAGGCTATCATGAACGGTCGGCAGGTACTTGTCGGTAACATCCGTCTATTGACCGAACGTGGTATTTCTGTCCCGAAGGAATTATCTGATAGTGTATCTACCGTGGTGGTTTGTGCGATCGATGGGAAATATGCGGGGCATCTTCTCCTTTCGGATACCTTGAAGAAGGATGCCGTGGATGCGATTTGTCGGTTAAAGGATCTGGATGTTAAAGATATTTGCTTGTTGTCCGGGGATAAGCAAGAGATCGTGAATCAATTCGCTGAGCGTTTGGGTGTCGATAAAGCGTATGGTAATCTGCTGCCGGAGGATAAAGCCGCTTATATAGAGCGATTGACGGCGGAGTCGGATAAGTTGGTTGCCTTTGTGGGCGATGGGATGAACGATGCGCCGGTACTGGCTTTAAGTGATGTCGGTATTGCGATGGGAGGATTGGGATCGGATGCGGCCATCGAGAGCGCGGACGTGGTTATCCAAACGGACCAGCCCTCTAAAGTAGCGGAAGCTATTTCTATCGGACGTGCTACCCGGAATATCGTCCGTCAGAATATCGTGGGATCTATTGGCGTGAAGGTGATAGTCCTTGTGGCGGGAGCCTTCGGTTTTGCCACGCTTTGGGAAGCTGTTTTTGCGGATGTAGGCGTGTCTCTGCTGGCGGTTCTTAATTCGGTCCGTATACTAAAACGTTGAGAAGTGAAGAATTTCGAGATCGCTTTCATCGCATACTCATCTCTTTTTCGTACCTTTGCCCCTTAATCCAGTAGAAAATAATATAAATACACATACGAATTATGTTTGAGAACTTAAGCGAAAGGTTAGACAGATCGTTTAAACTGTTGAAAGGTGAAGGTAAGATCACGGAAATCAATGTGGCTGAAACATTGAAAGATGTGCGTAAAGCATTACTTGACGCCGACGTAAACTATAAAGTAGCCAAAGGTTTTACCGATACGGTAAAGGCGAAAGCATTAGGACAGAATGTGCTTACATCCGTTAAGCCCAGTCAGTTAATGGTCAAGATTGTGCATGATGAGTTGGCAGACCTGATGGGAGGAACGGCTACCGATCTGGATCTGAAGGGTAGTCCGGCAATCATCCTGATGTCCGGTTTGCAAGGTTCCGGTAAAACGACTTTTTCAGGTAAGTTGGCAAATTTGCTGAAGACTAAGAAAAATAAAAAGCCGCTGTTGGCAGCTTGTGACGTGTATCGTCCGGCCGCTATCGAGCAGTTGCGTGTGGTCGGCGAACAGGTTGGAGTACCTGTTTATATGGAACTGGAAAACAAGAATCCGGTGGCGATTGCGATGAACGCGATTCGCGAAGCACGTGCGAAAGGCAACGATGTCGTGATTGTCGATACCGCTGGTCGTTTGGCTATTGACGAGCAGATGATGAAAGAGATCGCTGCGATCAAGAGTGCTATTCAGCCGGATGAAACCTTGTTCGTGGTCGATTCCATGACTGGGCAGGATGCTGTCAACACGGCGAAAGAATTCAACGAGCGTCTCGATTTTGACGGTGTTGTCCTGACGAAGCTCGACGGTGATACTCGCGGTGGTGCCGCTCTTTCTATCCGAACGGTGGTCGACAAACCGATCAAGTTCGTCGGAACGGGCGAAAAGATGGATGCTTTGGATATCTTCCACCCTGAACGTATGGCAGACCGTATCCTTGGTATGGGTGATGTGTTATCCCTCATTGACAAGGCACAGGCCAGCATCGATATCGATGAGGAGAAGAGCCGTGATATGGCCGGCCGCATGAAGAAAGGTAAGTTCGATTTTGAGGATTACCTGGAGAGCATGAAGCAGATGCGTAATATGGGCGGTCTGTCCAGCATCTTAGGGATGCTTCCCGGAATGGGGATCAAGGCATCGGATCTGGAAGGTGCCATTGATGAGAAGCAGATGAAGCGTACGGAAGCCATCGTATTATCCATGACAAAAGAGGAACGCAGGAATCCCAAGATCCTGACCCCTCAGAGAAAACACCGTATTGCAAAAGGTGCCGGTGTGGATATTGCAACGGTGAACCGTTTTATCAAACAGTTCGAGCAGACACAGAAGATGATGAAGCAGTTTGGCGGCGGCAAAAAGGGCCGCGGCGGCATGGGTGGTATGTTCGGCGGCGGAAAATTTCCCGGTATTGGCGGCAGATTTTTCTAGCACTGTTTACTTAACTTAAGTCCGATATGAACAATCAGTTCTTATCATATAAATTATTTTATTTTTAATTAATGGAGGAAAAAGAAATGGCAGTAAAGATCAGATTAAGAAGAATGGGACAGAAGAAGGCTCCTTTTTACAGAATTATCGTAGCAGATTCCCGTTCCCCCAGAGACGGTAGATTCATCGAGGAGATCGGTACCTACGATCCTTCCACCGATCCTTCCACTTTCAAGATCAATGAAGAGCTGGCTAAGAAGTGGTTACAGAACGGTGCTCAGCCTACCGAGCAGGTTGCTAAGCTTTTCAAGGTTGCAGGAATCGAGAAATAAGTTCTAAATATCTATTCATCGGAGGTGGATTATGAAGGAACTAGTAGAAGTAGTTGCAAAGGCACTCGTTGATAATCCGGATGAAGTAGTTGTAACTGAGAAGACAGAAGGAAAAAATATCGTCCTTGAACTTCATGTAGCTGCGTCCGATATGGGTAAGGTGATCGGTAAGCAGGGACGTATTGCAAAAGCAATCCGCTCCGTTGTGAAAGCAGCATCATCCAAAGACAACACAAGAGTGGACGTTGAGATCGTTTAATTTCGAATTGAGAGATCCCTGACGTTGAGCGGAGAAACATACAGGCGTGTGTTTCTCCGTTTTTTGGCTAAAAGCCGGAATGGAGTAAAACTATATGGAAGATCTGTTGCAGGTCGGCATTATCACTTCCACTCACGGGGTGAGAGGAGAAGTAAAGGTATATCCTACTACGGATGATCCCAGAAGATTCCGCAGATTAAAGGAAGTCGTTCTGGATACCGGCAAGGAAAAAATGAATCTGGAAATTGAGGGTGTCAAGTTCTTTAAGCAGTTTGTGATTTTGAAATTTAAAGGGCTGGACAACATTAATAATATAGAAAAATATCGTCAGAAGAGCCTGTACGTGACCCGCAAAAATGCAGTGCGTCTGCAAAGGGACGAGTATTTCATCGCCGATCTGATCGGACTGAAGGTGCAGGATGAAGACGGTAAGGAACTGGGTACGGTAAAGGATGTGATCGAGACCGGTGCCAATGATGTCTACGAGGTGGAAATGGCAGACGGTAAGAGCCTGCTTCTGCCCGCTATCAAACAGTGTATCCTGAATGTGGACGTGGAAAATGGCACAATGCAGGTACATGTACTGGAAGGACTGCTTGACTTATGATGAAGTTTCATATTCTGACCCTGTTCCCCGAAATGGTGCAGCAGGGGCTGGCAACCAGTATTTTAGGCCGGGCAGCGGAGAAGGATCTGATTTCCATAGATGCGGTGAATATCCGGGATTACACACAGGACAAGCATGGAAAAGTAGATGATTATACTTATGGCGGCGGCGCCGGAATGCTGATGCAGGCACAGCCGGTCTATGATGCCTACCGGTCGGTAGCAGGAGAAAAAAAGATCCGCTGCGTCTATCTGACACCACAGGGAGCCCCTTTTACCCAGAAAAAAGCAAGAGAACTGTCCGGGGAAGAGGAACTGGTATTGCTCTGCGGACATTATGAGGGAATCGATGAGAGAGTTCTGGAAGAGGTCGTGACGGATTATATTTCTATCGGCGATTATGTCCTCACCGGTGGGGAACTGGCAGCCATGGTCGTGGTGGACGCGGTGGCCAGACTGGTGCCCGGGGTACTCAATAACGACGAATCTGCCGAGACAGAGAGCTTCCATAACGATCTGCTGGAATATCCCCAGTATTCCCGCCCGGAGGAATGGCACGGAAAGAAAGTACCGGAGGTACTTCTGTCGGGCAATCATAAAAAGATCAATGCCTGGCGGCTGGAACAGTCCGAGAGACGGACGGAAGAACGCCGCCCGGATCTCTATGCAAAATATCAGGAAAAACAGAAAGTCATAAAAAAACTTTCCGCGAAGAAACGTATTTTTATTCATATGATGGAGACACTGTCCAGAGGATTGGGAGAAGTTCTCTATGCGGAGGGGAAAAATGTACTGATCTATCTGCCGGAGATCGGCAATGCCATGCTGAATGCGGAGGATGAGGAGCATTTGGAGAAAATGCTGCCGCTCATTCCGAAAGCCGTGTCGGGGCATAGTATAGTGACCGTGACAGACCGGTGGAATGAACGTGTCAGTGAAATTTTAGGGTATCATGGCAGTATGCTATGTTCCCAGGCGTGCTATACCAGAGGGGAACAACTTCCGGTGAGGCACAAGGACATCCGGCAGCTGACAGTGGAAGAGGTTCCTTATGTGGCGGAGCATTATCACCTGGGAGACGAGATTTATGTCCGGGAGAGGATTGCAGCAGGAGATGTCTTCGGCATCTATATCGAGGGAAAACTCTGTGGTTTTATAGGATGCCACAATGACGGCAGCATGGGAATGCTGTATGTGGAGGATGCATACCGCAGACAAGGACTTGCAGCATCCCTGGAAGGTTATCTGATCAACAAACAGAGAGAACAGGGGATGATCCCTTACGCCCATATTGTGAATGGAAATGAAGCGTCCATACAACTGCAGGAACGGTTGGGGCTGAATCTGTCGGATCCCGTGATCTGGTGGCTGTATAATTAAAAAAAGCTTGCTTTTTATATGGCTTTATGGTAAAATCTGAATGTTGTGAAAACGAGATGGTCCTCTGCTACCAATAAGGGTATTAAGAACATCCATTTTATGAAGGAGGCTCATTATGAGTAACATTATCAAAGAGATCGAAGCAGAACAGTTAAAAGCAACCGTTGATCAGTTTGAAGTCGGCGATACCGTTAAGGTATACGGCAAGATCAAAGAGGGTAACCGTGAGAGAATCCAGGTATTCGAAGGCGTTGTACTGAAGAGACAGGGCGGCAGCAACAGAGAGACTTTCACTGTTAGAAAGACTTCCAACGGTATCGGCGTAGAGAAGACTTGGCCTTTACATTCTCCCAACGTAGAGAAGATCGAAGTTGTAAGAAAAGGTAAAGTAAGACGTGCTAAGCTGAATTACTTAAGAGATCGTGTTGGTAAGAAGGCAAAGGTTAAGGAATTAGTTAAATAATTACATTGACCGAAGAGGGGCAGCTGTTTCTGACAGCTGCCTTTTATATTTATTTGAAAAAGGAATACGGATATGGTACACTGAGACTTATAAACACTATGCGAGATAGGACAGAACATTGAGAAATAAGGGACTAAGTTTTTATAAAAAAAAGAAAAAGATCAGTCAGGAACTGCTCAGGGAAATTTTCAGCTGGATCTTCGGCATTGCACTGTCAGTCTTTCTGGCTGCAGTGGTGGTTATCTTTCTGGGAAAGTCCACCAGAGTTGTGGGCATGTCCATGGAACCGACACTGGAGAATGGACAGCAGATATTTATTGACCGTTTTCTGTATGTTTTATCTTCTCCGAAGGCGGGAGACATAGTAGCATTTCTGCCGAATGGCAATGAAAATTCCCATTATTATGTCAAGCGTGTTGTGGCAGGGCCGGGAGACAAGGTAAGGATCGCGGACGGAACTCTGTATGTCAACGGGCAGGAAAGCAAATGGGTGACGGAACGGATCCTGGATGCGGGTATAGCGGAAAACGAGATCATCCTTGGGAACAAGGAGTATTTCTGCATCGGGGACAACCCGAATAACAGCGAAGACAGCAGATCCGCCAATATCGGACCGGTGGAGGAGGGCGATATGATCGGCAAAGCCTGGTTCCACTTAAAATCCGGGACGGATGGCATCGGCTTTATCAAATAGAAAGTATGGTAGGAGAATAGAAAAATGAATTATCAGTGGTATCCCGGTCATATGACCAAAGCAAGGCGTATGATGCAGGAAAATATCAAGCTGATCGATCTGGTGATTGAACTTGTAGATGCCAGAATCCCCATCAGCAGCAGAAATCCGGATATCGATGAACTGGGAAAAGGTAAATCCCGTATCATTTTGTTGAATAAATCAGATCTGGCAGATCCAGTGTGGAATAAGAAATGGGTCGAGTATTTTTCAAATCAGGGAATGGGTGTACTGGAAATTAATTCCCGTACCGGTATGGGAATCAAGTCGATTCAGGGGCTGGTACAGGAAGTCTGCAAGGAGAAGATTGAACGTGACAGAAAGCGAGGCATCGTAAATCGACCGGTACGTGCTATGGTAGTGGGAATCCCCAATGTGGGAAAATCCACTTTTATCAATTCCTTCGCGGGAAAAGCCTGCGCCAAGACGGGAAATAAACCCGGTGTGACCAAGGGAAAACAGTGGATCCGTCTGAATAAAGGACTGGAACTTCTGGATACCCCCGGTATCCTGTGGCCAAAATTCGAGGACCAGCAGGTAGGAATGCGTCTGGCATTTATCGGATCCATGAACGATGAGATCCTAATTCCGGATGAACTGGCCTGTGATCTGATCGGAGCCATCAAAGAGCTTTATCCGAAGGCTTTGCAGGAACGCTACGAGGCAGATCCTGCGGGCAAGCCCATAGAGATACTGGAAGCAGTGGCAGAGAGCCGCAAATGCTATGCAAAGGGAGAACAACTGGATCTGGGGAAAGCCGCCGGCATCCTGATCGATGATTTCCGGAGCGGCAAGCTAGGACGAATAACACTGGAGAGGATATAGACAGATGAACAGAATCATGAGAGAATTATTAAACACAGCGATCTACCTGCTCTGTGTACTGGGAGCGGTATGGCTGGTGATCACCTTTGTAGGACAGCGTACGGAAGTGGAGGGAGCCTCCATGGAGAATACCCTGCACAACGGGGATAATCTGATCGTGGATAAGTTAAGCTATCGTTTTCATGATCCGGAACGCTTTGACATCATTGTCTTCCCGTTTCAATTCCAGGACAACACCTATTATATCAAGCGTATCATCGGACTGCCGGGAGAGACGGTACAGATCATGGATGATGGCAGTATCTACATCAACGGGGAAAAGCTGGAAGAGAACTACGGTATGGAAGTCATAAAACCGGAGACCATCGGCAGGGCGGCGGAACCCATTGAACTGGGGGATGATGAATATTTTGTCATGGGAGACAACCGCAACAATTCCAGCGACAGTCGTACGGATATGGTGGGTAACATAAAAAGAGAAAATATCATCGGAAAAGCCTGGCTCCGGATCTGGCCGGTTTCTGATTTCGGTGTATTACAACATCAATAACCATAAATGGGGATAAACAAATGGAAAGTGCAGCAAAGATCAAGGAAATATTACAGGCAGCTTCAATGGAAAAGCTGCCTGAATTTATAGCAGAATATGAGAATGATCCCAGAAGCGGTGTGCAGAAGCTGGTGTCTAGCGCACAGAAAAAGATAGATGCTCTGGAAAAGGAACGTCAGCGGATCGAGAATCTGAAAAAATACGAGAAAGAATACGCACAATATACCTATATCTGCGGAATTGACGAAGTGGGAAGAGGTCCTCTGGCGGGACCGGTAGTGGCAGGTGCTGTCATTCTGCCGAAGGATTGTGATATTTTATACATTAATGATTCCAAGCAGTTATCCGAAAAAAAGAGAGAAGAGCTGTACGATGTGATCACGAAGGAAGCGGTGGCCTGGGCAGTGGGCTATGCTTCTCCGGAGCGGATCGATGAGATCAATATTTTACAGGCAACCTATGAGGCCATGCGGGAGGCTGTCGGCAAACTGGATCCGGCACCGGATCTGTTGTTGAACGATGCTGTGACGATTCCCGGAGTGGAGATCCGACAGGTGCCGATCATCAAGGGCGATGCCAAGAGCATTTCTATCGGTGCGGCCAGTATTGTGGCCAAGGTGACCAGGGACCGTCTGATGGAGCAGTATGCCGATGTGTTTCCGGAGTATGATTTTGCATCCAACAAAGGGTACGGCAGTGCGGCACATATTGCGGCACTGAAGGAGTATGGACCGACTCCGATCCACAGACACAGCTTTATCAAAAATTTCAGATTTTAAGGCATTTTAGCGTGCCGGGAGAGAAAATATGAAGCTGACAGGATGGTTCTCACAGGATAAAATAGCGGATAACAGCAGAGTACAGACTCCAAATAATGCGAATACCGAACAGGTAAACCGGCAGATCCGTGCACTGGTTCCCGGGCAGACCCTCAGAGGAGAGGTGGTCTCCAGGGAGGGCAATAATGCGCAGATCCGTCTTCTGCAGGATGTCCTGGTGGATGCAAAAGTGGATGCGGATATCCGCCTGGAACTGGGGCAGAACATTACCTTTCAGGTAAAAAATAACGGGCAGACACTGAATCTGAGTCCTCTTTTTACCAATATGGCAACAGAAGGAACCGTACTGAAAGCGTTGGATATGGCATCGCTGCCGGTGAACGAGAATACGGTAGCCATGACAAAACAACTGATGGATGCGGGGCTTCCTATTGATAAGAATACGTTGCAGCAGATCTGGCATGAAAGTAATGCGTTCCCGGATGCGGAGATTCTGGATCTCGTGAATCTTCACAGAGTGGAACTTCCGGTGACGGAGGAAAATATCACACAGATGGCATCCTATCGCAATCTGACACATCAGCTGACAGCAGGAATCGCAGAGACCGGAGAAAGTCTGACAAATATGCTGCAGGGGCTGGTAGAGAGCGGAGACATAGAGCAGGCCGCCACAATCTACAGTGAGGTTCTGGAACTGTTGGCTTTCGAAGATGCGGCCGGAGAGACGGTAACAGGACAACAACAGACCGAGGGACCTCTGCCGGAGCCTGGCGTGGATGTGACAGTGACCCCGGAAGAGGCAGAACAGATGCCAGTACAGCCTTCGGCAACAGCACCGGAAGCTGTGCCGGGGCAGAAGACCATCATAGAGGAACCGACGGAGACGGCACCGGACAACGGTCAGACGATAAAAGAAAATCCCGGTGCAGAAAAAACACAGGAGGCACCACAGCTGCAGAATCTGCAGAAACTGTTAAAGCAGGGGCTGGAGACGAAAGATATTCCCTTGCTGCGCAGTATTCTCCATAATTCCAAAGTGGCAGAGCTTCCGGCAAAACTTCTGGCGGATCGTTGGAGCATAAAACCAGAGGATGTGGAATCTCCGGAGAAGGTGGAGGAACTTTACCAGAAGCTGGGAAAACAGTTGAAGGGATTGAGTAATCTTTTGGAAGAAAACGGACAGCGTGGTTCAAGTGCTTATCAGAACGTGACGAATTTAAGCCAGAACGTGGATTTCCTGCAACAGATCAACCAGACCTATGCCTATATCCAGCTGCCGCTGCATCTACGGCAGGGAGAGCATAAGACGGGAGAACTGTTCGTATATACCAACAAGAAAAATCTTGCCAGAAAAGACGGACAGGTCAGCGCACTGCTGCATCTGGATATGGAACATCTGGGGCCACTGGATGTATATGTGGCTCTGAAGGATACCAAAGTCAGCACCAAATTTTATGTACAGAATGATGCAATCCTGGATTACCTGGAGGCTAATATGGATGTGCTGACAGAGCGGCTGCAAAAAAGAGGCTATGATTGTAAATGTGAGACAACACTGCATACCGAATTACAGCAGACGGCGCAGGCCATGGCACCGCTTCTTAAGACAGAAGGAAGTGTTCCGGTAGCACAATATGCCTTTGATGTGAGAACATAGCTCATCCATAGGAAACAGACGTGACTGCTGGCAGGCAGCGGATGTTTCCTATGAGAGGAGCGGACAAACATGAGTATGCAGGACGATAGTCCGGAATACGAATGATTGTTACGATTTCGAGAGTGCGCAGCACGGAGAAAACGTATATGTTAGAAGAGCATAGAGGACAACAGAATGGATGACGAAAAAAAGAAAGTAAAACAGGCCATAGCACTGGAATACGATCCCTCGGATGAGGCACCCAGAGTCATAGCCAGCGGCAAGGGAATTCTGGCGGAGAAGATCATAGAGAAGGCACAGGAGAGCAGTGTGCCGATCCATCGGGATGACAAGCTGGCGGATACACTGTCCCGGCTGGACATCGGCGAGATGATCCCGCCGGAGTTGTATGAAGTGGTGGCGGAGATTCTGGTATTTGTGGATGCTGTGGATCACCGCATGGTAAAGGAAAGTGTGGCAAACGGGGGAAAACATAAGGGTTGAATACCAGACAGACGGGGAATGTATATGAGCAGATGGCTGCGGACTATCTGGAGAAACAGGGAATGCGTATCCTGGAACGGAATTTCCGCAGAGGCAGGAACGGTGAGATCGACATTATCGGCAGAGACGGAAAATATCTTGTGTTTGTGGAAGTGAAATACCGTTCCGGTGATGAAAAGGGAAATGCGGCGGAGGCCGTGACAACGGCGAAACAGAGAACCATCTGCAGAGTGGCGGACTATTACCGTTATCTGCATCATTATGGGGAGGATACCTGGGTGCGCTATGATGTGGTGGCAATCCAGGGGGAGGCACTTCACTGGATTCCAAATGCTTTTCCACACCATTATAGTGCAAGGAGATAGAATAATGTATCCATTGATCAGAACAGACTGCAGAGACACAGACAGTATACAGCAGAGACAAAAAGGGGAACTGGAGTATCTGGTATTCCCGAAGCTGGAAGAGACCGGTGTGGTGGAACATCTGTTTACCACAAGGACCGGTGGTGTCAGCAACGGAATCTATTCCACTATGAACCTGAGTTTTTCCAGAGGAGATGACCTGGAATGTGTCAGAGAGAATTACAGACGGATTGGTGAAGTACTGGGAACAGACCCGGAACATATGGTGGCATCGAAACAGACCCATACCACGAATATTCATCTGGTGACGAAAGCAGATGCCGGAAATGGGATCACCAGACCATCGGTTTATGATGATATAGACGGTCTGGCTACGGATATCCCCGGAATCGCACTGGTGACTTTTTATGCAGACTGTGTTCCTCTGTATTTCGTGGATCCGGTACACAGGGCCATCGGACTGGCGCATTCCGGCTGGAGAGGAACGGTAGCGGGAATGGGAGCTTGTATGGTACGATATATGCAGGAACATTTTAACAGCCGCCCGGAGGAGCTGGTGGCGGCCATCGGACCGTCCATCTGTGTGGATTGTTATGAAGTGAGTGAAGAAGTGGCGGAACAGTTCCGGGAAGGCTTTCCGGAGGATGTGTTGCAGCCGGGCAAAGCACCGGGTAAATATCAGCTTGACCTGTGGAAAGCCAATCAGAGCATTCTGTTAAGGGCGGGGATCCAGCCGGAACATATGGCGGTAACGAACGTCTGTACCTGCCACAATCCGGAGTATCTGTTTTCCCACCGGGCAAGTCACGGACAGAGGGGAAATCTGGCAGCATTTTTAATGCTGAAGGAGTCTTGGGTTCCTGAGTGCCTGACGGGAATTAAGAAAATTTAAGAAAAAACACGAAAATATTTAAAAATATTATGTTTAAATAGAAATAACGAAAATGATGGGGAACCGGGCAGTAACGGAGAAATGAGGGAAGTATGGCAAATATTCTTGTATGTGATGATGACAGAGAGATCGTGGATGCCATCGAGATCTATCTGAGTCAGGATGGCTATAAAATATATAAAGCGTATGATGGGGAACAGGCAATTCAGATCCTGGACAAGGAGGATATCCATCTGTTGATCATGGATATCATGATGCCGAGAATGGATGGAATCAGGGCAACTTTAAAAATTCGCGAGAAGCACAATATTCCGATCATTATTCTGTCTGCGAAATCCGAGGATGCGGACAAGATATTGGGACTTAATATCGGAGCTGATGATTATATAACGAAACCATTTAATCCGCTGGAGCTGGTTGCCCGTGTGAAATCACATTTGCGCAGATATATGCAGCTTGGAAGCACGGCGATAAAGGAGAGCGAGGCAATCTATACAGTCGGCGGACTGGCGATCAACGATGATCTGAAAGAAGTGACTGTGGACGGTCAGAATGTGCGCCTGACACCAATCGAATATAATATTTTGCTGCTTCTGGTGAAGAATCAGGGTAAGGTGTTCTCCATTAATCAGATTTACGAGAGCATCTGGAATGAAGATGCTCTGGCCGCGGATAACACGGTAGCCGTCCACGTCCGTCACATTCGCGAAAAGATTGAGATCAACCCCAAGGACCCCAAATATCTGAAGGTGGTGTGGGGCATCGGCTATAAGATTGAAAAATTATAGCCGGTGTCTGCCCGCCTCATTCA
>ENA-ORTS01001524-ORTS01001524.1-human-gut-metagenome-genome-assembly--contig:-NODE-1524-length-15546-cov-3.628171_pt1 | contig 15546 bp, 15 predicted proteins | sample MGYA00241911_ERZ509186 | MGnify/ENA primary metagenome ERZ509186 (study PRJEB26280, sample SAMEA2338852) | human gut metagenome | biome: human gut; feature: human-associated habitat; material: faeces...
TAACGGCTTACTCCCAAACGCTGCCTTAACATATCCGTAAACTGCTGATCCGGTTTGCCTTCCATATTCGGAACCTTGTAAGCGGGATTTTGCAGTCTTTTAATAAGCTGGGCTCTCTTTTGAGCGCGAATGCCCTCTTTTTCTTCCCGGGCTTTTTTCTTGGCTGGGTCGCTGAGAATTCTGTTTTTTGCTTCTTCAAGCTGCTTTTTCCTTTTTTCCAGATTCTGCTTTCTGGCTTGTTCGGTATATTCCTGAGCCTTGAGCTTTTCCATTTGATCGCTGATTCCCTTATCAAAATCCTGCTCTAAAATCATGGCTTCAAGCATATTTGCCGGCGGTTCGTTAGTGTCAATACCCTGCAGCATATTGCCCAGCTTCTCCCATGATTGATTTTGTTTGGGCTGGCCATATTTCTTACCGGTAACCTTACGATATGCCTTGCGCATAAAGCCGTTCTTTTTCTTTTCAAAGCCGGCAAAACGTCCGTTTTCCAGATTCTTGTCCATTTCCTCAACGGCTTTTTGCGCGGTTTTCAAAAGCTTGTCGCCTAAAGCCGTAACGTTGCCGCCGTTTACTGCCTCCCGGTTTAGTGCTTTGACATAAAGGGCCAACCCCTCTTTCTGCAATCGGGAAAAAGCATTGTCATTTCCGTTAGGATGTGTAAAAGACTTATCCTGAATTTTAGGCTCAACCATGGCTGCGGTTGCATACAGGTTAGCGAATTGTCTGGCCGCAATCATATTGTCTTTCATATTGTCCTGACATTTTTTGATACGCTTTTTATCAAAAAATTTCTTAAAATCCTGCGGCGGCATATTTTTTACAAGTGTTTTTGTTTTTTCCGGAAGATTCGTTTCGTCAACCTTGCCGTCTCTGATTTTATCGCACAGTTCAACCAATCCGTTATATTCTTCAAATTTTTCGGATTTGGCTTTCGAGTCATCAAGAGCTTTTTTCTCATATTTCTCTTTCCACTGATAAGCGTCGTATCTTTCAATGTCTTTAATTTTGTTTTTTTCGGCTTTGTTTCTGTTTTTGTTGCGTCTGGCTGCATAGTATGCTGTTTTTATCTTTTTGGCTGACCATGCCCATAAAAAGTTTGCCCCGCCGATAAGCCAGTCTTCATACATATAGTCGATAACGTCGCCTTTTTTGAAAGGGCCTTTTTCCTCATCGCCGTCCTCTTCTTTATCATCGGTTTTTCGGTTTATTTCGTCCCCGTCGCCGCCATCGGTATCATCGTTTTCATTTTCCTGAGGTTTTCTGGGCGTTTCCTCTTTCTGTTCCTCATTAACCGTTGTTTCTTTGGTTTCTTCGTTAAATGTTGTTTCTTTGCTCTCTTCATTAACCGTCGTTTCTTTTAATTCTTCATTGACGGTTGTTTCTTTGGCATCCTGGTGAACAGTCGTTTCTTTTTCGGGAGTTTGGCTGAACAAAGTCGAGTTCTCCCGACTTACGTCAGGTTTTTGGGTTTCAGAAACGTTGAATTCGCGCGTCTGCCGTTTGGTGTTTTCTCCTGAAACTTCAGAAACTTTAAATTCTTTGTTTTGCTTTTCGTCAGCCATTTGATTTCCCTCGTTAAATAAGGTTTTTGCTTTTTTCTTTTATCTTAACACTAAAAATAAGTTTTGTCTATATTTTTTCTAAGCTTTCAGCTTTTTCAGAAAGTCCCCGATGAGTCGGTTGATTCTAATGCCGTCCTGAGGTTTAACCTTAAGCAGACCAAACAGCCGTGGTTTGATTTTGCTGAAGTCGATGGGGGCAAAAATTGCCGGATTTTGTGTCAAAGCTTTAAAAGCACCCTCAGCGTCTTTTTGCGCGGTTTTGAAGTAATTTTTCACCAATCGTTCGGCGTCAACCGGAAATTTCTGATTTTTGATTGCCTCAATATAGCGGTTTGCCCGGGCGATTCTCTTCTGATGTTCTTCATAAATCTCGCGTTCTATTTTCCTTTTTTCGTGTTGAAGCTTGCGTTGCTTGTAGGCAATTTCACAGCCTTCCATCTCAATTAAAATTTCAACATAAGAAATAAGCGAGAACTGCAAAGCGTCATCATCGCTCTGTTCCGCTACGGTCAAAAGTTCTTCGTCAGATGCCTGCGGATTTATTTTGCCTTTAATTTCGGGGTGGGATTTTATCATAATATCCCAGCCGTTGACCGTATCTTCGGCAATGAGCCTGCCGCAGGAGGGCTTGTAATTGGGATAAAGCATATTGGCTTCCAGGCGAAAAATCGGTGCTTTCAAGTCAAAATCTCCGGCAAGAAGGTCGATGGCATCCTTAAAATTCCGATAAGCCTTAATCAGAGCCTTTTCCTCATTTTTCAAAATCGCCAAATCTTTGTCTTCTTCAGAAGATGCCGGTTGCAATGCCGCGGAAGACGTTGGCGAAGCTTGAAGCAAATTGTCTTCATCTTCAGTAACAGCACGGTTTTCCTGCTGGGGCAGGCTTACATCAACATCACTGAGCTGAGTATTGATAAAATCATTCAGGAGTTGTTCAAACTCATCATCTTCCTCTGCCATCTTTCCTCCTAATTTAAACGGATTGTTGAAACTTTTGTTCCGCTTTCCGGATCAAAAACAACAATTCTGTCGGGTATGCCGCCGTCTTTGACAACAATATAAATATATCTGCCATGTTCTAAAATAGAGTTAATACGGCTTTCCGCCGGTTCGTTCAGATGAATGTCCTGTTCGCTGACGACGGGTTTTTTGTTAATCTTTTTATAGAGCGTTGTCAGCATCAGCAGGCTGCCGAAAACAATCAGAAAAGTCATAATAACGACCGCAAATTTAATTAACTTTAATTTATTCATTATCTTTTCCTTGCCAAATATCAAAAAAATTGTCATCTTGAACAGACATTAAGTATAAACGCCATAAGATTAATTTTTAACAAATGACAATACCTGATAATAACATTTATTTCAGTCCTGTGGTAGAGGAAAATAACAAAGGGCTGCGGCTGGATAAGTTTTTAGCCGCAAGTTTTCCTGAATTTTCTCGTTCCCAGCTGCAGCGTCTTATTTTAGAGGGCAATGTTTCAAACGATGATGTTGTCATTGCCGATAATTCCCAAAAAGTAAGGGTAGGGGATTCGTTTCAGGTTATTGTACCTGAAGCGGTTGACGCTAATCCTCAGCCGGAAAATATTCCTTTGAACATTGTTTATGAAGACGATGACTTGCTGGTTGTCAACAAACCGGCAGGAATGACTGTACATCCGGCGCCCGGAGCGCATAGCGGAACTTTGGTTAATGCCTTGCTTTACCATTGTCGGGACAGCCTTTCCGGCATCGGCGGCATAAAACGTCCGGGCATTGTCCACCGTATTGACAAAGACACTAGCGGCCTGCTGGTCGTTGCCAAAAATGATAAAACGCACCGCAGTTTGTGCGAACAGTTTGCCGAACATTCTATAGAAAGAACGTATTTTGCCGTTGTTTATAGCGTTCCTTCGCCGTTGAACGGGCGAATCGAAGGCAATATCGGTCGGAGCCCGTACGACCGTAAGAAAATGGCGCTTGTAAAAAACGGCGGCAAACCGGCAGCAACCAATTATAAAACTTTGGAGATATTTCAAAACACGGCATCTTTGGTTCAATGTAACTTGGAAACAGGGAGGACACACCAGATTCGCGTTCACATGTCTTCCCTGGGCTGTAGTCTTGTCGGTGACAAAATCTATGAAAAAGCACATAAGTCAACTCTTCCCGGCAAAGCTGAAATAAAAAAATATCTCAACAGCTTTCCACGCCAGGCGCTTCATGCCGCCACATTGGGCTTTGTTCATCCGCGAACCGGAAAAAAAGTTTTGTTTAATTCGGATTTCCCCACTGATATTAGAGATTTGTTAAATATTCTGAGATTATAAACGAATAGAATTAAATTAGATAAACCTTAAGTATAGGTTGTAATTTAATCTGCTTCATTTAAACTAAAAAAGTTCCAATTAAGGGAGAATTGTAATGAACAAGACTTTGACTCTTAGTGGACTTGACTTTTCGCCAGAGCTTAACATGGCGAGATATTTACAGAGTATTCGTAAATATCCTATTTTAACACCTGAGGAAGAATTCCGTCTGGCAAAGGCTTATGTCGCGACAAAAGACGACAAATTGGCTTACAGACTGATTACTTCTCACTTGCGGCTTGTTGTAAAGGTTGTATCAAAATACAGAGGTTACGGTCTGCCGGTAAGTGAAATGATTTCAGAAGGCAATATCGGTCTTCTGTATGCCGTTGATAAATTTGATCCGGATAAAGGCTTTCGTTTTTCGACTTATGCCTTGTGGTGGATTAAAGCGTCAATTCAAAAATACATTTTGAATTCCTGGTCTTTAGTAAAAATCGGCACAACTGCCGCTCAGAAAAAGTTATTTTTTAATCTTCGTAAGGTTAAAAACAAGCTTAATCTGGTTGAAGATCGGGAAATGTCTCTCAGCATTATCACTGAAATTGCCGATTCGCTGGATGTTAGTGTCCAGGAAGTAACGGAAATGAACAGCCGGTTATCTGCGCATGACGGTTCATTGAATATGAATCTCGATTCGTCTTCCGATGACAGCAGTGAATGGCTGGATTTTATCGCTGACAAAAAGCCTAATCAAGAAGAGGTTTTGGCTCAGAATGAAACATATCTGTATCGCAAAAAACTCTTCGGACAGGCCTTGGACTGCTTAAACGAGCGGGAAAAAGATATTCTTTATAAACGGCGTTTGCTGGACAAGAGTATGACTTTGGATGATTTAAGCCGGGCTTATAACATCTCAAAGGAGCGTGTTCGCCAAATCGAGCTGAATTCTGTACGTAAGTTGCAAAAAGAAGTTCAGCGCCTGTCGGCAGCATAAAGAACGTGCTTTATATTAGTAACAGCCCACCAGATGATTCTGGTGGGCTGTTTAAATTAATAGTATTCAATACAAGAAGATGAACCGGAAATCTCGCTTCCTTCATCTTTTTGCAAGACTGTTTGTACATAGCTATTAAGAGCTTCTTTATCTGTCACAGAAATAAAATTTTCCTTTTCAAAGTTTGAGTTACATTGTCGACTTATTTGATTCCATTGTGTGGAATTTTTAGATTGGCGCTGTTCTTTGTAGGTGCAGCGTTGACACATGATATTTCCTGAAAGGTCGGATATTGCCTGCCATTTGCAATTTTCATATTTTGCAAATGTTCTAATTTTACAAACAGTAGGAGTTGTTCCGCCAGATGAACCACCTGATGAACTGCCACCGTTTCCGTTATATGTCTCACATGATTCATCAATAACTGTATTTTCAAGTTGTTTTATACGTTGATTTGCCTCTGTTTGATTAGGGTATGCTCCAAAGTCAGTAAGTTCATTGTCGTAGATTCTGCTGCCCGTAATTTCAATACAATTTCCACTGGATTGTACCTTGCAATAATAATATCCCCTTTGACAAAATATGGCATATCCAACCAGATATTGCATTTGGCATTTACCATAAATTGTGCGTTTTTTCGTTTGGCAGGATATTGTTGTACATTTAAAAAGTTTTTGGGCAGTACAATTATCAAAACAACCTGTAAAATTTCCAGAACCGCATTGTACTTGAGCTTGATCGTAGGTCAAAGTATAGTCGGGACAATTTGATGTACAAGTGTTGCTCTTCGGGGGGCAGAACCAACCGTTTCCGGTTGGGCATTTAAGACAGTTACCGGTGTTTACGCCACTGGTATATCCAAGACTTGAACAGCTTGGCGTTGTTGTGCATTGCGCCGAAGCTTCGCCGATTTCGCCCAACATGAAAGGAGCTGCCAGCAAAACAGAACTTAATAAAATAACTTTTCTCATCGCTTTTCTCCTTTTCTATCTAAGCTCTTCTTTACATCCGCGTTCAGAACAACTCTCATAATATTGGTATAGTTCACCACCACGATTGGCATATGCAGCTTCACATTCTTGTGATGTATTAAAAGTTCCCTGATTAGTACTCACATATCCTCCGGTATCTTCTTTCAATGTACCATCTTTTTGTACATAAAAATCATGATAAATTTTACTTAGGTGCCATCCATCGCGTCCTTCGTCACATTCAAATTTAACAGCAACCTGATAACGTATACAAATATCCGTGCAGGGAGTGTTGGTATTATCACCAGAATTTCCGCCTCCTCCAGACGAACTTCCGCCATTGGATGTATTGTTTTTCGGACAAGCCCAGAAATTCCCGAAAGGGCATTTGACGCAGTTTCCTGTATTCGAAGCCGAGGTATATCCCAGTGTAGGGCAGTCCTGCGTAACGCAGTCAGCCGCGAAAACATTGCTGCTCAGTACAAAAGGAGTAATAAACAAGACAGAACTCAATAAGCGCATTTTTCTTAACATTTTTTAGCCCTCCAAACCAGAATTATAAATCACTACAGTTGATCGGTTCGTAAACAGGAGTAGTCAATTGGTAACTTTCTTTAGCCTTATACTCTAAACATTGCTCCATGCTGTTATAAATGAAAAAACGGGTCTCCCTAAAACCGGGGATTTCTTTTGATTTATTTTCGTCGTAATAAAGTGCAGTTGTTGTATAAAGCGGATATTGACTTCCTTGTTGTTTACATTCCATAGATATTGCGAACCTATACGCTCTGCATGTTTCTGCTTCATTTCCTCCGGTATTTCCGCCGGAAGATCCTCCGGTACTTCCGTTGTCCAAACAGAAGACGTAAGATGTATCAAAGGGGCACTTGACCGTTGTGCCGGTACATGTTTTCCTGGCATAGCCCAAGGCACCGCAGTTCTGGTTCACTGTGCACCAGTCAGTCCCCGAGCAGACACAAGAGCCGGACGCCGCGTTCCAAGTGTATCCCGTCGCGCATTTGCATTTGCTGTATTTGTTGTCGCAGGCATTTCCCTCGCCGCCGGCATAGCCCGTGCCGTTGCAGGCATATTTGAAACTTGTTGCGCAGACGCATTTCTTCTGTCCCGCGTTCCACTCGTAATTATTCGGGCAGTTGCATTGTTTGTAATGCGTGCCGCTGTCGTCCGAACAACTGCCGCCGCTGCCGCCGTAACTCCCGCAAACGGCCGAGGTTTGCGGATAAACCGAGGTGTCGCATTTGACTTTATACTTCATGCCGTTGCAGGACTGGCATTCTCCAGCTTTGACATAGCCCGAAGGAACGGATGTGTAAGTATAATCCGAACAGATGTTGCAGCATTCTTTGTATTTTCCGCCGCAAGTGTCATTAGCGTTAACGGGTTTTAACCCGGCGGCGGCATCGCATGTTTTGTTATATGCATCCGAGCATTTGCATCTGGAATGGTATGAAGAATCAACCGGGCAGAAGTCTTCCGGTATAGAACCAGAGGGACATGGAGTGTTTGTGTATCCGGCTTTCTGACAAAACTCGCCCGGCGTCGGAGTGGCAGGATTTCCGCCTTTGCCGGGATCTTCGGAATTTCCAAACTTCTCACCCGAACAAGCTCCCGTATCGGTAATAAAACATACTGAAGCAAGCTTGTATTTTTTTTCGGAAAAAACATCTTTGTTGTTAGTTGAGAAAACGGCAGGCCGCAACAAGTCATCGGCGGCCGGCCGTGCAGGTAAGCGTGTTACATCAGCAAGGTTGAGTTGTGTGTAGACTGTGTGAGTACCTGGCTTAGGGATACCTTTGACAGTATTGGTTGAAGCATAAGACAAACGCCCCGTCAGGCAAAACGCGCTGACAGCTGCGCACAAAAACACCTTAGAAATACTAGTCATAGTACCCTCCACACTTAACACTACAAGGATACTATATCACAAAATTACAACGGATACAACAATTAATTTAAGCCAATGACTGAAAAATCGACGCAAAAAAATACTCGGAAAACTTCAAAGAAAAGAGTAAATAAAAAGCTAGCGGCGAGGTATCTGATTTTTATTAAGTTCTGTACCCCATTCTTCTGCCAGCTTTTCCAATCGTTCGTTGATTTTTTCAATTCTTTTTTGATGAGATGTTTTAATATGAGCAGCGTAAATGCCGGGAACTTCATTATAAAGGACCAAACCGATTCCCGCAGATACCAACATCAGTATCAGGTTAAAAATATCTCCGATCAGGGTGACGGCATGATGAACCGAAAAATTATTGAGAATATTGAACAAATAGAAAAACACGCCGGCAATATTAAAGCAGCCGACAATCATCTGCTTGTCATAATTTTGTTTATCTGTAATCATAATTGTGATTGTCGGCAGTAAGCCGATTAACAAAACGAGAACAATCGGGAAGGACGAAAAAGCCAGCAACATGATCGACAGAATGAGAATAGCCTTTTGCAGTCTGTTAAGTTTCTTAAAAGATTTTCCAAACTGTATACCGTTTCTTTTAGAATTTGGTTTCATTGCAATACCCATGTCATTAAGTTATAACCGAATGAGGCCAGCATGACAAAAACGGCAATGGCGGAAACAGCCTTAATAGATGTTTCTCTTGTTTCGGTATCCAGATGTTCGTCAGCGGCCAGATACTTGTTTTTTTCCAAAATAAGGTTATTTGCTTCGCTCAACGCGGCAGTATAATCCATTTTGTCTTTGTAAAGGGCATCTTCATTTTCAAGCAGAGAAATAATTTCATACAAACGTCCCTTTTTATATATTTTCAGCAGCTCTCTTTCCAGATACTTTTGGTAACGCTTGTTATGGTAAATCTGTACAATAGGTTTACAGAAAATAGCCAGCCATTGTGCCAAATTAATCAGTATGGCCGGGCCGTGTTTGTTTTGAATGCTGGAATATAAATGAAGAATAGCACTGGCTCTTATTTCTTCCCGGGCAGAATTTAAATCAACAATGACGTTTTCGATTTTTTTGCCGATTTTGCAACGCAGATAGGCAATAATCGTCCGATCATAAGGAAGGTTGCTTTTTTGAGAATCCTTATAAGTGTTGTTTAAGGCGCGAAGTAAAGGAGCCGGTCCGTCGACAAATTCTTTTCCGAGCAGCGGGCTGGTACAGGGCAGGTCATCGTCAAAATCATAAATAATACGCTCAATACCGTAACCGATGTCCCGGCGGTTAATGTAGCTTCTGAACTCGGTTGCGTTTGCCGGAGAACGGAGTTTGTCCTGTTCTTGATACCAGATTTTAACCAAATCCGAGTTGAAAATGTCAATAAACAGTTTCAGTGGCTGCTGTTTTTTCATATGCATATAAACGATTTTGGACAGTCCGTTCGGAAAAAAGGTAATTTCTTTATAACGAATGGGAAAGTTGGGATTAATTGTAATGCATATTTTGGCGACAATCAAATCTTTGTCCGGTGCACCGATTGACGCTTGTCCGACAATAGTTTCAACCTTGTTGCGCAGTTTTTCGTTATCTAAAACGTTTTTGACCCATTCGGTAATCTTGCCGCTGATAATCATATCATAGGCTTCGTCAATGTTGCCGTATAAAGCATGAACGATTTCATCCGGTGTATAATACTTTTCTTTGCCGATAGTCAGAGCGCGTTTGGGCTTTTCCAGCGAAACCTGCGCGGAATGTGAAGTCGCTTTCCCTTCCAAAGAAGCATAAACCTGTGAATAATTCCAGCGGTTTTCCGGAATATCGTTGAGCAGCCCTTTAAGCGCGGGAACATAAGCTGTAGGCACTTTCAGTTTTTCTGCCAGAAACAGATAGCTGCTTTTCTTCATCTTTTGATACATCATTTCCGCTGCCGGCATTTCAATTTCCAGCTCTTTACCGAGCGCCAGACATAAGGCTGTAACGCCGGTGGAATAAATATCGTCGCGTTCCGTACCGTCTCCGCGCGCGGAAAGGGTTGCATAAAGGCTTTCAATCGGTTCAAAGGCCGGTGGCTGATGATAGGCGGGAAATGAAGCGGCACAGTCGCCCAAAATTATTTCTGTTTTGTTTAAATCTTTGAAATACAGGTTGTCTGTACGAATGGCGCGATGGGTAATGCCGTGTCCTTTTAAAGTATCTATAACGCCAAGCAGGCCCAAAACAGTGCTTTTAAAAAGTTCCGGCGCCAGATTGTCAATAATGGAAACCCCGTTTACAAAAACCTTTCCGCCTTGGGGCATGACATAAATCAACGCCATATTTTGAGATTTTTCCAACGGATAATCCACAACCCCGTAATCGACAAGCTTCATCAGATGAGAATTGTCGGCCGATTTCAGAAAAGATAAAATAGAAAGGCGCGGCGCTGTTTCATTGCTGCAAATCAGAGCAAACAGCTTTTTTGAAGCGTCAATTCTGTCAATGACGCTGTAAGCCCTGGCCGAATTGTTGTCCAGCCAGGCTAAATGAGAAGAAAAGTCGATTTCATAACGTTCTTTCAGCAAAAACCTTCCGTTAATGCTGGCATCTTCTGCCTTTGTCTCGTTTTCGGCATAAATTTCAACTTCCTGTTCAATATCCTCAGGGGTTGCCTCAGGCGTATTTTCCGCTATGTTTTCCTGATTTTCGTTTTCTTCGGCATCCATTGCAGTTACTCTTCATAAACTATCCTACAGGCTTACTATAATTTAATTTTATTAATAAACCGCAAATTTTTATTTAATTGTTTTTTAAAAAAAAAGAATTAATATGGATTACAGTTTATGTGAGGAAACGTTTTATGAGTAGTGATAATCATCTGGATGACGTATCATTGTCCTTTTTGGAAGGGTTTGACGATACGCCGGAACAAAACGGAGCGTCAGATTCTTCCGTATTGGAAAAAGCTCTGGATTATAATGTAAATCTGGAAGATATGGAAAACATATCTCCCGCTGACAATTTGCAATTTGGCGTTCCTTCCGAAGAAGTGAAAATTGTTTCCGCTCCGGTCATAGATGATTATATTGAAGACGTTCCTCAGAAAAATTTGTTTGAAAAAATAGATGTCCACCTACAGGATATTATTGATAAATGTTTTCGCAATTCTGAACGGCCGATTGTCATCATTCGGGATGATAAAGTCATATACGGTAACGCCGCTTTTTTAAGATTGGTTAATATTGATAATCCGACAAAAATTCTCAACCATAATTTTATGGAATATGTTGTAAAAGACTATTGGAACATTGTTGCCGAAAATATCGGAGAAGCGTTGACAACGACCAAAAGTATCCAAATCGGCATTAAAGATTCGGTCAATAACCTGCATAAGGTTAATTTTGACGCCGTTTATATTCCCGATAACCATACTTTCAGCTTTATTTTGATCGGCGAACATCAGGAAGTCCGGCAAAGCGAAGCCTTATGTTTGTATGATACTGTTACAGGGCTGCCGACTTATTATCTGCTGGAAGACCGGATTCAGACAATTATCAACAGTAAAAACAACAAAGATATCAGCTTTGGCAAGGAAATTACGGCGCTCATCGGTATTGCCATTGACAATATTGATAACTTTGACCGTCTCGGCAACACTAATCTGATTTTAAAACGTCTGACATCCCGCGTTGGTCTTAGCCTGAATAAAAACTATACCTTGGCGCGCGGGCTGAAATTTCAGTTTTGGGTTCTCATTCCCAATATTGATGATTATGAAAGCCTGGAAACCGAAGTAAATAATATCAAAACATTGTTCGATGACCCGGTAGAAGATAATTTCAGTCGTTATGAAATCAAGACCAGTATCGGGGTCAGCACTTTCCCCGAACCGGCGACTTCCGGCAAAAAACTGATTGAACAGGCAACGATGTCTGTTGAAAAAGCGCAAAAAGACGGCGGCAATAAAGTTATTATCTTCGGCGCTTAAAAAATCTCGTCAAAAGCTTTTCCGTCGCGCAGAATTTGTTCTGCCTGCGCTGTGTAGTTTCCGTTTGCATCATGAATAATCAACCCGCGGTGAATTACTGCCGGAGCTTTTGAATCTTTTTGTGCCGTGACAATGACGCGTTTGGCGTTCTGGTTTTCCTTGGAAAAAAGCGGAATAATTCTTATCCGCCCCATTTTCCCGTGCAGGGCTGTGATAATTTCATCAACGGCTTCCGCCCGGTTAATAATGTAAAAATATCCCTGCGGCGCTGTCATCTTGATACAAAAATTAATCCATTCCCTGAGGCAGAAACCGTTCAGGTTATGCGCTGTTGCCTTGCTCTCATTGGGGGAGGGCAGGTCTTGCTCTGCATAAGGCGGGTTGGTGATAACATGCTGAAAACTGCAATTATCCAAAATTCCGGCAGTACTGCTGCGAATGTCTGCATTCAGATATTGCAGGAAATCAAATCCGTTGGCTTGAGCACTGAGATTGGAAAGCTCTGCCAAATGTGCCTGTATTTCTACCCCGCGGATATCAATGCCGCACTCTTTGAATCTTTCCGCCAAACATAAGGATATCGCCCCCGTTCCGGAGCCAACATCCAGAATTCTCTGCCCTTTGCGCACGTGGGAAATCATGGATGACAGCAGCACGGCGTCCGTCGAAGCCCGGTAACCGTTTACCGGTTGAAAAATTTTAACTTGCTTGTTCAGGAGATAATCGTTTGTGTAATTATACATAAAGCCAAAACTTTCGGGTTGTTTTTTGCCAAGATTTTGAGTAAGATAACCTAAATTTTTCAAGAAAGGAAGTAAAATAATGAAAACTCTTATCGGAATTCCTGCCCGCTATGCTTCAACCCGTTTCCCCGGAAAACCTCTGGCTAAAATCGCCGGAAAGGAAATGCTGGCGCGTGTTTGGGAAAATGCCGTCAAAACGGCTGCCAAATTTGACGATTGCCGCCCCGTTGTCGCCACGGATGACGAGCGGATTGTTGCATTCTGCAAAGCGCATGGTATGGATGTTGTCATGACATCTTCCGACTGCCGTACCGGAACCGACCGTATTGTTGAATTGGCAGACAGCTTTGCCGATAAGCCTGAGTTCGTTGTCAATTTGCAGGGCGATAATCCGATTTGCCCGCCTTGGTTTGTTGAGGCTGTTATTGCCGCTTATTATAACGACAATACCGTTGAAACCGTAACGCCGGTTGTCAATCTGAGCTGGGAAGAGTTAGATCGCCTTCGTGAAAACAAAAAGGCAACGCCGTTTAGCGGAACGACAGCGGTATTTGATGCCGAAGGAAATGCTTTTTATTTTTCAAAAAACATTATTCCGGCTATCCGCAAGGAGGATAAAATCCGTGCTTCATTGCCGATGTCGCCGGTTTTCCGCCAGGTCGGGCTTTATGGCTACCGTTATGACGTATTGAAAAAAATTGCGGCTCTGCCGGAAGGCGTTTATGAAAAACTGGAGGGATTGGAGCAATTGCGCTGGATTGAAAATCATATCCGGGTGAAATGCGTCAAAGTCGATTATCGCAATTTTGAGAAAATGTCGTCTTTGTCCGGTGTCGATTCGCCGGAAGATGTTGCCCGTGTTGAAGCCGTTTTAGCTGAATGTGGAGAATTTTAACATGACAACGCGCATTATCATTGCCCGCCACGGCAACACTTTTACCAAAGAGCAGGCCCCAACCCGTGTCGGCTGTCGGACAGATTTGCCGCTGGTCGAAAGTGAACGCGGAACAAATGTCGGCCGTTATCTGAAAGCCCGGAATCTTGTTCCTGCTTATGTTTATGCCGCGCCGTTGAAACGGACAACGGAAACTGCCAAACTGGCCATTGCCGCTCTGGAAAAGGATATTCCTCTGGAAATGGATGATTCTTTTGTGGAAATAGATTATGGCCCGGATGAAAACAAGACGGAAGATGAGGTCATAGCCCGCATCGGACAGGAAGCTATTGACAAATGGAATAAAGAAGCCATTGCGCCGGATGGGTGGAAAGTTTCCGTAGACGGGATTATTAAAGCTTGGCAGAATTTTGCCGCCAAAGTTGAAAAACAGCATAAGAACCAAAATATTTTGGTCGTATCCAGTAACGGCATTATCCGTTTTGCGCCTTATCTGACCGGTGATTTCAAAAAATTTACCGCGGAACGGGATATCAAAGTCGGTACGGGCTCTGTTTGCGTTTTTGAAAAGGAAGACGGTGCTGAAAATTGGACCTGTACGGAATGGAATACGAAACCCAAAGACTATTTCAAAGCGCAGGAAATGTAAAAACAAGGGGGCGAAAGCCCCTTGTTTTATTGTTTCTTTTCAGCAAATAAATCTTTGGCCTTGTCTAGAATAGTGTCTTCTTGAGCCAGCTCATGAAAAACATGAGTTGGCGCAGTTGGCATTGGCGCGGACGGCGTAACATTAAGATAGTTAACATCGCGGGAAGCGATATAACGGAATGCAAACAGAACAAAGCTTCCCGAAACGGCTGAAAAACACATGACAAAACTAATTGCGCCGAACCGCTGCATCATAAAGGAAATAACTACCGGTCCGCAAATCATGCCGATACTTTGCAGCATAATCAGCATACCGCTGGCCTTAACGCGGTTAGTGTCGTCAATCTGATCATTGACATGTGAAACGCATATCGGATAAATAACAAAAGTACAGGCGCCCAGTAGAAAAGACGAAATAATCAAAGCGATGTTCCCCATGGTAATAAACCAGTCAATCCATGGCGCAATCAAAAACATCGTGCCGCAAATCCACATCATGACGTAACGGCGATCCATTTTGTCGGAGATTTTTCCGATAGGAATCTGTGCCGTCATTCCGCCTAAGATTCCGATAAACATAAATAATGAGGTTTGCGCCAAATCAAGTCCGCTTTCCGTTGCATAAATCGTGCCCAAAATATAAAAAGAACCGACAAAAACCCCGCTGCACAAACAGCCGCTGACACCGACCGGGGAAATTTTAAATAATTCCCTGAGCTTCATGCTCTTGGCTGCCGAAATATCCGGTGTCGGCAACGCCGTCAGGGAAATGGGAACCAAGGCCACGGAAAAAATAACTGAAACAATAACATAAATAACAACGCCGCTTTTATCCGGGACATTTAACAAAAGCTGGCCTAATCCGGAACCGAGATAAGTCGTTACCATATATAAAGACATAATCAACCCGCGGTTTTTGTTGTTGGCGCGTGCATTCAGCCAACTTTCCAAACACATCATAGATGCGCCGATACAATATCCTTCCAGGATTCGCAAAACGCCCCAAAAATATGGTTCCGTTGAGAATATATGCATTAAAGCCAATGCCGAAAACAGCGAAACATAAGTGGAAAAAGCGCGAATATGGCCGACCTTGTTAACGATTTTAAAAGCAGTTAATGAAGCAATGATATATCCGACATAGTAAAGGGACAGGATGATACCGACCATTGACGTTGAAACCCCGTTGGCATTCATGCGAATAGAGAGGATTGAAGTCAAAAGGGCATAGCCGACACAGGTAAAAGTCGTCCCGGCGAAGAACGCGGACAATGGCGAAACAATAGCCTTAACCGGCGCAATGTAACTGCTTAAATTCATCATGCCCGGACTATAAAAGGTAAAGATTAATAATTGGATAAATTAAAAGGCAAAAAAGAATTTTTAATAAAAAGAAAGATTGCTTCATGAAAGAGGCAATCTTTTTTATTTTCAGAAATAGTAGCTAAGAATACTAATTGTGTCTTTGTCATTTTTCTCTCCTCACATTAAAAATAGTGATTGAATAGTAGAAATTTTTATGATATAGTATCCTTGTGATGACAAGTGTGGA
>ENA-ORTS01001527-ORTS01001527.1-human-gut-metagenome-genome-assembly--contig:-NODE-1527-length-15529-cov-11.279760_pt1 | contig 15529 bp, 13 predicted proteins | sample MGYA00241911_ERZ509186 | MGnify/ENA primary metagenome ERZ509186 (study PRJEB26280, sample SAMEA2338852) | human gut metagenome | biome: human gut; feature: human-associated habitat; material: faeces...
ATAACAAATCCCTTGGACAGTTCCGTCTGGATGGTATCCCACCAGCACGTCGTGGAGTTCCTCAGATTGAAGTTACTTTCGATATTGATGCAAACGGTATTGTAAATGTATCTGCAAAAGACTTAGGAACCGGAAAAGAACAGCATATTACAATTACTGCCGGATCTAACATGTCTGATGCAGATATTGATAAAGCAGTAAAAGAAGCAGCTGAATTTGAAGCACAGGACAAGAAGAGAAAAGAAGCAATTGACACCAGAAATGATGCAGATGCTTTCGTATTCCAGACACAGCAGGCATTAGACCAGGTTGGAAATAACCTTGATGCGGCAGATAAATCTGCAGTAGAGGCTGACTTAAATGCACTGAAAGCTTTAGTAGATGCAAATCCACAGGCTGAAAACATGACAGATGATCAGGTTGCTGAGATGAAAGCAGCAAAAGAGAAACTGATGGAAAGTGCACAGAAAGTATTTGCTAAGATGTATGAGAACGCTCAGGCAGCTCAGGGAGCCGCTGGTGCGGGCCCTGATATGGGAGCAGGTGCAGCCGGTGGAGCAGCTGCGGGTTCCGCAGATGATGATGTGGTAGATGCTGATTACAAAGAAGTATAATTCTACAGATAAAAAGCAGTAGAAAGGGTTGGCAGTTTTACTGTCAACCCTTACAAACGGTAAAGAGGGAATAGATTATGGCAGAACAGAAAAGAGACTATTACGAGGTCTTAGGCGTTGATAAAAACGCAGATGACGCAGCAATAAAAAAAGCATATCGTGTCCTTGCCAAGAAATATCATCCGGATATGAACCCGGGGGATAAAGAAGCAGAAAAGAAATTCAAGGAAGCATCTGAAGCATATGCAGTACTGAGCGACCCGGAGAAGAGAAAACAGTATGACCAGTTTGGTCATGCAGCCTTTGATGGAGGTGCCGGCGGAGCAGGCGGATTTGATTTCTCAGGTATGGATATGGGAGACATTTTTGGAAGCTTTGGAGACATTTTCGGAGATTTCTTTGGCGGCGGAAGACGCAGCAGCAGCAACGGACCGATGAAGGGAGCCAATGTACGTGCCAGTGTCAGAATTACATTTGAAGAGGCAGCATTTGGCTGTGAGAAAGAAATTGATTTAGTATTAAAGGATGAATGTAAGACCTGTCATGGTACAGGAGCGAAGCCGGGAACCAGTCCGGAGACCTGTAGCAAATGTCAGGGAAAAGGAAAAGTGGTATATACCCAGCAGTCCTTATTTGGTATGGTACAGAATGTACAGACCTGTCCGGTATGTAACGGAAGCGGTAAAATTGTTCGTGACAAATGTCCGGACTGTCGTGGAACCGGATACATTGCCAGCAAGAAGAAGATTAAGGTCAGCATTCCTGCCGGAATTGATAACGGTCAGAGTGTAAGAATCCGTGAAAAAGGTGAGCCGGGTGTAAATGGCGGACCAAGAGGAGATCTTCTGGTAGAAGTAGTAGTATCCCGCCATCCAATCCTTCAGAGACAGGGCATGGATGTATATTCAACAGCACCAATCAGTTTTGCACAGGCAGCACTGGGCGGAGAAGTAAGAATTACAACCATCGACGGCGATGTGGTCTACGAAGTAAAACCTGGTACACAGACCGACACCAGAATCCGTCTGAAAGGAAAAGGAATCCCATCCCTGCGTAACAAGGCAGTCCGTGGTGACCAGTATGTTACACTTGTGGTTCAGGTTCCGACCGGATTAAATGAAGCTGCAAAAGAGGCACTGCGCCAGTTTGATGCAGAGACCGGTAATTCATTAAAGACACAGAATGGTGCGGCAGGCACGAAAAAGAAAAAGGGATTTATGGGAAAAATTAAAGAGTCCTTCGATGATTTATAAAAATGATAAAGCTGTTTCCTGAAAAATGGAGGCAGCTTTTTTTACGCGAGTAGCGAGAAAAATCGCATGCTTGCATGCAGATTTGGCGAGCACCGCGATAACTCGAGAAACTCGCAAAGCGTGTTTCTCGTAGTTGCGTATTGTGATAACTCTGGAAACCTGCAAAAGTGAGTTTCTCGTTGTTGCATTTTGTGACAACATATTGTATACTATTCCTGATTCATAAGTTTTTTGTAACCATATGTTGATTTAGGCAACCGTTTATGAGACAAGGAGAGAGATTTATGAAGCAGCATAACAGCGCTGTGATTAAGAAGGATGCAGCACAGTTTGAAAAATGGTGTTTTCAGCAGACTGTGGAACTGGAACATACAAGGAGAGAACTGGAAAATTCCAAACGCGAGATGGAACGCCATCAGAGGGAGTTAGAATTCCAGAAGCGGAAATTCGAGATGGAGAAGAATCTTGAACAGGAGCGGATGAAGCGGGAACAGCATCTTTTTGACATGAAGTGGAAAATATTAGAAAGTGAACTTCAGAAACTTGCTGCCGAAAAGCAGAAAATGGAGCGTCAGAGAGACTTTTACAGCAGAGTACATGAATTTGAACAGGAGAATAGAAGCCAATCATCCAATGTGGTGAAGGGAGAAATGTTCTTTATGGGCGTGGGCAATGAAAAATCGTTGCGGAAGCGTTATAAGGATTTGATTAAAATATATCATCCGGATAATCTCAATGGAGACACCGGTACCATTCAGGAAATTAACCGGGAATATCAGGTGTTGATGCAGAAACTGGAAGTAAAATATCAGTAATAAGATTGCAATAATAGCACAGCAATGACATAGCAATAAACAGGAAAATCAGCGGGCAGAAGAAATATGTTCCGCTGTTTTTGCGTTACCAGACATGCGTAGGCGTCGCTATGTATCTAAAGAAGCTGTCTGCTGGTTACCGTTGATTCCCTTACAGTTGCGAAAAATAAAAAGCTATGTTAAGATTAAAATGTTTGCTTTTTATAATAGAAGGTTAAGATAAGAACAGGAGCAGAAACTATGAAATGGGATAAATATACAATAGATACAACAACAGAAGCTGAGGATTTTATCAGCATGATGTTATCAGAAAATGGCATTGAAGGAATTGAAATTGAAGACAATGTACCATTGACGAAAGAAGAAACAGGAGAAATGTTTATTGATTTTCCGCCGGAACTTCCACCAGACGAAGGAAAAAGCAAAGTCAGCTTTTATTTAGAGGCAGGCGAAGACCATACCGAGACTTTAAAGGCAGTCCGCATTGGTTTAGAGCAGTTAAGAAGCATGGTAGAAATCGGAAGCGGAGATATTACCTCCAGCCAGACCGAGGATATCGACTGGATTAATAACTGGAAACAGTTTTTTCAGTCTTTTTATATCGATGATATTTTAATCAAACCAACCTGGGAACCATTAAAGGAAGAGGATAAAAATAAATTCTTAATCGAGATTGACCCGGGTATTTCCTTTGGAACCGGAAAGCATGAGACAACACAGCTTTGTATCCGCCAGATTCGTAAATATTTAAAAGAGGGCGAGCGTGTTCTGGATGTAGGATGCGGCAGCGGAATCTTATCCATTGCAGCATTAAAGCTTGGTGCAGGCAGCGTAGTGGGCACGGATGTGGATGGAGATTGTATCACATCAACTCATGAAAATATGACAGTCAATCATCTGGCAGAAAATTCAGGTGAATTTTATGTTGGAAACCTGATTGACGATAAAGCATTTCAGGAAAAGATTGGCACAGGTTATGATCTGGTCGTAGCGAATATTTTAGCGGATATTATTATTCCGATGGCACCGGCACTTTATCAGTGTGCGAAAGAGCAGGGAGTGCTTATTACTTCCGGAATTATTGATTTTAAAGAAAACGAAGTAAAAGAAGCTTTAGAGCAGGCAGGCTTTGAAATCTTAGAAGTCAACCATCAGGGCGAATGGGTCAATGTAACTGCACGGAAAAATCAGAGGTAAAATAGATGCATCAGTTTTTTGTTGAAAAAAGCCAGGTGGGCAAAGAATATGTTACCATAACCGGAAGCGACGTAAATCATATCCGGAATGTACTGCGTATGAAAATCGGAGAGACGATTCGCATCAGTGACCGGGAAGGTGGCAATTATTTTTGTAAGATTGCAGAAACCGGAGAAAATTTCGTGCAGGCAGACATAGTATCTGTGGACGAAGAAGGAACCGAGCTTCCGTCTAAAATCTATTTATTTCAGGCACTGCCGAAGGGAGATCGGATGGAAACGGTGATTGAAAAGGCAGTAGAACTTGGTGTCTATGAAATCATTCCGGTAGCCATGAAATACTGTGTGGTAAAGCTGGAAGGAAAAAAGGCAGCACAACGGGTACAAAAATGGCAGGCGCAGGCAGAGACTGCAGCAAAACAGTCAAAGCGCAGTATCATTCCAAAGATTCATGAAGTAGTATCTTTCAAGGAAGCCTTAAAGCTGGCAGAAAACTGTGATATCCGCTTAGTGCCTTATGAAAATGAAAATGGCATGGAAGGAACCAGGACAGTATTAGAGCAAATCGAACCGGGGAAGAGTATCAGCATTATGATAGGACCGGAAGGCGGATTTGCAGAGGAAGAGATTGCAAAAGCAAGAGAGACCATGCAGTCCATTTCCTTAGGAAGAAGAATACTTCGGACAGATACAGCAGGTATCTGCATGATGTCCATGCTGATGCTGCAATTAGAGAGCCGTATATAACGAAAAAACAGTAAGAAAGTGTAGAAAAGTATGGAAGCATATCTGGATAATTCTGCGACCACCCGCTGCAGTGACCGGGCGTGTCAGTTAATGGTAGACCTTCTGACGAAGGATTATGGCAATCCATCTTCCCTTCATATGAAAGGAATTGAGGCAGAACGATTTGTTGAGACTGCAAAGAAGAAAATAGCAAAAACATTAAGAGTATCAGAAAAAGAAATCATCTTTACATCCGGTGGAACGGAGTCAAATAACCTTGCGATTATCGGTGCTGCAATGGCAAACCGCAGAGCGGGAAATCATATTATAACCACATCCATTGAACATGCATCCGTAGAGAATCCAATGGAATTCTTAAAGGAGCAGGGCTTTGACATTACTTATCTTTCTGTGGATGAGAATGGAATTATTTCACTGGAAGAATTAGAAGAAGCAGTAACGGAACAGACCATTCTTGTTTCCATGATGCAGGTAAATAATGAAATCGGAGCCATCGAGCCGGTTGCAGAAGCTGCAGAGCTTATTAAGAAAAAGAATCCGGATACACTGATTCATGTAGATGCAATCCAGTCTTATGGAAAAATGTATATCTATCCAAAGAAGCTTGGCATAGACATGCTTTCCGTCAGCGGACATAAGATTCACGGTCCAAAGGGAAGCGGATTCCTCTGGGTGAAGGAAAAGACGAAATTAAAGCCGCTGATATTAGGCGGTGGACAGCAGAAGGGAATGCGTTCCGGAACGGAAAATGTACCGGCAATTGCAGGTCTTGGAGAAGCAGCAGAAGAAATCTATGAGAATCTCGATGAAAAGAGAGCGCATCTTTACGGATTAAAGCAGCGTTTTATCAACGGAATCGAAAAGCTGGAAGGAACCCATGTAAATGGAAAGACCGGAGAGGATTCTGCACCACATATCGTCAGCGTCAGCTTTGAAGGAATCCGAAGTGAAGTATTATTACATTCACTGGAAGACAGGGGGATTTATGTATCTTCCGGTTCTGCCTGCTCTTCCAATAATCATGCAGGCAAACAGAAGGGAAGCAAGACCCTTAGAAATATTCATTTAAAGGAAAACCTTCTGGATTCCACACTGCGTTTTTCCTTCAGTGTGCATACAACGGAAGAAGAGATTGATTACGCATTAGAAGTACTGGGAGAGCTGCTTCCGGTATTGAAGAAATATACAAGACATTAAAAGAGAAAGGAAATCATATGTATAAATCATTTCTGGTAAAATATGGAGAAATCGGAGTAAAGGGAAAGAACCGCTACATTTTTGAAAATATGTTAATGGAGCAGATCCGTCATGCGTTAAAGACAGCAGAGGGCGAGTTTGAAGTAACCAAAGAGCAGGGAAGAATCTATGTCAATGTAGTATCCGATGACTATGATTATGACGAGACCGTAGAAGCATTAAGCCGTGTATTTGGTATTGTAGGATTCTGTCCATTACTTCAGGTAGAGGATGAAGGCTTCGATAAATTAGCGGAGACAGTGGTAGATTATCTGGGTAAAGAATATCCGGAAAAGAACTTTACCTTTAAAGTAAATGCAAGGAGAGCAAGAAAGAATTATCCTCTTGATTCCATGGAAATCAATGCTGAACTGGGTGGAAAAATCTTAGATGCGTTCCCGGAGAGCAAGGTAGATGTGCATAACCCGGAGGTTATGGTCTGCATTGAAATCAGAAGCCTTATCAATATTTATTCCAAGGAAATTCCGGGACCGGGTGGAATGCCGGTAGGTTCTAACGGAAAAGCAATGTTATTATTATCTGGCGGAATCGACAGTCCGGTAGCAGGTTATATGATTGCAAAACGTGGAGTAGCGTTGGACGCAACTTATTTTCATGCACCGCCATATACTTCAGAACGTGCAAAACAGAAGGTAGTGGATCTGGCAAAACTGGTAGCAAGATACAGCGGACCTATCAATCTTCATGTAGTGAATTTTACCGATATTCAGCTTTATATTTATGAGAAATGTCCACATGAGGAGCTTACCATTATCATGCGCCGCTATATGATGAAACTGGCAGAGCATTTTGCTAAAGAAAACCGCTGTTTAGGACTGATTACCGGAGAGAGTATCGGACAGGTCGCAAGCCAGACCATGCAGTCATTAGCGGCAACCAATGAAGTATGTACCATGCCGGTATACCGCCCATTGATTGGATTTGACAAGCAGGAAATCGTAGAAGTGTCAGAAAAAATTGATACCTATGAGACATCTATCCAGCCGTTTGAAGACTGCTGTACCATTTTTGTGGCAAAGCATCCGGTTACCAAACCGAACATTGAATACATCAAGAAATCTGAAACAAAGTTAGAAGAGAAGATTGATGAACTGATGCAGACTGCAATTGATACGGTAGAAGTGATTCACGTAGAAGCAGAGTAGTGCGCATCCTTGCGGAGCGTTTTTTACTTTACAGGAAAGCAATTTCCTGTAAAGTAAAAAAACTGGCAGGAGTAACTCCTGCCAGTTGCGTTGCTACCCGTCTGCTTACGCTCATTATAAGCATTTCGCTATTGAAATGCAAGAAACGAATAGACAATTATTCTTTTTTTACATAATCTTTACTTATTAACTGCCGGATACGACACCAAGTTCCAAAAGCCTTCTTTTTGCCTGATGCTGATTCTGAAACTGTATGCCTGTAATGCCAAGCTTTTCTGCCGCCTCTATGTTTTCCGGACGGTCGTCTATGAATACACATTCCTGTGGCACTAAATGGTATCTGTCCAGCAATAGCTTATAAATTTCCGCTTCCGGCTTGATGCACTTCACCTGATAGGAAAAGATTGCTCCGGTAGTCTCCTTTTCAAAAGAAAGTTCTTCTGTTGCTTTTTCATAAGTGCTCTTTGGAAAATTAGATAATATATAGGTATGATATCCATTTTTCTCAAGGCTTCGTATCCACCGCACCGTATATGGATAAGTACGAATCGTCTCTCCTACATGGTCATAAAAGAGTCTTATTTCTCTTTCATAATCCGGTGTTTCCTTGATGCATGCAGCAATAATCTCTTCATCCGGCTTTGCTCCCCGGTCGAATTCATTCCAGGTTACGGAACGGACGGTAGCATCCGCCACACATTCAAAAGTTTCCCCCTCAAAACCGAGCTTATGAAATACTTCTTCCCAGCAAAAGTCTACCAGCACATTTCCTACGTCAAAGATTACATTTTTTATCATCACAATCTGCCTTTATTCTTAACGATAAATGATATCATTTCTTCCCGGTCCGTTAGAAACCATGGTAATCGGATATCCAATCTGTTCTTCAATGAATTCTACATATTTACGGCAGTTTTCCGGAAGGTCTTCGTATTTCTTAATTCCACGGATATCTGTCTTCCAACCCGGAAGTTTCTTTAATACAGGTTTTGCTTTTTCAAGCTTTGTGGTTACAGGGAAGTCTGTGGTTACTTCTCCGTCGATTTCATATCCTACGCAAACCGGAATCTCATCTAAATATCCTAAAACATCTAACACGGTAAATGCTACATCGGTTGTTCCCTGCATGCGGCAGCCATATTTACTTGCCACACAGTCAAACCATCCCATACGTCTTGGACGTCCTGTGGTTGCGCCGAATTCTCCGCCGTCTCCACCGCGTTTTCTTAATTCATCTGCTTCTTCGCCAAAGATTTCGCTGACGAATGCGCCTGCACCAACAGCAGAAGAATATGCTTTACATACAGTAACAATTTTCTTAATCTCATATGGTGGGATTCCTGCTCCGATTGCACCATATGCAGCCAATGTAGAAGAAGATGTTACCATTGGATAAATTCCGTGATCCGGGTCTTTTAAGGTTCCAAGCTGTCCCTCTAAGAGAATGTTCTTTCCTTCTTTGATTGCCTTATCAAGGTATAAAGAAACATCACAGACATACGGAGCTACCATATCACGGTACTCATGTAATGTATTTAACAGCTCTGCCTTGTCCAGTAATGGTTTGTGGTACATATGCTCTAACATAATATTTTTCATTTCACAGATACGGTCTACCTTTTCTGTTAAAGTATCTTCATCGAAAAGTTCACTTACCTGGAAACCGATTTTTGCATATTTATCTGAATAAAATGGTGCAATACCTGACTTGGTAGAACCGAATGATTTCTTGCCAAGACGCTCCTCTTCGTACTGATCAAAAAGCACATGATACGGCATAACAATCTGTGCACGGTCAGAAACCAAAAGCTTAGGTGCCGGTACATTACGGTCTGTAATAGACTTCATCTCATTGAAAAGCTTCGGGATATCAAGTGCAACACCATTTCCGATAATACTTGTGGTATGTCCGTAGAACACTCCTGATGGAAGGGTATGTAATGCAAATTTTCCGTAATCATTTACGATAGTATGTCCTGCATTTGCACCACCCTGGAAACGGATAATAATATCTGCTTCCTTTGCAAGCATATCAGTAATCTTGCCTTTTCCTTCATCTCCCCAGTTTGCACCAACTACTGCTGTAACCATTTTTATTTCCTCCTTATAATAAGAAATATGTTCTTCTCGCTGCTCGCGTAACTATGAGAAACACGCTTTACGAGCTACTCGCGGAGCGTTTTTTACTTTACAGGAAAGCTATTTCCTGTAAAGCAAAAAAGAACCGGTGTAAAAACCAGTTCTCTGCTTCTTACTTTCTGATTATACCGAATCAGATATTATAAGTAAAGTCAATATTCCTTATACTCGATATAAGTTTTACTTATGTTGTAATAATTCCAATAATTTTTCTGCTGCCGCAGTCAACGGAACCCTGTCATCCGAAACAATACAGAACTGTCTGGCAGGAATCTTCTTATTAAATATAATCTGAAACAGTTCCCCCTTTTCAATTTCTTCCTGGGCAAAGTCCCTGACCACATTTGCTATGCCAAGGCTCCTTTTTGCAAACTGTATCAGCATATCGCTGGTGGCAAGTTCTATCTCCGGATGAATCACAACGCCTTCTCCCAGCAGAAATTCCTCTACATATTTTCTGGTAGAGGTATTTCCCTCCAGGCACATAACCGGCAGATGTTCCAATTCTTTATAGCTTAATTTACCGCCCTTTAAATATTCAAATTTTCGTCCTGCCACAAAGACATCTTCTATCTCACGCACCGGAATCACATGCATATTCTTCGTTGTCTCCATAGGCGTGCTGACTACACCAAAATCGATTCTGCCGCTCTGCAGATATTTCAGTGTCTCCGGTGTCGGTGCATTGGTAACTGTAATCCTGATTTTCGGATACTGCTCATGAAACTGTTCCAGATAAGAAAGCAGATAAAACTGCAGTGTCATATCGCTGGCTCCGATACATACTTCTCCGCTGGTCAGCTCCTGCATTTCAAGGAATTTGCGTTCGCCTTCCCGGATGGTCTCATAGCCCCGCTGCACATAGCCGTAAAGTGTCTGCCCCTCTGCAGTCAGACGCACCCCTCTGGATGTCCGCATGAAAAGGGTGGTTCCCAGCTCCCGCTCCAAATTACGGATTGCCTGGGACACTGCCGGCTGTGAAACATTCAGTTCTTCTGCTGCCAATGTAATACTGTGAAGTTTTCCTACATAATAAAAAAATTTGTAATATTCTAAATTCGTATTCATGAGCGAATTATACCATAATTAGATTGATTTTTACATTGTCATTTTTATTTTACCAATGTATACTAATCCCGTTTCCTAAGAATATAGTATTTTTTTCTCATATAGTGCAGAATATTTCTGCAAAATTTTTTTGAAAGGAGCTTATAATTATGACGAAAGATATGACAATCGGAAATCCACTGAAATTAATCCTTCTCTTCTCACTTCCTGTATTGTTCGGGAATCTGTTCCAGCAGTTCTACAACATGGTAGATACCATCATTGTAGGACAGTTTTTAGGAGAAGATGCCCTGGCTGCTGTAGGTGCAACCGGTTCTATTATGTTTCTGGTGCTTGGTTTTGCATCCGGACTTGCTCAGGGATTCGGTGTTATGGTATCACAGGCTTTCGGTGCAAAGGATGAAAGCCGTTTAAAGCATATTGTTGCTTTATCCTTCCTCTTAACCATAATCATTTCCGTGGTTCTTACCGCATTGACTGTTACTACTTCCCGGGAGCTTTTAATCTTTATGAACACACCGGATAATATTCTTGATATGGCAGACTCTTATATCCGGGTTATCTTCTGGGGTATCATTACCAGTATGATGTACAATGTTGTTTCCGGAATTTTAAGAGGTGTTGGTGACAGCAAGACTCCATTATACTTCCTGCTGTTTTCCTCCGCTCTTAATATTGTGCTGGATTTATTCTGTATTGTAACTTTAAAATTAAATGTTGCAGGTGCTGCATATGCCACCGTAATCTCACAGGGTATTTCCGCTGTTCTCTGTCTTATTTATATGTACCGTAAATTCACGATTCTCCGCACCAGAAAAAGTGATTACTACATCGACCGCGTGACAACCGCCCAGATGATGGGACTTGGTATCCCGATGGCTTTGAACTACTCTCTGATAGCTGTTGGTTCCATGATTCTTCAGTCTGCAGTAAATGTATTTGGTTCCAGTGCTGTTGCAGCCTTTACTGCTGCATCCAAGGTAGAACAGATTTCTACCCAGCCAATGCCGGCTCTTGGAACCACAATGTCTACTTACTGTGGTCAGAACTTAGGTGCCGGAAAATATGACCGCATCTTCGATGGCATGAAGAAGGCCTTTGGAATCGCCCTTGGAACTGTTGCAATTGCTGCATTCATCTGTACTGTATTTGGCCGTTCCATTGTTTCCCTTTTCTTAAGCGAACCGACGGAAGCCATTTACAGTTATGCCACACAGTACTTAAATACCATCAGCTGCTTTTTCTTCTTTCTTGCTCTTATTTACCTTTATCGTACTTCTTTGCAGGGACTTGGAAAAGGTATCATGCCTATGGTCAGCGGTATCTTTGAAATGATTTGCCGTGTCGGTGTCGTATGGCTCCTTTTAAATCCATATGGATACTGGTCAGTCCGTCTGGCAAGTCCGGTAGCATGGATTGGTGCCGGTGTACCACTTATGATTTCCTATCTTGTTTGGAAGAACCGGAAAAAGAAACAGCTCCGCAGTCAGGCTGTATAAAATCCTGAGCCTGCAATGCTGCAGCACGCAGAAAAGAAGCCCCATCCTCTGAATAATCAGACGATGGGGCTTCTACTTATTTACGCGAGCAGCTCGCAAAGCGTGTTTCTCGTAGTTTACGCGAGTAGCTCGCAAAGCGTGTTTCTCGTAGTTTACTTATTACTTATTTCATATTCCAATTTATGCAACCGGATTTCCGCACTTGGTACAAAACTTATTTCCAGCTACAAGCGGAGCACCACATTTACTGCATACCGGCTGTACTGGCTGCTGTGGCTGTACTGGCTGACTCTGGAACTGTCCCTGCTGTGGCGGCATTGGCTGTCCCTGGAACTGTCCCTGCTGCTGTGGCGGCATTGGCTGTCCCTGAAACTGTCCCTGCTGTGGTGGCACATTTCCATACATATTCTGCTGTGGCATTCCCTGATATCCGTTCATCATTTTCTGTCTGATTAATGGTTTCTCAGCCTGAAGTACGTTGATAATAATCAACAGATCCAACACTACAATTGCCAGAATAAATAAGATATTAAATATAAATCCGGCTGTAACTTTTGCTGTACAGTAATTATCTGTTGCTTCCTTATTTACTCCGACGCAAAGTGCAATCCAGAAAATAAAGTCAACAACTGCACAGCTTCCGGATGCGATTGCAGCAATTTTGTCTTTTAATACGCTCTTTAAGCACCAGAGAGCCAGCATAGCGATTGGAAGCAGCAGCATTATGATGCAGATTACTTTTGGATCAGATACACTTTCGCCTTCGATTTTAATACCTGTCATAGCTTTAAAAGCACTAATTTTAATATTTCCATATCCTGCACAGGATACCATGAATGATGGCACAAAGAAAAATACCATTAATAAAATAGATAACAGACGAATAATATTTTTCACATGAATGTGCTTTGTAAAATCATTTCCAGAATTCATTTCCTTCTCCTTTAGTTTCCAAACTGAGTTAAATTATCAGTTACTTCGTAAGTATAATCAACCTTCTGAGTTACAACCAGATCGTTAAACATCTGTGCCCCATCTGTATAACCATCAACATTGTACCAGCCGTCATCATACTCTAAATCAGTATATCCTTCGATATCACCATATGTATTAAAGCTCTGGCTTCCATCGGATAATGCCATAATATTTGTATATTTTACCGGGAAGTATACTACAGTCGGCTCAAATGCATTTTCTGCACTGGTTACAGTTGTTGAAAATACCAGATAAAGGACGTTTGTATCACCCCATGTATCACTGTTCTTTGCAACCAGATAATAAGAACCTTCATAGCTGAATCCGGAATTTCCAATATAGGAATTGTTATTTGCAAAATATGCATCTAACACATCTGTTGCTTCATTTTTCATGGAATCCAGATTGTCTGCTGAAATATCTGCAGCAGATGTTACATAAGAATCTACTCCGGATACAATATATTCTTTTGATGTCTGTGTGAATTTGTAACCATTTGCCAATGCATTCTCTTCTGACTCATCAACTGTTAAAGTTACGGTATCACCAACATCAAGGCTGTCATAATCTTCAAAATTGAACCACAGATAACGTAAGTAATCATCATCTGAATTATTGGTCCAGTTTGGATATACATAAGGTGGTGTTCCTGAGAAGGTTACCTCGATATCTTCAAACGGATCAACTTCTTTTACTTCTTCCAGTCCTTCTACTGTAAATTCCTGTTCTTTGGAAAGAATTTTAACCCCTGCTTTTTTCTCATAATCTTCATTCCATGAAGCAGTAACGGTTACCACATCACCATTTGACAGGTCTGAATCCGGTTTCACATCAAAAGTAATACTGTCAATCAAATCCCAGTTACTACTTCCCATCAAATCTGTGAGGTCACTCCAGTCAAGGTCATCAAGAGATTTTACATTTTTAAGTTTCTTTCCCTGTGCCTTGATAACAGCTTCACTGAATCCGGTCTCGTCGAAATCAACATATGCTGTTCCTGCTGTTTCATATCCGTTATACTCTACAGAAATATAATCGTTGATATTTACTTTCTTTTTCTGATTCTTCACTACCACAAGTGCAACAATTGCAACTACTACAACTGCAATGACTGCAATAAGCAATGCCCATAACTGTTTCGTCATCTTAAATGGTTTCTTAGGCGGGCGTGCCTGCTGTGGCTGTCCCTGGAACTGTCCCTGCTGTGGTCTTCCCTGGAACTGTCCCTGCTGTGGTCTTCCCTGGAACTGTCCCTGCTGCGGCTGTCCCTGGAACTGTCCCTGCTGCGGCTGTCCCTGTACCGGTGCTGCCTGTTCTGCCGGCTGTTCCTGTACCGGTGTTTCCTGCTCTGCCGGCTGTTCCTGTACCGGTGTTTCCTGCTCTGCCGGCTGTTCCTGTACTGGTGCTGCCTGCTCTGCCGGCTGTTCCTGTACTGGTGCTGCCTGCTCTGCCGGCTGTTCCATCTCCCCTTTTAATTTCTGGCCACAATTCGGGCAAAAATCTGCATCATCACCCACTTGTGTGCCACAATTTCCACAAAATGCCATTTTCATTTTCCTCCTTGGTTTTACCATGATATGTTACTTGCTTTTATGCATTAACGAGTTAAACTATTTCAATTTTACACAATATTTTGTGGTTGGTCAATCAATTTTACCGAGAATTTACACTTTAAATCTTATAATTTTCTTGCACAGGCAAGTGCTAATGCTCCCGGTCCAATATGGCAGGATACATTTAAAGAAAGCGGATCCATCATAATGTCTGTAATCCCAAATTCTGCTTCCACTTCTTTGTGGAATTCCATCGCTGCACTTATATCTCCAGTGTATGCAATACAAAGCTGCATCTCATCCTGACACTCCTTAAAGCGGGATGCATAGTCATCTTTTACTGCTTTTATCATAATGCTTTTTGCCTGCTTTACCGTTCTGGCTTTTGCAAAAGCATCCAGCTTTTCACCCTGAATCTGTAATACCGGTTTTAATTTCAACAATGTTCCCAGTGCTGCTGCTGCCGGTGTAATTCTTCCACCTTTTTTCAGATAGTAAAGGGTATCTACCATGATATAAATGCTGGACTGGAATTTTGCATCCTCTAAAATATCTTTAATCTCTTTTCCGCTCTTGCCACTCTCTGCCAGCCTGATTGCATCAAATACGGACTGTTTCTGTGTTACAGAAATTCTCTGATTGTTTACTACAAAAACCTTGCCCTCATACTCTTCATCTGAAGATAATGCTGTTGCTGTCTCACAGGAACTGCTCAATCCACTGGATAAAGGAATGTATACTATTTCATCATATTCTTTTAAAAGTTTATCCCACAGATCCATCACATCACCGGGTGATGGCTGAGAAGTAGATAAGTCTGCATCGTTTTCAAGAAAATGATAGAACTGTTCTTTGTTCATATCCACATCTTCAAAATATAATTTTCCATCTACTAAGAAAGGCATCGGGATCACATAGATTCCAAGTTCTTTTCCTTCTGCCTGTGAGATACCACTGTTACTGTCGGTGACGATGGCAACATTGCCCATACTTTTGTTCCTCCTTTTACACTGCTGTAACGGTTTTCAATAATATACGTCATTTTAGCTCAATAATATAATTATAACATGGACTCAAAATAAATTCCACATCCAAAACAAATGATTCCTGCAATGAAGAAAACTGCGGATGGAATTGCAATTTTGAGTACTGTGCGATCCATCTGTTCTTTCGGGAAAAACGGTTGTTTTACATTATCTCGTTTGTGTAACAGATAATTGCCCAGGTACATTCCGAAAGGAACAGCTGCTCCAAGGATCAGATAAACA
>ENA-ORTS01001529-ORTS01001529.1-human-gut-metagenome-genome-assembly--contig:-NODE-1529-length-15493-cov-3.705597_pt1 | contig 15493 bp, 3 predicted proteins | sample MGYA00241911_ERZ509186 | MGnify/ENA primary metagenome ERZ509186 (study PRJEB26280, sample SAMEA2338852) | human gut metagenome | biome: human gut; feature: human-associated habitat; material: faeces...
CTCTAGCTTTTTCTCCAAATATTGCACGAAGTAATCTTTCTTCTGCTGTTAAGTCTGTTTCTCCTTTTGGAGTAACTTTACCAACTAATATATCTCCAGGTCTTACTTCTGCACCTATTCTTATAATACCGTTTTCATCAAGGTCTTTTAATACGTCGTCACCAACATTTGGAATATCTCTTGTAATTTCCTCTGGACCTAATTTTGTATCACGACATTCACAATCATATTCTTCGATGTGGATTGATGTGTACACATCTTCTTTAACAAGTCTTTCGCTTATTAATACGGCGTCCTCGTAGTTGTAACCTTCCCATGTAGAGAATGCTATAATTACGTTTCTTCCTAATGCCATTTCACCATTCTTTGTAGCTGGTCCATCTGCTAGGATGTCTCCAGCTTTAACTACTTCACCCTTTTGAACAACTGGTCTTTGGTTAATACATGTACCACCATTTGTTCTCTTGAATTTACGTAGTCTGTAATGGTCTATCTCATTTTTCTTATTTCTTACTTGTACTTCGTCAGCTGTAACCTTTTCAACAATACCTTCATTTTTAGCAGTTACTGTTGTTTCAGAATCACGTGCAGCTTTGTATTCCATACCTGTTCCAACTATTGGAGACTCTGGTATTAAAAGTGGAACCGCTTGACGTTGCATGTTAGATCCCATTAAAGAACGCTTAACGTCATCGTGCTCCAAGAAAGGTATCATGGCAGCAGCAACAGAAACTAATTGTTTTGGTGAAACATCTACATAGTCTACTTCACTTGCCTTAACCTCTGTAATTTCAGATCTACGTCTTACTTTTACCATTTTGTTTACAAATCTGCCTTCTGCGTCTACTGGTTCTGATGCTTGTGCGATTGTATATTTATCTTCTTCATCAGCAGGCATATAATCAACTATATCTGTTAATTTACCTGTTTCTTTATCAACTTTTCTATATGGTGTTTCTACAAATCCATATTCGTCTATCATAGCAAATGATGAAAGTGCAGAGATAAGTCCAATGTTTGGTCCTTCTGGAGATTCAACTGGGCATAGTCTACCATAGTGAGTATAGTGAATATCACGAACCTCGAATCCAGCTCTTTCACGAGAAAGACCTCCAGGTCCTAATGCAGAAATTCTTCTCTTATGAGTAAGCTCTGATAATGGGTTTGTTTGATCCATGAATTGTGATAATTGAGAGCTTCCAAAGAATTCTCTTATTGATGATGTAATAGGTTTTGTATTGATTAATGTTTGTGGTGTTACAGAGTCTAAGTCTTGTATTGTCATTCTTTCACGAACAACTCTTTCAAGTCTTGTTAAACCAATTCTGAATTGGTTTTGTAGTAACTCACCAACACATCTAATACGTCTGTTTCCTAAGTGATCTATATCATCAACTTTTCCTATTCCATAATCTAGATTTAATAGATAACTGATAGATGCAATCATATCCTCTGTTGTGATTGTTAGAGGAACTAATTCGTTGTATCTTTCTTTAATTACATCATGTAATTTTTCGTCTGGAGTTGTATCCATTATAGATTTTAATACATTGTAATTAACTCCTTCTTTGAAGTGAAGGTCAGATAAATCCACATTTGGTAACATTTTGTGGATATTTACTATTCCATTTCCTATTACTCTTACTTTTTGGTCATCAACTAATACATCTACTATATTAATTCCAGAATCTTGAATAGCTTCTGCGGCTTCTGCAGTAATTCTTGTATTCTTTTCTGCTAAAACTTCACCTGTTGATGGATCTACTATATCATCATAAGCAACTTGTCCTGTTATTCTAGTTGCTAAGCATAATTTTTTATTAAATTTGTATCTTCCTACTTTTGCTAAATCATATCTTCTGTTATCGAAGAATAAACCATCGAATAAGTTTCTAGCAGCATCAGCTGTTGGAAGTTCCCCTGGTCTTAATTTCTTATATATTTCAATTATTGCTTCATCTTGAGTTTTTATTGTATCCTTATCAAGAGTTGCCTTGATTTTTGGATCATTTGCAAATAGGTCTAATATTTGCTCATCTGTTACAAATCCTATACTTCTTAATAAAGATGTAACAGGTAATTTTCTTGTTCTATCAACTCTTACATAGAAAATATCATTTCCATCTGTCTCGTATTCTAGCCATGCACCTCTTATAGGCATAACAGTAGATGTGTATATTCTCTTTCCTGTTTTGTCGTAGTCTTGTGCATAGTAACAAGATGGAGAACGAACTAATTGGCTTACAATTACTCTCTCTGCTCCATTGATAATAAATGTTGCACTGTCTGTCATTACTGGGAAATCGCCTAAATAGATTTCTTGCTCTTTAATTTCACCAGTTTCCTTGTTGATAAGACGAACTTTAACATGTAATCTTGTTGAATATGTAGCGTCTCTCTCTTTTGCCTCTTCCATTGTGTACTTTGTTTTTTCTTCCATGTGATAGTCTAAGAATTCAAGTACTAAGTTTCCAGAGTAGTCAACTATTGGAGAAATATCTTTTAATACTTCGCCTAAACCTTCCTCTATAAACCAATTATAAGAATCTTTTTGTACTTGAATTAAGTTAGGCATTTCTACGAAATCACCTATCTTAGAAAAAGATTTTCTTGTGCATTTTTCGTGTTTTACTTCTTTTAGATTCAAAGTTACTCACCTCATAATAAAAATTAAAGCAGAATTTGAAATATATAAGATTTCAAAAAAGTCCTTCTTGTTTTTAGTCACTCTGTAAATTGCTTGCTCACTGCTCCTTTAAGCTTGCTTTTTACTAGTATTTTCTAAAACAATTCCTCTTTTTTGATAATTTATCAATAACATAAAAAGACAACAAAAAACCTATTGACAATCTATGCTGTTTTTGTCAATTAGTTCTTTTGTATGTTCCCTATTTTATTTAGTACTTTTGATTACTAATTTATTAATATTAACCACCCTTGCTATCTCGTTGGAGATTAATAAAATTTAAATTTTGTTGAAAATATTCCATATTATCAACACTATACTAATTATACAATTTTTGGTATGTTTATGTCAATAGAAAATATGAAAAATTTAGAAAAACTTTCTATTGTTTCGTACATAAAAAGAAAACTAATGATACCATTTTTTTAGCCTCGACACATTGTTCTTAGTCGGAGCTCCTTCGAACTCCTCAAAAGGCGAACTCGGGTCTTGCTTTCAAAAATGGTATCACTTGTTTTCTCGTTTTGAATTTGAAAATAAAAATCAAAAAGCATAGTATTTTTAATATATTCGTGTTATACTATTATTAGATTTTTTAAGAAAGGATAGTGAAATTTATGATTAATGAAAAGCAAGAAATTCTTGCAACAGTCAATACTTTACCTGACAATACAACTTGGGACGATGCAGTTTATACTTTATATCTACATTCGAAATTACAAAAAAGTAAAGATGATATAAAAAATGGTAGAGTAATGTCTATTGAAGAATCTAAAGAAAGGATGAGGAAAAAATATGCAAATTTTCATGTTAAATGAGGCTCATGAAGATATAGATTCTATTTTTGAATATATATCACATGACTCTATTAAATATGCGAATGAAACCTCCGAAAGCATATATTCTCGCATATATGAGTTGGAAAAAGCTCCACATTTAGGTAGATATGTTCCCGAACTTCCAGATAAACATTTACGAGAACTCATTTATAAAAAGTATCGAATAGTTTATGATATTTCTGAAGATTCAAAAACAGTTTACATACATTTTGTTGTTCACGGTTCAAGAAGTTTTAAATCGTTTTATAATTCCTATATCAAAAATAATTTTTAAGTCAGACTAATTAATCGTATCAAATAAATTCCAAACAACTCTATATAGTAAAAAAATTAGAGACATGTTTTCACATATCTCTAATTTTTATTGTTTAGATTATTTTCTCTTTTTTAATACTACCAATGTTATTGTTATTCCTGCGATTAAGATTAGGGCTATTGCTCCGCCTAATACGTAGAATAGATGTGTGTTACCAAATGGAGGTAATATTACTACTTCTTGAGAATCGTCTGCATCTATTTCGCGTGGTTCCATTGTTGGGTCTTGGTTACCTACAACTGAGTATGACATTTTTCTACCAACTGTATTTTGTGTTGTTACAAGTTCTGTCATGTTGTTATATATTCTGTCATCACTACTACTGTCTTGAGTAATCATTTGTGTTAATATTAATTGTACTCCACTTACACTTTGTGTACTGTTTACAGTGTTTAATGCGTTCATTGGGTCATCTTTAAATGCTTTGGCAATTTTGTCTTTTACATTTCTTTGGTCTGCAATTACTGGTATTAAACCTTTCGAAGCAGCTGTTGTTGTTATAATGTGACCGTCTGTATACTTATTAACATTATCTTTTAATCCAGTATTTAACAATCCATTGTTTAACAAGTCTGCACTTGAAATTGTATTCCAATTTTGGTTTTGAGCCTTGTTAAATTGTAAGTTATTTCTTGTTGACGTGTTATCATCGTTTGAATTGTAATCATTTACTTGTGTTCCAACATAGTCAACTAAAACTTTTGGATCTGTTTTTACTATTGTGCTTGTGTCTGCAACTTTTCCCGTGTAGTAGAATTGTTCTTCATTATAGTCAACTTCACCAACGTTTGCTACTGTTATAGCATATGTTATTTGAAGTGTTGAACCATGCATCAATTCTTCATCCATCGTTAGTTGTACTTTACCTTTATTTGTAGAGTTTTGTCTTACTACTGGGTTTAGCATTAAACTATTGTTGTAGTTCTTGTCTGTACTGTACACGTTATCTGTATCTTGTCCATGTGCTTTATGATCTATCCATAATACGTTTGTTGCTCTAGCCGATGCATCGAATAATGTGCTATTGTTTGCAAGTGTTAATTTAACATTTGTAATTTGTTTTGTAACTTTAAGCTGTGCCTTTGGTCTTTGTACTAAACCTAAATCTAAGTCTTTTAATACGTAGTAGCCAGCCATTTGATAATTTTCTTTACCTATATTGTCATGTCCTGTACCAGATGTATTTGTTACTCCAGGTTCTTCACCATTTCTGTTATATTCGAAGTTCACATCTATTTTTCCAGATTCTGCAATCATATATGTATTTTTCATAAATTCATTTAACAAGTTTTTCATTTCTTCAGCAGTATATTTTGTACCATTATATTCTGGTATGCTTTCATAAGAAGCTAATATTTCTGCTAAGTGGTTTGTCATATCTCCATTAGAGTAAGCCTCAACATTTTTTCTTGCATTGTTGCAGTTTACTAAGTAATCTGCATTTGGTGCAACATTTACAACATTATCATCCTTGTTCATTATATCTTTGGCATCTGAATATTGTCCTTTGTCTGCTTCTCTAAAGTTATATTCATATGAACCTGTTTTATTGTTTGTGTATGCTCCTGAGCCATTGTTTACACCAACTTGATATGAAGTTGATTTATAGTCTTGGCCATTATAAGAATTTTTGTTTAATCCAATATTTGCAGATGAAGCAGAATATCCACTTCCTTCTGTTTTCTTCTTATACCCTTCTTGTGAAGCATATAAGTTTGTTACAGGATTTTCTTCTTCGTTTCCATTGTTATAATTTGTATATGTTGTTCCGAGAACTGTGCTTTCACCAGAACCATATATAAATCTTACAATGTAGTTACCTGGTGCAAATGATGTAAATTTGTATTTTCCATCAGCATTTGCAGTGTCTATTGTATAATTTGGTACTAAACCACTGTTGTTTATAATTGGTGTTGTTGAATCAGTGTTTCCAGAAAGAACTTCTTTCCATATATACTCATATATTTTTCCGTCTTTTCCTTGTCTTAACTCAACTAATTGTACTCTTACACCGTTTATTCCGGTTTCATTGTCTTTTAGTCCATCTCCGACTCTTGCATTTTGTTCATCTACATTTCTAGTATCCTCAAATACCGTTCCTTCTACTGTTCTTAAGTTATCTCTGTTTAGAATAATTCTAATATTTGGAGCTTTATCTGTATCATTTTCGAAGTTTTCATACTTGATTACTCCGTCTTTTGGTACATCTGTTGGGTTTAGGTTACCTGGTGTAGAGTTGCAATCTGCTATACCTGCTATATCTCCAGTCTTATATTCTTGTTGTGTTTGTGAATTGCCTGTATTTGGAGCTTTTGCTTTTTGGCCATAATATGATTTGTAACCATTAATTTCCGCAATGTTTTCTTTACCAACACCCTTGGCTGTTCCACTTGCAACATCTTCATCTAGAAGTATGTTTCTTGCAGCATCTTTGTTTACCATAAATGTTACATAGAAGTATACATCTTTGTTGTCATCTGGGTCTGATAATGGGAACATGTTGCTTGTTACAGCATCATTTGTTGCATTACTGTAGCTTTGATCACCTGTAATATATAAGTTCTTATATCCGGCTATTGTAGTTTGAGTTTCTACCCCATATCTACTAGCATCTTTCAAATATACATTTCCGATCTTATTTCCGTTATTATCTCCTAAATATGAGCGGTCTTGTACATATGCGTAATCCGCATCATAGTAATCCACAACTTCTGTTACAGCTGCTGCGATATTTTCTGACCTATTACGTATTGTAAATTTATATGTTACATATACTTTCAATTCAGAATCCTCAGATAATCCTAAATTTTCTAATGTAGTAGCATTATCTACTATTGAATAATTATCTACTTTGTAATCATAATCTTCTCTGTATAGCTCTCTTGAATAATCATTTCCATAGTAACTTGCATCTGAAAGTCTTGTCTTGACCTCCCAGTAAGAGTTTCCAGCTGCGTCTGTTTCTAATCCATCTCTCTTATTATATGTATACACTTGTGTTTTTCCATTAATCTCTAATGTTGCTTTGTATACATCTTTTCTTAAGGCTAAGTCTAATTGTTCTCTTAGAACTAATCCTAAGTTAATATGATGCATTACATCTGGATTCTTGTACAATGTTTCAATTTTTTGTGCTGCTACAAATTTCAATACTTGTGCAGTATTTGATTTTGCATTTAAGAAATCTTCTGTTACAAATACTTGGAATCCTGGATATAAATCTTTGGTTGATGTTCCATTACATGTATACGCATCCATCATAGATTGATTTACATATTCGTCTTTAGACTTTCTTTCTCCATTTGAACTTACTTCTCCCTTTATGTTTCCAAACTTATCAATTGTTCCAGCTTTTTCAAGTTCATCTCTTGTATGCATTTCACTTGGATTGTTTGTTGTAACTGTATTCTTTGGAGCTGAACCAATTTCTCTAAAGCTTGCATTGAAAGTATCTCTTTCTTTTAATATGTCTAAGCCTTTTGATGTATTATCCCAGTTTGAATCTTGTCTGTTTACATTATAAACTGTTGGTTGATAATATTGACCATTATATGTGAATTTTACATAGTATTGGTACATTGCATTTTGTTTTTGGAATAAGTATTCTCCATTATTATCTGTTGTTGTTGCCGCAATAAATTTTCCTGATTGATTTCCATCTAATCCAGATACTTGATATAGTGAAACTTTTACATTTGACATTGGTGTATCTGTTTGCTTATTAAATAATCCATCATAATCATTTTCTTTTCCTACTGTGCCATCTACCCAAACTCTTCCGCCTAATTCGAATGTTAAATTAATTGGAATGTCTATGTCTGGTGTATCTGGCTTATCTGGCTTTTTGCTGTCTGGTTTTGCACTTACTGTTGCAGTATATATGTTATATGTTCTGCTTCCTTCAAGAGCAACCCTTAACTGTTGAGCACGTAGGCTTCTAACTGGATATTCAGTCATCTGTACGAATGGTTGTACGACAATTACACCTTTTGAAGAAGAAAGGTAATTTACAGTCAACTTTTTATACGCTACATATGACCCAAATAAAGTCTTACGTTCATATGCATATCTAACTGTTCCCATTCCGTATCCTTCTCTTAAACGGTATTTGCTATAACTTGTTGTTGCAACATATCCAATATATTGGTATACATTTGCTTTTGTATCTAATATATTAAATTTAACAGTTGATTTTTCAAGATATTCAAGGTCCACATACATGTTTACTGTTTTTGGATAATTTGTTTTTTCAGCCGAGAATTTTACGTAGAATTTAGCATTTGATGCAGGATATTTCTTTTTCAATCCGTTTGAACCCGATACAGTTGCTCCAATAAATTCTATTTCAAAGTCATCTGTATTTTCATCATATACTAATGTTTTTTCGTTATCAGTTCCCTTATCTGTTACTAAATATATTGCCTTCATGTATGAAATATCTTCATAATATGGGTATGTAACGCTTAGAGGTCCTACAATATAGCTCTTAGTTGCTTGGTTTACAATTACCTGTGCTTCTGCTTGAGGGTCTTCTGTAACACTGTTAGTATTTTCTTCGTCTTGTTTTCCTGTTTTTGTTCCAGAAGAATATGAATCACTCTTAATACCATGAACCTGTGCTTTATATCCACTGCCATTAATATATGTATCCAAGAACTTTTGGTATGATAATGCTTTGTTGTAAAGTGTTAATCCATTGCTTGTTAAATGGTTTCCATTAGGTATAATTCCATCTAAGTCTGCAACCTTCCAATGTGCAGTCTGAATATCTGATAGAGAATATCTATTACGTATTGAACCAGTTGTTCCTGAATAAGCATTTTCCATTGTAGTTAATACAAAAGATAGTTGTGTATTTGTTGTGGCCTCTGTAGATCCAACCTGTTTATAATGATCTTCTGCTCTGTCTTGAGTTTCCATTATAACAACTTCCGGACCATATATTGCATCGCCATTCCAGTCTTTTTGTTTATTTGCTGGGTTTGTTGTATCGTCGTCAGTATCTTTTGGAGTCTTCCAATCGCCTAATTTAGATAATAACTCTTTCATAAGTTCTTTAGACTTGCTTCTGGCTTTAGATTGTGCGCTCATAATTGCTAGGTTTTGGTTTCCTGCAACTATAGCCCCATACCTTACCGAAATCATAGGTTTGTCTTTTTCAATTGCCCATTTTTCAGAGCCTTGGGTTCCAGGTCCATATTTTTGTTCGTAATGTATATTGCTACATACCGCAAATAAAAATGTTCTTCCTGCACGGTCTGCATCTTCTTTTGCCACCTGCCATAAATACTGTTTTACCTTTCTCTCAAAAGCCGAATATCCATATCCATTACTTGTTGTATAACCAATTTCATCTATATAATGTTTCTCGGAATCGAATTCACCATATCTTACAGCTTTACCAGCATCATTACAATATACTGTACCAGTACTCATATCCGTTGTCCAAGCTTCATATGGAAATTGATTATCTGCATTTCCCGTAAAAGTCCTTTGTTTTAATATTTGAGGAAATAGACCAGAATCACTATAGCTTAATTGTGGCATACCACTAGTCGCATTTCCTTGCCAAGTTCCATATGCTAATGAGACATTGCTTGTAGTAAAAAATGCTGTTATTGAAATTGCTGCAGTTGCTATTGTTGTTATTAAACATTTTTTTAATGTTTTATTTTTCTTCATTACTCTATCTCCTTTCTATATTAATACTTTCTTTTTTATCATGTAAATTCCTACTCCAACTATTGTAATTATCGTGATTATTAATGTAGTATAAATTACTACGTCACCTGTTTTTACAGATGTTAGTACATTTGCTGTTGAGTAGTCATCTTCATTTGTAGCCTTATTACCAGGTGTTGAGTCAATATCTAATGCACCATAATCATTTGATGTTTCATATATTTCTGCTGAGTTATTTATTAATCCAAAATCATCGTCACCATTCATATTCTTTGTTAATATTAATGTTACTTCTTTGCTTTCTCCTGGATTAATTATTGTGTTTGCAAGTGAAGCATTGTATATTACTCCATCTTTACCTTCATACCAGTCTTTATTCAATTCAGAATTGAATTTTAATTCTTCTGGTAAATAATCTGCTAATTTCTTAACATATCCTGCAATTCCACCCTCATTTGTAATTGTGAATTTATATTCAACAACCATTGATGATGTATTTGCATATTTAGATTCAAAATCTAATTTTGCAAGTTTACTATTGTAAACATGTTCTTTTGTATTTTTTCCGTTGTTTACTGTTATTGCTTGTACAACTTTATCTAGTTTCAAATCAAATTTAGCATCTTCGACTATACCCAAATCAATATTGAATTGATTTGTATCTGCTAATACTATTTCCTCTGTAACAGCTGCTATTTGATCTTTTCCTTCATAGTTAACTGTTTTATCTATAGCGTCTGAATTTTGTTCATCACTTACTCCAGATTTTTTATATGTTGTAGGGCTATAATTTGCTGAATCATAGAAGAATATTACACTGTATTTGCCTTGTGGTACATTGTTAAACATGTATGAACCATCTGTTCCAGTTGTTGTTATGCATTGTTCATTGTTTGAATTCATTGCAATATTGCTTGTATTATTATTTAATAATAATACTTTAACTCCTGAAACTCTTTGTTCATTTGCATCTTTTACACCATCTTTATTTGCATCAACCCATACAGTTCCTATTACTTTTCTTGTTTCCTTATTTGTATCATCTGGATCTACGTTTACATCTGTTTTTTCAAAATGTTTAACTATGTGTGATACTGAATTTGTTTCTACTTCTCCAATATCCTCATTTTTAAACTTCGCTTTATTTGATATTTCTGTATCATTTTCTATTGAGTTTGCTACTACATGTACATTTATTGTTACTTTTTGTCCTGCAGATAAGTAGAATTTTGTATTTATACTTCCATCACTATTTATATCAAAACTACTATCAATTGTGCCATCTTCATATACAATCTCTAAATATTTAAATGTTACTTCTGTAGGTAATGCGTCTGTAAATTCTACATCATTTAAATATATGTCTGATAAATTTTGTATAGTAAATGTATATACAAAATCTTCTCCTGCCGATATTGTTGTTCCCTCTGGAATATTAGAAGCTTGTGTAACGTTAATTCCTGGTTTATTTATTGTAACTGATATATCATCAATGTTCTCTGTTTCTGTATTGTCAGCTTTTATATTACTTGTAATAGTTACCTCTTTTTTGTAAACTTCATTTGCTAGTTTTCCAACTTTTGTGTTTATAATTAAGGTTTTGCCTCTCTCTCCATCTACATCTCCGACTTTTACAGTTACTTTTCTGCCGCTTACTTTGACATTTGCTGTTGAAGTAATATCATCTTCTTCAAATGTATCTTCATTAAATCTTGTTAATTTTATAGAGTCATACTCTAGCTCATCTGGCAATGTGATTGTAACAACTGTATTTTTTCTGCTATTATCAACACTTTCATTTTCAAACTCATAATTATATTGAGATGATCTTAGTGCGATTTGGAAAGAATATGTTTCTCCTTCTTTGAGGCTCTTATATTTTGAACCGATTTGTGTGTCGAAATATACTTTTTCAATTATATTTGATACAGTATTTGTTTCTACTGATATCATATCACTATATCCAACTGTTGCTTTTAATTCAACTTTCTTTGTTTCATCACTTTGAGCTCTAAATTTAAGAGTCTTTTTTAACGTTGAATTAGCCGTAATTTTTCCTAAATTAATTTTTAATACTTCAGAATCAACATCATTATCTTCATATTGTTGCAATTCACTAATCAAATTTTCATATTTTGTTAGATCAATTACTTCATTTTCTGGTAAATTCAATAATTCCTCATATCTAGACTCATCATATTCTTCATCTTCTGGAACTTTATATGTATAGTCATCTCCATCTTGTGGAATAAAGCTTAATTCAGGTGGCAATTTTATTTCTACTGTTGTGTTTTCTGCATCTACTACACCAGTATTATTTATTGTTAATTCATATTCAAGTATTTCTCCAGATTTTACACTAGCACCTTCACCTATTGTTGATATTAATTTTGCATCTAATTTAGCAATACTTCCTGTTGTTAAACCTATTTTTGTTGCTATTGCTTTATCTGTAATTGTTCCAGATGTTTTATTATTGTTGAAGAATACTCCATAATTTTCATATACTTCTTGATCATAATCTAAGTTTGCAGGTAATGTTGCTTTGTATGTAAATGTGAATGTGTCTCCACCGTTCATTGCATAATCTTCATTTAACACTATCATGTAAGATTTTATTTTTGTATAATCTGTTACACTTGTTGTCCATCCATTTTGTGAATTAGATAGGTCTGTTGTTGCCTCCCCATTTTCTGAATAATATATTGTAACTTTTGAAGCATCTACTCCTGTTACTGTTATTCCAGATGCAAGTGGCATTGTAATATTTGAGCCTAAACTTAATGATGTTGATACATCTTTGTTATCTTTAAATGGTGTTCTTCCTAATACAACAACATGGTCTAGTGTGTTTTCATAATTGTTTATTACATTCATTGTGTATGTAACTTCTTTTTGTTCTGCTTTTGTTGGTATTAAGGCTTTTTGAGATTCTCCATTAATAACTTCTATTTTTTCGTCTCCATTATATCCTGTCATTGAGTTTGTTGTTACAACTCCTGATGGAGCAATATATTTAACGTCTGTTGCTACATTTGTAACTGTTGAATCTCCATTTGTTATTTCTGCTGTTATTTGTGTATTTGTTGTTGGTGTTAATGTATTTAATGTAATGTCTGTTGTTAATACAACTGTTGCACCCTTGGCAGCAACATTATTATATTTTGTTTGTGTTCCTTTTAATTTTAATTCTAGTGTTTTTGTACCGTCACCATTTTCATAAAACATTATAGAATCTTCATCAATTTCAAGCTCATCATCGAAGTATACATTCCAATCTTTCACATCTAAAGTTTCTATATTTGCTGGAAATTTTATTTTTATTGTTGGGGTTGTATACATTGTGTCATCTGCGCTGTCATTTTCTAGTGTAACTTTAATTTCTACATTTTCATTTTTTACTATTGTAGATAATCTATTATTACTTGTTGTTATGCTTGCTTTTTGTGTTGGTTCTGTTAAATCAACATTTTTTGTACTTTCTGTACTAACAATATCTATATCAGAATTTTTTGCTGTTCCTGTTACTTGAGTTTTTATTTGTGTAAAACTCTTTAATTGGCTTGTGCTGTATTCAATATTTTTAGCTAAAGCTTTTGTTATTTCGAATATAACATTTCCTTCTGCTTGTGGTTTTGATGTTTTTATTGTTATACTGTTTGTATTAAATGGTACTAAGTTTACTACTATTTTATTGTCTTTTACTTCTGTATCTTTGTTTATTGTTGCAAGTGTTGTTCCTGCTTCATTTAAAATAGTAATTTCACCATTTTCCCCAAACACTTTGTTAAATTCTTGTTTTGATATTGCTAGTGTTTTGTTGTAAGCATAATTTACTCCACCAACTGTTGTTGATTGTTCGCTTCCATTTGCAGTTACAAATTTGTCAACATCTTGTTTTAATACTATTGCATCTATTACATCTGCATATGAAACATGGGCTGTATACTGTGCCACATATTCTGTTTCCTTTTTATTTTCGTCTGCAGCATTTTTGTTATTATATATGTAACCTTTGCTTATGCTTTGTGTTGCATTAGATGTAAATTCTACTATATCTCCTATTTTTTTAGTTTGATCTTCGTATCCATCTACATGTGCACTTACTTTGTTTACTCCACTTTTTACATATAAGTTCATACTTGAGCTTGCATCATATGTAACTCTTGTAACTGAATCTTTTACAGCCTCATATACATCTGATGAATATATGTATGTTACTATAAATTCATCTGCTGTATTTTTAGCCCATTGGATTTTTCCATTTACAGCATTATTATTTACTGTAATTGTTATTTTTCCTGTTGTGCTATCATATGACCAGTTATTCTTAGAGAAGTTATCTCCGTTTGCATCTCCATTTGTTGCATTTGTAGAGTTTGCAACTACTGTAACTGTTTCTGGGTATTTATTATTAATTTTTGGAGCATTGACTTCTATGTTTGTATTCTTTATTGGCAACACACTGTTTTCAACATATGATGTAATTTTGCCTTGAGTGATTAGCTTGCTTACATTGTTTGCTGAATATGGAATGTATTTTGTAATTTCATAATCCAACTTAGCTTTTGCAGTTGATGCTGTCCAGCTTGTGTGAACTACTATATCTTTCTTAACTGCAACTTCTTCACCTTTAGCATTTACATATGTTCCAGTAAATTTTATTGTATTATCTCTGTCAAACATATCTTCACTTATTTCATCTTTTTTGTCTAATGCTATGTTTATTGTTTCTGTTACATTCTCGCCATTGTTTATTTGGTTAAAGCTTATTTTTTTGTTTTCTGCATCTACTGCTTGAATGTTATCAGATTCTTCTGTTTTTGCAATTTTAAAGTTTGTGTCTGAGAAGTCTACTACTGCATCTTTTATATATCCAGCCTTTTTTACGTTTAATGCAATATTTAATTTCGTATCCTCTGCATTAACATCTGCTGAAACAGTATGTTTTCCTCCATCATAATAAACATCAAACTCTACATTCTCATTTGTAGTTGATGTTCCTTGATTTTCTAATGCTTTTGCACTTAAAAAATTGTCTGCCGCATAGCTTACAACTGCTGCTGAATTGGCATACAATATTGTTGTAGTTAATAGCATCGCAATTACTTTAATTAATTTTTGTTGCATCTTTGCTCCTCCTTAAAAAATTCACTGTAATTAATTATACTCTATTTTTGCTTATTTTTCAATGTTTTTTTAATCTTTTTTAAAGTTATGTAATCTTATTATTCATATTATATTATTGCATTTTTTCCCAGTTTTTTCAATGGATCTTTAAATTACGATAAAAAAGCAATTGAAACCCGCTTGCGGAAGGCATTACTAGCACATTTATTAAATTTTTATTACAAATTATCACCATTTGTTCAATTATTTCTTTAGAATAATAACCTCTTTATTTCTAACTGAAATAGTAATACTGTCTCCATTTGTAACATTTCCATTTAATATTTCATCTGACAATGTATCTTCAATTTTATTTTGAATCATTCTTCTAAGTGGTCTTGCCCCATACTTCTTGTCATAACCTTCCTGTGTTATATACTTTTTGGCAGAATCTGCAAATCTGATATCTATATCCATCTGCTCTTTTACTCTGTGTTTAAACTGGTTAAGCATGATGTTTACAATCTTTCCTACTTCATTCTTTCCAAGACTGTGGAACACAATAATATCATCAATTCTGTTTATGAATTCAGGTCTGAAAATTCGTTTAACATCTTCCATGACATTTGCTTTCATTTTTTCATAATCCTGTTTTTCATTTTCTTCTGAATTGAATCCTAATTTTTTAGGTTCCATAATTCTTGAAGCACCGGCATTACTTGTCATAATCAAAATTGTATTTTTAAAGCTTACTTTTCTTCCTTTAGAATCAGTAATGTGACCATCATCAAGTACCTGAAGTAATATGTTAAATACATCCGGATGTGCTTTTTCAATTTCATCAAATAGTATAACTGAATA
>ENA-ORTS01001536-ORTS01001536.1-human-gut-metagenome-genome-assembly--contig:-NODE-1536-length-15445-cov-3.058804_pt1 | contig 15445 bp, 11 predicted proteins | sample MGYA00241911_ERZ509186 | MGnify/ENA primary metagenome ERZ509186 (study PRJEB26280, sample SAMEA2338852) | human gut metagenome | biome: human gut; feature: human-associated habitat; material: faeces...
ATGTCAAACTTTTCGGCAGCAATCGAAAGCTCTCCGCGGGGGGTGCGGCGGACAAAGCCGGAAACGCCGACCAGATCGCCGACGTCCAGGCATTTCAAAAGTTCCAGCCCGGCCTCGTCAAGATGGCTTTTGTGGCAGAAAACCTGGATCTTTCCGCTCTTGTCTTTCAAATCGATGAACATGCCGCTGTTGCGCACCGCCATCGCGCGGCCGGCAACCGTCACCCGGTCTTCGGTATTTTCTCCGGCCGGCAGATCTTTGTATTTTTCCTGCAAATCGGCGGCAAAAGCATTCGGTTTGAAACAATACGGATAGGGATTGTAGCCTTTTTCCGTCAGGGCATTGAGTTTTGCCAGGCGGGATTCTCTGTGGATGTTGGTTTCTGTTGCCATTGGTAAATTCCTGTTCTTTTCAAGTTCTCGTTTGTTTTTCCGTCACTATAAACAAAAGCCGAAAACTTTTCAACCTAATAATTGCTTGACGGCGGCAAAGAACTAAAGTAGAACAGATAATCAAACCATAAACGCGAAGGAAAGAAGAAGATGCTGACCCCGAAACAATACAAGCTGCTGATGTTTATCGACAATTCGATCAAGGAAAACGGCTGCTGCCCTTCTTTTGAAGAGATGAAACAGGCGGTGGGCATCAAATCGAAATCGGGCATCCACGCCCTGATCGAAGAGCTGATCGAACGCGACTTCGTCAAAAAGCTGCCGCACAAGGCCCGCGCGCTCGAGGTTCTGCGCATTCCCCGCTTCAAACCGCGGGAAATCATCGAGGAAGAAAAGAAAATCAGGCAGGCTCTGCAGGGGGCGGCAATCCAAATTCCCCTTTACGGCAAAATCGCCGCAGGCACGCCGATCGCCGCCATTGCCGACGAAAACGAAAGCATCACCGTTCCCCTCAACATGGTCAGCCGGGGCAAATTCTACGCCCTGACGGTTGAAGGAGAATCCATGATCGAAGCCGGCATCTTGGACGGCGACACCGCCATCATCCGCAAAGCCGAAAACGCCGAAAACGGACAAATCGTCGTCGCCCTCATCGATGACGCCGAGGCAACGCTTAAAGTCTGGCAAAAGAAAAAAGACGAAATCTGGCTGAAACCCTGCAATCCCGCATACGAAATCCGCAAACTGCATCCTTCGCGGGTGAAAGTGCAGGGAATTTTAAGCGGCATCGTCCGCAAATATCACTGACTTTCGGCGGCGGCGCGGCCTCTTTTTTTGTCAAAAACAGCTTGCTTTTTTGTATAATCATGATATGATGAACCTATATCAGAGCCTTTTGCAGGGAGGATTTTATGGTTACCAAAGCCACCAACAACATTGAAGACAAACCTTTTATCCCGCTTGACTTTCAGGCATTTGCCGACAAGCGTCCGCATGCTGCCGGAGAAGTCAGAAACGTGCTGCGGAGCCGCATTTCCCAAGTTACCGAAGTTCCGGAAGAAATCGGCGGCGACCGAGAAGCGCGGGAGGCGTTTCTGCGTAAACGCAAAGAGGAAATGGCTTATAAAAATGCCTTAAGCGATCTGGAATTGTTTGACAAAAATCCGGAACTTTACACCACCCTTTTTTCCCTGAAAGAAACGGCCAACGGAGAAGTTCATACCGAAAACCGGGAAAAGGAAAACGAACGCGATACCGACAAAACCCGCGCAAAAATCTGCGAAGACCAGAACGGCAACCTGTTTCTGGCCGTCGAAATCATGAAACCGGCCGACGTATCCTTCCAAATTCATGACGGCAAACTGTCTTTTGATCCGAACGGAATGAGTCCCGACCAGCTAAGGGAGATACTCGCCTGGCTCGACCGCCGCGGACTTGCTTCCTTCGTCGACATGGACGGGTTGAAGCTTGAAAACGCGGACGCCAGGACGGAAGAACTGTTTGCCGCGGTCAAAAAGGAAGCCGAGAACGAAACCAAACGCGGCGGCGACGAGTTCGTAACTTCCGGCGCGGCAGATGCGCTTACCGTCAACCAGTCTGCAAACGACAACGACACTCCGTACGAAGAAGACCGGGAAAACGGCGAAACACAGAGAGGAAACGAGGCGTCAGAAGGCAACGGCGAAGGTCTGCCTTTTGGCACGCTGCCGATTCAGAAAACGGATCGCAACAAAGCGCCGGCAAACGCTTACGACAACGCCGTCGAATCGCTCACCAAGTGGATGGACAAAAACAAACGCCGCAACCTCAGCTACTTTATCACTTACAAAAGCGGTTACACTGTCTTCACCACGTTTGACAAGGAAAATCCCGAAAACATGGAACAAGACGGCGTCATCGACAAGAAAACCAAAGACGTCAAGGTTCGCAGCGAATGCAAGCTTTACGTTAAAATGGACAAAGACGGACGATTGGAAATTTCGTTCTCTACGCCGAACGGAAAACCGTTGAGCGACACTTATGCCGACAGAATTATGGACGCCTACAAAGACGCCGGCATCAGCCGGGTCAAATTCGGCACCATGAGCGACGCCAACGAAGGCTCCATCCGCGCCGCCTGCGGCCGGGCGCTGATCGTTCCGGTCGGATTAAAGCTGTCGCAAACCAAATTCGACAAGATGATTGACGCGGCGGAAGGCAAAAACGGCAAAAACAACCCCAAGGTAATCAAATACCGGCGAGACCTGGCTCTGCAGTTTGCCCACCAGCTGAAGCAAAAAGGAATCAACTGGCAAGACCCCGCCAACAAAAACAACGTCGACTGCCGCTGTATCCGTGGCGCAATCGGCGCTTACAACTTTTCTCCGTTCCGTGACTGGTGGGAAGACTTTGGTCTGCGTAACAAATATGAAGAATTTATCAAAAACAGCGGTTCGGGCAACAGGAACGGTGCCGCGGACGCCATCGGCGCGGCCAAAGCCGTCGCTAAACTGTATGCCGCATACAGTGACAACACTGACAAAACCCTGGACTATCTGGTTTCCGACAAATGCAAATCCCTGACACCCGAGGAAAAAGAAAAATTCAAAGAAGTGATCCGCGGTTCCGAAAAGATGCAGGTTCGTGACATGCCGCCGGAAGCAGCCCAAAATCTGTTCTCTTTCATGCAGCAGACCCAGGCGGCTCGCGCAACCAGAAAAATCAACGAAGAATACGAAAAACTGGTTAAAGACGAATTTTACAAAGGCAATGCGGCACGTGACGCGGTTACTCCCTACCTTACCGAAGCGTCAACAGAAATCGACAACGTCAAAAATGATCTGGCCGATATCGGGCTGCCGCCGATTCTGGTCATGAAAATCGGAATGCCGAAGCATGATTTCAGCCCTATCCAGCGCCGTCTGAAAGCGGAAAAAGAACAAGCAAAACAGAACAATTCCAACATCGCGGGAAATGCCGGCAACAACGGACAGCTCCCGTCCCGCGGTTACGGAAGAGGGGGCGGAGAGTCCCGTTAACGGCATTTTCCGCCGGCCGAAAACCGTATCAAAAACACGGTAACCGGCCGGCGGTTTTTTCTTTTTGAAAGTTTATCGGATATGACTCAGACACTGATCGCCGGACTTTACATCATCAAAACCGACGAAGACGGAAAGCTCTTGATCTTTCTGCCGCAACCGGAAGGAAAAAAAGAGCGGCCGATTATTCTGTACGACGGCGGAAAACATGCCCTGCTCGTCCGTAATCCCGGACAAAACGTGATCCTCGACAATATCAGTCCCGAAATACGGCAGACGCTGGCAAACACGGACAACGCGATCATGGTCGAAGTCCGCGGGCAGGAGATTGCCGACCATTATGAAACCGCTCTCCGCCACACGGAGAAAATCCCCGTCGACTGGAGCAAATACGGACTGTAACAAAGAGAAGGCAGACAAAGGAAAAAGACGCAAAACAATCTTCCGTCAAAAGCAGGCTGGCCGTCTGCGGATCGCGCTTTCTGAGCGGCGTCGGCGCAGCGGCAGCGGCAACGGCCGTCGTTTCTCCGCTTCTCGTGCCGCCGGAAATTGCCAAAGAAACGGCATCCGTTCTGCTCCTGACCGCGGCTACTTTTTCCGCCGCCGCACAAAATGTCGGCAACCGGAACAAAACAGAAAAACTGCATCGTTTGCAAAACAATTTCACCAAACTGGCTTTGTGCGGCTTTGCCTTTTTAACCGGGACCTCCGAAATTACCGAAGACATGCAGCGGATGGACGAGATCAACCGGGTGCGTCCATACGTTGCCAAAACAGAAAAACCGATCGACGATGACGAACTGCGGCAGTATTGGCAAAAGGTCGTTGCCGACAAAGTCATTTTGCTTGAAGATTTGGCCGACATTGCGGCCAAAACGTCGGCCAAGGATCTGCAAAAGGCCGTAAACAACAGGAACGCCTCGTTAACGGCATCCTCAAGCGACAAAAATGCAGCAGCCGTTCTGACATATAACGCCCCAAGCCGCGTTTAAACCGGAAGATGCCGCCCGAGGAAGAAATGCACCGTCGGTAACGGAACAAAGCGGCGAAATCGCGCTGCTGACTGCTGCCCGGACACATAACGCCCCAAGCCGCGTTTAAACATTTTCCGTTCTCCGGCTATTGAACAACCGGCAGCAGCCTGTTCCTGCCTTCCTCTTCATTTTGCAGTCCCGCCGTTTTCGTCGCGATCCGGCAGCTGATAATTCGGATTATAGCGTTTGACCGCTTCAAAATGTCCGTTTTTAAGAAAAGCCTCCACAATCGGCTCGCCGCTTTCCGCATACATCACATAATATCCGTCGGGAATGCCGTCGTGATAATTCATATGGATATATACCCGGCCGTTCGGGTAATAGCGGCGGGCAACGCCTTCGGGAACATCATCCCGGTAGTTGCGACTGAGAGCGATCCGCCCGTTTTCGTCATATTGTATCCATTCTCCGTTTTTGGCGTTCTGCCGATAAGTTCCGGATACATGCGGATGGCCGTTTTCAAGCGACATAAACTTGCCGTCGCGGCGGCCTTTTTTCCAATTGACAATTTCTTTTATCCGCCCGTCTTGACAGGCAACCCCCAACCCGTCAGGCCGCCCTTCGTCATAAGACAAAACCAGCGTTTGTTCTCCGTTTTTCAGCCTTGCCCGACCGCTGAAGGGTTGGTGCGCAACGCGGTCAACCAGTACGCCGCCGGAAAGGACAAGCTCTCCGCCGTCGCGCGCCGGCAGACAGCGGTATATGTGGTAGCGGTTTGCATACAGCAGCACCCAAACCAGCGTCAACGCCGCAGCGGCGGCGGCATAAACCTTTTTCCGCAAAAAAAACTTCATTGTCCGCACCTTTATTCAAAAATAAAGCCCTGCGCCAATGAGGCGGCAAGGCTTTGTTTTTTGATTACAGCCCGACGATCCGTGCCAGCGCTTCCTCAACTTTGGCCTTGTTTTCCAAAGCCTCCGCCCGGCGGCGCTTTTCTTCCTCAACCACCGCGGCCGGCGCACGTTCGACAAAACTCGGATTTGACAACTTGCGCTCGTAACCGGCAAGATTTTGCTCCAGTCCGGCCAGTTCCTTTTGCAGGCGTTCGCGCTCGGCGGCAAAATCAACTACGCCCTTAAGCGGGATCAAAAGCGAGGCTTCGCGGAAAACGCTTTGTACCATGTCGGGCGTAATTTCGTCCTCATAGCCGCAGATGTCTTCCAGCCGCGCCAGAGAGCAGATAATCGGTTTAAAGCGCAGCAGATGCGCAAGCGAATCCGCATTGGCGCCTTTCAGCAGAACCGTCAGCTTGGCACCGGCCGGCAAATTCATTTCGGCACGCAGTGAACGGATAGCGCTGATTAAATCAATCGCCCAGTCAACATCATGCATAACCGTTTCATCTATCTGTTCCGATTTCGGCCAGGAAGCTTTAATCAGTTTAACATCGCGCTCAGCGGTATTATTCCACAATTCCGTGGTGATGAAAGGCATAAACGGATGCAGGATAACCAAAATCCGGTCAAGAACCCAGGCAAAGGACGCGCGGGTTTCCGCCTTGGCCGTTTCGTCTTCACCATAGAGAATCGGCTTAATCATTTCAATATACCAATCGCAGAAAGCTCCCCAGACAAACTGGTAAACCGCATTAGCCGCATCCGAAAAACGATAGGCATCAAGGTTGCGGGTAACTTCGCGGGTTGCTTCTTTGGCCTTGGCGATAATCCAGCGGTTTGTTGCCAGTTTGACGCCGTTTTCATCAAAAGCTTTAACCGTACAGCAGTCGTTCATTTCACCAAAGCGCGCCGCATTCCACAACTTGGTGGCAAAATTGCGATAGCCGGCAATGCGGGATTCCGACATATTAATGTCACGCCCCTGAGTTTCCATTGCCGCCATAAAGAAGCGCAAAGCGTCCGCGCCATATTTTTCAATGGTTTCCATCGGGTCAACCGTATTGCCTTTGGACTTGGACATTTTATGGCCATGTTCGTCGCGAACCAAACCATGAATATAGGCCTTTTTGAACGGAACCTTTTTCATCATGTACATACTCATCATCATCATGCGGGCAACCCAGAAGAAGATGATGTCAAAACCGGTTACGAGCACCGAGGTCGGATAGAATGTATCCAGATATTCAGACTTATCCGGCCAGCCCAGCGTTGAGAATGCCCACAAACCAGAAGAGAACCATGTATCCAAAACGTCCGTTTCGCGGCGGAGCTCAACGTGGTGGCCATAATGTTTATCAGCAGCGGCCTGGGCTTCCTCTTCATTTTCTTCGCAGAAAATTGTTTCATCAGGGCCATACCAAATCGGCATCTGATGTCCCCACCACAGTTGGCGCGAAATGCACCACGGCTGAATATTGCGCATCCACTCAAAATATGTTTTTTCATAAGATTTCGGAACAAATTCCATATCGCCTTCTTCAACAACGCGAATAGCTTCTTTGGCTAATACCGGCGCGTCAACAAACCACTGATCGGTCATCAAAGGCTCAATAATAACGCCGGAGCGATCACCGTAAGGAATAACCATCGGGTGGTCTTCAATCTTTTCCATAAAGCCAAGTTCGGCCAGTTTTTCAATGGTTTTGGCGCGGGCGTCAAGCGTCGTCATGCCGGCAAACGGCGTATTTTCATTCAAAGTTGCGTCCGGGTTCAAAATGTTGACCAAGGGCAGATTATGGCGTTTGCCGACTTCAAAGTCGTTGAAGTCATGCGCCGGCGTGATTTTAACCGCGCCCGTCCCTTTTTCGGGGTCAGCATGGTCGTCTGCCACAATCGGAATAACTTTGTTAATAATCGGGATGATACAGTTTTTGCCAATCAGATGTTTCAGCTTTTCATTATCCTTGGAAATGGCAACAGCCGTATCGCCGAACATGGTTTCCGGGCGCGTGGTGGCAATGTGAACAAATTCATTGTCAGAACCTTCAATCGGATATTTGTAATAATACATTTTGCCGACAGTTTCCTTTTGGACAACTTCCAAATCGGAAACAGCGGTCATGAACTTAGAATCCCAGTTAACCAGCTTTTTGGCTTTATAAATCAGGCCATCCTTATACAGATTTACAAAAATCTTACGAACGGCACGGCTCAGCCCTTCGTCCATTGTAAAACGAGCGCGTGACCAATCGCAGGACGCGCCGAGACGGCGAAGCTGCTTACAAATGGTTCCGCCGGATTGTTCTTTCCACTTCCAGACAGTTTCGATAAATTTTTCACGCCCTAAATCGTGGCGGGTAATTCCCTCTTTGGCAAGGTTCCGCTCAACAACCATTTGCGTGGCAATACCGGCATGATCCATTCCCGGCTGCCACAAAACGTTTTTACCCTGCATACGGTTATAGCGGATTAAAATATCCTGCAGGGTATCGTCCAGCGCATGCCCCATGTGCAAAACGCCGGTGACGTTCGGCGGCGGAATAACAATGGCAAAAGCGTCTTTGCCCGAACGCATATCCGGCTTAAAATCACCGCTTTCTTCCCAATCGGCATAAATTTTTTCTTCAAAGTCTTTAGGCGTATAATTTTTCTCTAACATCTATTTAATCCACTTAAATTTGATAATTGAATGATTATTAACATTAAATTCGGCATATGTAAACCGCAAAATGCTCCCAAAACTTCCGTTTGAGAGCATTAATCATGCGAGGCCGGTTCGACGGAACGCCTTAAGAACCAACCTTTGCCATCACTCGTTTAACTTCTTCTCTGACAACGTCTTCAACAACTTTTGTCAGATTTTCATCAACCCATTTTTTGGCTGCGGCGGAAACTTCCTGTTTCGCATAAGCCAGAATATCGCCATCAACATGCAAAACAGCCTGTTCGACAACAGGTTTCAGACTGTCGGCAATAACTGATTTTATCATATCCTCAATCGTCAGGGATGCCATACCGACCCTGGTTTGCGGTTCGGCTTCGGCAACAGACGCCGGCGTCTTGTTTTCAGAGAACATACGGGCAAAATTATCAATAATATCGGCAGAGACATCCGGGACTGCAGACTTTTCGTCCTTTTCTTCCGGTTCAGTTTCTTCATAAACCGGTTCAGAATCGACATCGATAACTTCGTCATTTTCAGCCGCCGGGACAGGATTATCCAAAGTCGGGATATATTTATCCTCCTCTTCAAGATAGATAGGATCAGACTCAATATCAATTATATCGGGAGAAGACTGGATATTCATATCAGGGACAGCCGTTTCCGCCGTTTTTTCAACAGGAATATCGCCCTCGAAAGACGGCGTTTCGGCATAATGCTCCGCCAAGGACGGTATTTCTTCGTTTTCTACCTCTTCCAATTCCGGCAGTGTTTCCAGATTTATCTCTCCTTCGCCCTCAAGGTTATTGAGAGAAGCCGAGAAATCAAACTTCGAACCGGGTAGCTCCACTTCGTCATTGTCGGAACCGGATGCCGTGATTTCAATATGATCGAGCTCTTTCTGCTCAGCATCGGAGAACTCCGGGATGCCGATTTCAGGCAACTTCAAATCCATATCGTCACCGTCATCAGACAATGCCGGCGAAATATCAAGGCGTTCTTCCTTTTCGACATTTTCCGCTTTTATTTCCGGCTGCGGCACATTCTGCCCTTTTTCAGTATTAACATCAACAATCATAGAGGCAGACAAGTTATATATCTCGTCGTCTGCATCCTCTTCCTTTTTCGGCTTTTGGTGAGACGTTTCGTCATCGGAAAGAATTCCCTTGATTGACGAGAGAATGTCTTCCATAGAAAGTTCTTCTTGCGGTGGAATATTATCTGCCATGATGTTTATCCATAATAGTTATACGTTATTTTTCAACTGACAAGGACAACCATTTATCCCTTGTTTCTTTATAATGTTTCTTAGCATTGTACAAGTCAACATTTAATTTCATATCTTTAGCCGTTAATTTGCCCATAGCCATCAGAAGTTCCATGGAAGCGACATAGTAATCGCGCTTGGCTTTGACTTCTTCCACGTTAGAATTTAACAGCTCCTGGTAAGCATTCAAGACATCAAGAATGGTACGGTTGCCCAAAGCTTCTTCTTTCTGCACGCCGTCAAGAGCAACTTCATTGGCTTTGACCTGATCTTTAATCGATTTAATGCGAGCTTCGTTAGAACTCTTATATTCCCAAGCGCTTTTAACATCAGACAGAACTTTGCGTTCAGCTTCCAAAACCAGTTCCTGAGCCTGCCATTTCAAATATTTGCTCTGGCGAATCTTCGCCCGGGTTGCGCCGCCTTCATACAAAGGGATGGTCATGTTGACGCCCCACTCAAGATTGTCAACCTTATTGTCGTCATATATGCCGCCATCGTTGTTACCGTGGGAAGCAACGCCGTCCAAACTGATTTGCGGCAACAAAGCGCCAGTATTTGCGGCAACGTCATAGGTTTTGGAATCCAGCAAGAATTTTGCCTGCTGAATCGTATAATTATACACTTTGGCATAATCATAGGCTTCTTTAAAAGTCTTGGGCAAAAATTCATTAATATTGCCGGGTTCAACCAGTTTATCCGGTTCATTGCCGATGATTTTGGCATAGACTGCTTTGGAAGCCTCCAAATCGCCTTCCGAACTGATACGCTCAGCCTGGGCGCTGGAGTAACGGGCTCGCGCCTGAGAAACGTCGGTACGGGTTACTTCGCCGACATTGAAACGCTCCATTGTTTCATCCAAACGTTTCTTCAAAAGTTTTTCATTGTTTTTCTGCAAGTTAACGATTGCCGTATCGCGCAAAACGTCCAAATAGGCCGTTGACGCTTCCAGCAAAACATTCTGTTCGGTATTCATCAGATTATTTTGCTGTGAGCGGACATAACTATCTGCCGATTTTACGGAATTAACCGTCTGCATACCGTTAAACAACGGCTGGCTGATTTGAGCCGAAACGGTTGTCGTCTGTTTTTCGTCATTCAGCGGATTAGAATTGTCATGAATATCAGAATCCGAATATCCGCCGTTTAAAGAAATCGTCGGACGGAAACCGGATTTGGCGATAGCCACATTTTCATCGACAGAACGCAGATTTGCGCGCTGCGCCTGCAGGGTCGGATTTGTTTTATAAGCCGAACTCATTGCCGTAAAAATATCTTCGGCAGAAGCCGGAGCAACAGATGTCGCCAGAGCCGTCGCAACCAACAGTGCCGACAAAAAAGTCTTTTTCATTCCTTCACCTTTTTATTAATTACGTGTGTATTTTATAGTGTTATTGCGATTATGCAATGAAATTTCTAAAAAAAATGATAACAAAACATCTTTAATTCAAAAATAGTGCATATTAACTATATTTCAAACAATTCCAATTTATGCTTGGGATAAATTTGTATGTTTGTAAACTTTAGGAGAAAATCTCGTGAAAAAGAAAGATGCCGCCAACAGTATCATTAACGAAATCGACAAGGCACGATTAAAACTTTCGATTGAGCATTATATCAAGTATTTTATCGGCAAAAGAACCTGCGAGATAAACAAAGAAGAAGCTTTGCAGGCAATTGCTCTCGCTGTCAGGGAGTTTGCCATGGACAAGATGTATGAAACAATCGCCCGCTATAATCAGGTCAATACCAAGAGAATCTATTATCTGTCCATTGAGTATCTTATCGGTCGTTCTCTGGAAAACAATCTTCATAACCTCGGCCTTTATGATATCATTAAAGACATCAAGATTGACGGGTTCCCTGATATTTCTCTGAAAGAAATTTTTGATGCGGAATATGACCCGGCTCTCGGAAACGGCGGTTTGGGGCGTTTAGCCGCCTGCTATTTGGACTCAATGGCCTCTCTCGGCCTGCCGGGATTTGGTTACGGCATAAACTATCAGTTCGGACTGTTTAAACAAAAATTTGAAAACGGTTATCAGGTTGAACAAGCGGACAGCTGGCTTGGTGAAGACTCTCCCTGGCTGGTCGCCCGTCAGGACAGAAGCGTTACCATTCCGATTTACGGCGATGTCGAAGTAATGAAAAACGCCAACGGCCAGGATACTTACATTTGGATGAATACCCAGCATATTTACGGCATGCCGTTTGATTTTCCGGTTGTCGGCTATAACGGCAGAGCCGTCAATTATCTACGTTTGTTCTCGGCTAAAACCGACGATGAGCTGGATATTAATATCTTTAACGAAGGCGGCTATATGGAAGCAGTTAAAGAAAAAATCGGCACAGAAACAATTTCCAAAGTTTTATATCCGTCCGATGCCGTCGAATCGGGGAAAGCACTGCGTCTGGTTCAGCAATATTTCTTTGTTTCCTGCGCTGTTCAGGATATTATCCGGCGTTTTCTAGAAAAGAGCAATGATTTCCACAAACTTCCGGATTATGTCGGTATTCAGCTTAACGACACACATCCGGCTCTGGCTATTGTTGAGATGATGCGTCTGTTGGTTGACACTTACGGTCAGGAATGGGACGATGCCTGGAGTATCGTTACCAAGGTCTTTGCCTACACAAATCATACTCTTCTGCCGGAAGCATTGGAAACATGGCCGTCAAAAATTATGGGACATATTTTACCGCGCCATTTGCAGATTATTTACGAAATTAATCGGCGCTTTATTGATTTTGCCAAATCAAAATTCGGTGACGATTCAGCCAAGCTCAGCAAACTTTCCATTGTCAGCGGTGACGGAGACGGCCAGATTATCCGCATGGCCAACCTGTCTATCGTCGGTTCGTTTTCTGTTAACGGCGTTGCCCGGTTGCATTCCGAGCTGATTAAGACGCGTCTTGTTCCCGAATTCTACGAATTATGGCCGGAAAAATTTACTAACGTCACAAACGGCATCACGCCGCGCCGCTGGCTGTTGCATGCCAACAGTGCCTTGTCCGATTTGATTACGTCAAAAATCGGCGGCGACTGGATTATTAATCTTGACGAGCTGCATAAACTGGAAAAATTTGCCGATGACAAGAAGTTTCTGCGGGAATTTTCGGAAGTCAAGCTGCAAAACAAGAAGCGTCTGGTTAATACGATTTTCAAAACAACCGGTGTTATGGTTAATCCGGAAAGTATGTTTATTATTCATGCCAAAAGAATCCATGAATACAAACGCCAGCTTCTGACAATTTTGCAGGTTATCGGCGATTATCTGGCAATTATTAAAGACAACCAGAAGCCGACAACGGCCAAGACTTATATCTTTGCCGGAAAAGCCGCGCCGTCTTATAATTTTGCCAAGCTGATTATTAAACTGATTAATAACGTTGCTTCCGTTGTCAATAATGACCCGCGCGTCAACGACATGATTAAAGTCGTCTTTATCCCTGACTATAAGGTTTCTCTGGCGGAAATGATGTTCCCGGCTGCCAACGTCAGCCTGCAGGTATCAACGGCCGGATTTGAAGCTTCAGGCACGGGTAACATGAAATTTGCCCTGAACGGCGCGCTGACGGTCGGCACGCTGGACGGTGCAAATATCGAAATCAGAGAAGAAGTCGGTTTTGACAACTTCTACCTTTTCGGCCTGACGGAAGAAGAAATCAACGAGAAGCGCGCAACCTACAATCCGCGCGAGCTGTATGAAAAAGACGATTATATCAAACGTATTCTGAATGCCGTCAACTCGACCATGTTCTGCGAAAAAGACTATGTCCTGTTGTTCAAGCCGATTTTTGAAGAGCTTGTCAATCGTGACTACTATTTTATTCTGGCTGATTTGAATGACTTTAACAAAACAATCAAACAGACGGAAAAAGATTACCTCAACAAAGAAGAATGGGCAAAAAAGGCGCTTCTGAATGTTGCGAGAATCGGAAAATTCTCTTCCGACCGGGCAATTATGAACTATGCCGACAATATTTGGCATATCAAACCGGTTAAATAAACCGAAAAATATAAAAGAAAACCCGCTTTTACAAGCGGGCTTTCTTTTGTTGAAAAGCGCAGATTACCGTCCTTCCCCGGCATTGACCGGCGTATTTTGCGTATGACGGGAGCCGCCGAGTTTCATATTGGTGTTAAGGCGCGAGAAATAAATCTTTTTCAGACCTTTTTGCTCTAACTCTCCGGCAATGGAATCCATTTTGCCGTTTGCATTCATAATAACATCTTTAACCGCATCGTCTTTTTCCTTGGCGGTCGAGTAACGGGCAGCGTTTTCTTTCATTTCCTGCGCCGCCTGTTTTTGCTGGATTGGCATAACGGCCTCAAACATTTTAGTCAAATCATCTTTTTTCAGCTTATTCATCGGCTGATCCAACGGCAGAGGCATTTGCGCCTCGGCATATTTATTTTTTATGGCTTTAATCTCTTCTTCCGTGAAAAGGTTATTTTTAGGATTAAGAACATCTCCCATGGTTATAGCGCCCGGATCGTTTGTTTCCAGACCACCACGATAGGCTTCAAAAATCTTTTCCATGGTATAAACGGCGCCAACGGCATTTTCAGCCTTATTACTGCGTTTTTCGCGTTCAATAATTCCCTTAAAGACATCATCGTAGGCCCCCTTGAACGGATTAAACTTAAAGTCGCCTTCAAGGTCTTTAATATAGCCGGCAGTACGATCACTTTCAAAAGCTTTTCCGCTGTTTCTGATGTTTTTACGCATCTGCTGAGCCAGCCGCCATTTAAACACCTGCAACTCATCATCCGACAACTTTTTAGCCGCTTCGCCGACCATTTCCGCTGCATGTTTTTCATTAATACCGATACCAATTGGGATAATCCCCATACGAGCACAACGGGTACGAAAAGTTCCGGCATCATCATCAGTCATACCGCCAAATTTAATATGCGTATTGCCGCGATCCTTATGCAGAGAAATCAACTTGTCAGCCAAGGCATTGCTAATCGGTTTGCCGTTAGGCATTGAATACCCCAATTCAATAGAGCCGTTATCTTTTTCCCTGGCCCATAAAACAAACTGATTTTTAACGGCAACACTGCCGTCTTTGCCGCGTTTGCCATCATTATCATAGTTATCAGGATTTTCGGTATCATAAACATACCATTTGTCATATCCGCCCTGTTTAACATGGAAAAAGCTGGAATCCTTGATTTTTCCCATATTTCTCTGCAGAATGTCAAATTCAACCTTATGGTGAAATTCTTTATAGTCGTAAGAAAACTGCGGTGCCGGTTTAGATTCCGGCAAATTAGCGGTTTCAGACGCGGCATATTCGGGGTTAACTCCCGGGATAATCGGGGCATTAGATTCAAAAGCCGGGCGAGAGGGGCCGTTGTCTTCTGTTCCCTGATTGCCGTTATCATTGGCGGCCGACGTCTTTTCGTGCTCTCCGGTCAACAAAGTCGGGGCACGGTCTTTGTCATAATTCCGGTCAGCTTCGGCATTCCGTTCATCAACCGCCTTTTCCATATTTTCTTTGAGTTTTTTATCCAATTCATCCGGGATACGAATATCTTTAATTCCCATTTTTTCCAGCGTATCAAGCATTTCTTTCAACTGCTCGGGAGAAACGTTGGTATTGTCAAAGGTTAAATGTCCGTCACGAATGCTAAAGCCAAACGGGCTGGGACGCATCATCTCGACAACAACTTCCAGATTGCCGTTCCGGTCAACTTTCAAATCTGCAGAAACATTTTGCGAAGACAGGTTTTCTTTTATATTGTAGAGATTGGTATAAGACTGCGGATTTTTGGCAAAAGAAGCCAGCCTGCCGTCTATTTCCGCCAATTTATGTTTAGTAACCTGCTTAATCTGAGATACGGCCTTCCACTCGTTCATTAACCTTGATTTTTCGGCCTGGGGCGCCGTGCGCATCTGTGTCAGCAAATCCGCCGTCTGCTTTTCAAGGCGATCAAATTCTTCCTGCAGCTGCTTACGTTCTTTTTCCAAGGAACGCTGGACTTCAGCAACAGTAAAATCTCCCTCCGGGCGCGTTTGCTCATTTAACTTGTTGAAATCTTCAAAATGAATTGTTCTATTCTCTTCGCCAGCCATTTCATGCCTCTTAAAATATCTTATATTTATTTTTATATTAGCATATTTTTCGATAAAAACAACGTCTTTTTTGACAAAATTTTATTTTCTACAATAATTGTTATACAATACTTTCTTTAAAATTTCACAAAAATATCATGCATTAGGATTA
>ENA-ORTS01001583-ORTS01001583.1-human-gut-metagenome-genome-assembly--contig:-NODE-1583-length-15173-cov-3.057944_pt1 | contig 15173 bp, 13 predicted proteins | sample MGYA00241911_ERZ509186 | MGnify/ENA primary metagenome ERZ509186 (study PRJEB26280, sample SAMEA2338852) | human gut metagenome | biome: human gut; feature: human-associated habitat; material: faeces...
GAAATTGGAATTTAGCGACGAGTTTAATGATTCCCGTGTCGATTTTAATAAATGGACTATAAATAATGATACGAAAACTCGTACTCCACGCCCTGCTTTAGGTATCAAGGAATGGTTTCACAAACCGGAAAATGTAAGGGAAGTTCAGAATGAAGACGGTGGTATCGGCTGGACAAAGGGTTCGTCAGATGTCGATACAACAGCAATGGTTCTTCAGGCACTTGGAAGATATCAGGATAATGAAGCAGCAAAAGAAATCATTGAAAAAGCAGCAACACTGCATGATATAGGCAAAATAGGAATAAGAGATTCCGTTCTGCAAAAAGAAGGAAAACTTACAGACGAAGAGTACAAACATATTCAGGAACACGTACAGATTACACATAATATTCTTGATAAAATTTGTATGACAGAAGACTTTAAACTTATAACCGAAATTGCCTGCTCACACCACGAAAAATATGACGGAAGCGGTTACTACAGACATCTTAAAGGTGAAGAAATCCCATACGGCGGAAGAATTTTAGCCGTATCCGATGTATTTGATGCGATAACATCCCGACGCCATTATCGTGATAAAATGCCTATAGTAAATGTTATAAGCATTCTGTTAAAAGATTCGGGTACTCATTTCGATAAAAGTATTGTTGATGTGTTTTTAAGTATACCGGCAGATAAAATCGTAAGAGTATTTTTAACAGAGAACCATAACAGTTTCAAACCCGAAGACAGCGAACGTTTAAGCCGCTATACACTGTTGGATATTTATCACTTCTCAACAGATGGAAATGCAACAGAAGAACAAAAAGAACTTGTAAATCTTTTCAATTACTATTATTCTGGTAATATAGATAATAATAGTGAGGGTGCTTAGTTTCATGGGAAAAAAAATACTTCTATCTGCAATATTATTAATAAGTCTTGGCAGTGTTCCTGCCTTCAGCGCCGGCGGCTTTGATGCAATAAAGCCAGCAGATCCTCTTGCAGAAGAACCTGTTTTTAATACCAATCAGGATATTCAGCTTTCTATCCCTAAAAAAGCAACCCTTACAAAAAATGACGTACATAACCATTATGCCATTGCTCTGGAAAGATTTATACAGTGCAATGTGAAATCATCTTATGCAGATTTTAAAATGCTTATCGAAACAATAGTGTCAAATGACTATGCTTACATGAAAATGGCAATGAATATGGCAGATTTGGGATTTTTTAATCTATCTGAACTTGCACTTTCAAAAGTGTCCGATAACAGTATTTCAAATGTGCTTCAGGATGAGATAAAACACTTCTATTTTCCTGTTTTTAAACTTCAGCCGAAAGATGAAGTGTATCTTGCAGAAATGTTTTCAAACATTATTTATAATGACCAGTGCAGAGAGGCTGTAGCTGAAATGCTGAAAAACCAGCAGCTTCTGTCAAACTCGGATTATGCAAATTACCTGGTTGCCCTCGGCTCTTTAAAAGCAAACAACATTGATGATGCACAGAAGTACATCAATAATGCTATTGAGAAAAATCCTTACAATTTAAACTACAAAAAGTTAAAAGCGGAAATAATGCTTCAAAGCAAAAAACCTAAAAATGCCCTGAAAATTGTTGAAGATATTAAGCAGCAGCCGCTTTTATCAAAAGAATTTATAAATAAAGTAAATTCACTTGAACAGTATGTGCTTTACAAAACAGTAACACAAGACACTGAAAAAAAATATCATCTGGCATATTATTACTACTATGAAGGCGAGCTGACAAAAGCAATCCGTACTCTTCAGGGTGCAGTAACTCAAAAAAAGAAATATAACAAAGATGTTTATGCGCTTACTGCAAAAGTTTATTTTGATATGAAAGAATACGAAAAAGCCGAAAGCTTTGCAATGAAATCCAAAAAACTTGACAGCTCTAACGTTATGGCTCTTATGGTTTTAGGCGACATCAGCTATAGAAAAGGCGACTACCAAACAGCACTTGGATACTATGAAAGAGCTGCTTCAAAAGAAAAAAAATCAACAGAACCGGAAATAAAAACAGCACAAACATGCGAGCGTTTAGGCAAAACTAAACAGGCTAACGAAATTTATACAAAAATATTAAAAGAACGTTCTGATTGTGCTATGGCATATTATAATGTCGGCCTTAACGATAAAAGCAGGCAAACAGAATACTTAAAAAAAGCGGTATCTCTTAATATTGATTTTGTCGACGGCTGGATTGCACTTTCAAAACTTGCAATAGACAAACAGAACTATACTGCAGCAAAACACTATCTTGCAATTGCAAAATATATTGACGAAAATGATTTTAGATATTATTATTATCAAGGATTAGTCTGCAAAGCCCAGGGACTGATACAGGATGCTGTCTATAATTTCAGAAAAAGTCTTTCTATCAACCCGGACTTTAAACCTGCTAAAGAGGAATTAAGCATATGAAGCAAAATATTTTGATTGTAGAAGACCACGAATTAACCAGATTTGGCTTGAAAACTGCCTTTGAAGGCGTTGATTTTGTCGGAAGCCTTTATGAAGCGGATTCGGCAGAAACTGCAATTGAAATATTTAACAATAACAAAATTGATATTGTTATTATGGATCTTGGACTGCCTGTGATGAACGGGATTGATGCAACAAAAAGAATACGTTCCTCAAATAAAGATGTAAAAATTATTATTTTAACATCCCATAATGATGAAAAAGAAGTTTTAAACAGCTTAAGAGCAGGTGCAAATGCGTACTGTTCCAAAGAAATTAACCCTCAGCGTCTTATTCAGGTAGTGCAGTCTGTTGCTGACGGTGCAGCCTGGTTTGATCCAAGTATTGCACATATAGTACTCAGAGCAACCACAAACTCACCTGTTATAGACAGCGAAAACAACGCAAAATCATACGATTTAACCTCAAGAGAAACCCAGATATTAAAGCTTATGACAGAAGGCTATAGTAATATGGAAATAGCCCAGATTCTTGTAATCAGCATTAATACAACAAAAGCCCATGTTGCAAATATTTTACAAAAACTGGAAGTCGATGACAGACTTCAGGCTGCATTAAAAGCATTAAAGTACAAAATAGTTTAAAAGGAAAATTTGATGTCTGAATTAGCGAATATTTTGTTAGTTGACGACAATCCTAAATATTTGAAAGACGCCCTGCCTTTTTACGGTTATAACGTACAAACGGCAGCCGACGGAGTTCAGGCATTGAAGCTCCTTGAAAAAAATAGTTTTGATTTAATTCTGCTTGATGTAATGATGCCAAATATGAATGGATGGGAAACATTAAAAGCTGTAAGAAAAAATCCTGAAACAAAGTACACCCCTGTAATTATGATTACAGCAGTAAACGAAGAACAAAAAATGATTTCAGGCTTGAAAACCGGCGCTGATGATTATATTATAAAACCATTTATACTGCCTAATCTTCTTGCCAGAATGGAAGCTGTTCTAAGACGTTCTAAATGGCAGACCCAAAGTATAAAAACAAATAATTTACCTTTTAGTACAAAGAAAAAAACTGCCCCGCTTACTAACCGAGAAAAGGAAGTTCTTGCACTTGCTTCGCAGGGCGCTAATAATAAAGAAATAGCAGAAAAACTCTGTTTAATGGAAGTAACCGTAAAAAGTCATATGAATAATATTTTCAAAAAACTAAATGTTACAAACAGAACCCAGGCTGTATTACTTGCAATGAACTCAAATTTAACAGACTAAAGAATTTTTATAATAAGGAGAATAGAATGATAGATTATACAAAAGAAGAATTAGTTGAATTACTGCGGAAACATCCGGAAAAATTTAATGAATGGAAGTATGAACAGGAAGAAGTAGATTTGTCCGAAGTTGATTTTTCAGGGATAAATTTATCTGAAATTGACTTTTCAGATGTAGACTTAAACTCAAGTTCATTTGCAGACTGTGTTTTGTCTTTTGTAAAATTTAACGGGGCAGACCTGACATCTGTAGACTTTACAAGAGCAAAAATTATAGAATGTGATTTTACGGAAAGCCTTCTAACCGGTACTGATTGCAGTTATGCAGAAATGACTTACTGTAATTTTACAGATGCAGACCTTGCCGGCTGTATATTCTCCGAGAGTGACTTAAGCAACTCAGATTTTAGCAGCTCTTACAACCTTCATGCCTGCCGTTTTGATGAAGACACAATCTGGCCTGATTCAGAATATCTTCCTGATGATTTTGATGCAAGCTACAAGGATGATTTATCATCTTTAAAAGATGAAGAAGATTACGGAAACAGCGATTATTAATAAATAAGCTTAAATACTAAAAAAGATGTTCTCATAATTAGAACATCTTTTTTTATGCGTAAGAGCCTTTTGTATTAAAACCAACTTTGGTTGATTTTTGGATTTTGGCTAACTGAGTCTTACGTTTTTTCTTTGTCTGATAAGAAACAAATTTACGATTCTTTTTAGTATTATTATCTTCATCAGCAGCTTTATCTTCATAAGGTTTGTTTGCAGCATTCTGTAATGCGTAATTTCCTGCCTGAAAACCTGCAACCATAGCCCCTGTAACAGCCTGATTTACGGCAGCCTTAGTAGAAACATTAACAACTCCACCAAGCGCAGCTCCTGCACTAACACCAGCTGTTGCAAATGAAACAACTGCAGCTCCAAAGTTTAATAATGCAGCTCCAAAATTACCGTTTGCAACTTCTATTGCACTGTTAGTAACATAACAAGCTGATGTGCCGTAAGCCCCGATTGCTGTCATTTTGAGCCCGATAGCAGCAGTCCAAGGAACAACCATTAATGCCAAACCTGCTATTGTCACCATATTAAACAATTTAGCAGCTTTAGAAACATCCTTTTGGAATTTAGATCTTTCGTCGTTTTTATTTTCAGCATCTTCAATTTTTACACTATAATCCTTTTGTCTTTTAGTGTACAACTTTTCAAGCTTTTTAACTTTTTTGGAACTTGTTTTCTGAATAGTGGTTACTTTTTTACCGTTAATATCCAAGGTACCTTGATAACCCTGAATTTGCTGTGAAATAACATTAAGTCTTTCTGTTTTTTGAGCTGAATTGTTAGAAGAAGATGTACTTACTGTTTTTTTAGGGGTTGAAGCTACAGTTCTTGTTGATGGTTTTGAAACTCTGCTTACAGGAGATATAGACGCCTGATTACTAACTGCTGCACTAATTACAGGTGGTGCCGCATAAGCGTTTCCAGCAGAAACGGCTTTCATCATTGAAACCGCAGGTGGATTTTCTATTACAGAAGCGGCTGCCACAGGAGCAGGCTGAGCTTCATCATCTGCTGCAGATGCTTCTTCTTCCTGAGCTGCTTCATCCGCCATTTCTGCATTGATAGTTTCGGCTTCTGCATTCAAAACAGCAAATTCTTGCTGAATTTTTTGAGATTCCTGATCAATTTTTTTAATTTCGTTTTCACTGCGTTTAAGGGCATTTTTTTCTCGTTTAATTTGAGCATCTGTTGAGGCTTTTTCTTTTTTTGCTTCTTTGCCTTCTTTTTTAATTTCTTTACCTTCTTTTTCAATGCTTTTGCCCTGCTCCTCAATTTTAGCACCGTCATCTTTTGTTACATCTTTAGGGTCTTTTTCTTTTGATGCAACTTTTGCAGAAGAGGCTCCCTCATCGGTTCCGCCTGACAAAGCAGGCTGTTCATCAGTATTTTCATTAGCCTGAGCACCGCCTTCTGACTGTTTCTTTTCTGCATTTTTCTTAAATGCTTCATCGAAGTCTTGATTCATTGTGTTAACTTCTTTGTTTGTATTAGCAATCTTTTCATTCAGAACACCTGAATATTCAGTAGCAAAAGAAGCCAGAGGTAAAGATTCTGACAGTCTTACATTAGAAGCATCTGCATTAGCGATAAGAATTTCACCGCCGTCAATTGCATCACGTCCTGCAGATTCGCCTGCTTTGCCGTAAAGAAAATCGTATTTTTGTTCTTTTGACATTGCTGTGAACCAGAAGGTATTTAGCAATGCTTCTCTGTCACCAAGAACAGATTTTGCGTACTCTTTACCTTTTTCAACAGCCTGCTGACCGTACTGGGAATTCTCAACAGTAGTATTAATATCCTTTTCGAGTTCTGAGCTAAAACCTGTGAGGACATCAACTTTATCCTGCATTTGAACAATATATTTACCGTTATCTGCACTCAAAAGCTTGCCAAGCTGGTCAAACCTTGTCATCTCTTTCTTACTAAGGTCGTTGCCTGACTGAACTTTTTTCAGCAGAGTGTTATATTCTTTCAGAGCATCTTTTAATTCTTTTTCAAGTTTTGCATCTTCCTGTTTCTGGTTTTTCTTAATCTGCTGCACCTGTTCTTTAATAGGTTGTAAAGCTTCTTCTGCCTGTAACATATCCTGGTTTTTGGAAGAGCAATCTTCAACATATGCTCTTGTTTCAGCTTCAAGAGGATCTTCTGCTCCGGTTGTAGGAGTTGTTTCGCCTGTATCGGTAGAAGGAGCGGTTTCTGATGTTGTATCAGCCCCTGCTGCTGATTGAGCTTCATCTGTTGAAGCTGTCTGACCGTTTGTAATTGCGGCATCAGGCTGCTCTGTTTTTGTTTGCGGTTGTGCAGACTGGTTTGGAGGAAGTGGTATATCCTCTTCTCCTTGCGGATTTTGGGTTTGAGCCTGTTTTTGAGCGGATGTATCTTTTTCAGAAGCTTTTGATACATCTTTTACTTCAAAAGATTGCTTGGCTGCAATTTCAGAAAGAGCAACATCAGCATTTAATTTATGCTGAACATCCATAGTATCAAAGTATAATCTTGTGTTAATTGTGGCTGTTTCTATTGAAAGGTTATTACCCATAGCAGCAAAGTAGAAGCTTGCCTGCATACCGCTCAAGCCTGTATTTTTATTATTAGGCAGATATGCTTTCTTTTCACCGCCTTCAAACGTAGAAAGTCTAAGACCAACATCTTTCAACTCATCCCCAATGCGGTTGTTAGTATCAACAAGATTTGAAACCTTATCTATCTGCATTAAAAGGTCATCTATGTCAGCACTTAAGCTGTCAGCCTTTGCTATAATATCATTCTGCTGAGCGTTTAATAATGTTCCTAATTCTTTGTAGCGCTTCTGTTCAACATCTGTTAATGCTTCCCCGTTCTGGAATTTTTTATCAAGAGCAGTCCATTCGCTTTTCATATCTTCCATTTTATCTAGAGAGAGCTGTTGTTGTCTTGAAATATCGTTCTGTTTTGTTTCAACCTGGGCACTTAAAGGTTTTGCCTTTTCAATTTCATTTTTGGTTAACGCTTCCTGTGCCTCGGCTTTTGAAGCAAAAGCCTGCGCTTTCTTCTGAATATCTGATTTTGATTTGCTTTCTGTATCATATTCAAGATTTTCAAAAGTATTTGAATCTTCTGATTCTGTTTCAATCTGATAAGATGTAGTATCTGCATCCTGCATTGCATGAGCCCAGTCAAGAAAATCATCCGGAATTAAAACACCGTTTTCTTCCATTGCTATAATTTCCTGATAAGTATACTGACTCCACATAGGATCATTAGGTTTGCCGTTATTAAGTCCGCAAGTTGCAGCCTGCAAACCGTATTTTAAAATATTAGCCTGTCTTTGCGAAATTATACCATACGCATATTGATATAATTCGCCTTCTGATAAAGTAGCATATTTGCCGTCAGGATCATTTTTCAACGCATTAACAATAGCTTCCACATCAACATCTTCGCCTTTTGGAAGATATTTATATGGATCTAATTTGTTTTTTAATTCTGATATGCTTTCCAGCATCAAATATGCCTTTCTTTTCCTTAAAAGATAATACTATCTGTTACGTATATCGGCATAAACAGGTGAAAACTTTAGATAAAAATAAATTTTTGTTACAAAACTAAATTAAAAAAGAGCCTTTTATGTTTGTCATAAAAGGCTCTTAAAATTATTCAGTAATCTTTATAAATGTTTTTCAATATTTGATACAATTGAAGTTTTAGGCATCAAGCCGACCAATCTTTCAACAGCCTTTCCGTTTTTAAAAACAAGAAGGCTTGGAAGTCCGCTTATAGAATAGTTCTTAGCTGTATTAAGATTTTCATCTGTATTTAACTTAACAAACTTAACTCTGCCTGTAAATTCATCAGCAATCTCATCTAAAACAGGGCCAAGCTTTCTGCAAGGACCGCACCATGGAGCCCAGAAGTCTACAACTACAGGAACTTCAGCCTGGAGAACTTCCTGTTCAAAATTTGTGTCATTAATATCTATTGCGTTTGACATGATTTCTCCTTTACTTATTTAACACAGGTATTTTATCACAGATTTTTTTTTTATGCTATTATCTTAATAGAATTCAATAGGATAAGAAATGGCGAGAAAAAAAATTATAGAAATAGTCCTTGATACTGAAACCACAGGACTGGATTACACTAAAGAAAAAATGGTTGAATTTGCCGCTGTTAGACTGGAAAACGGCAAGATAAAAGATGAGTTTCAAACACTGATTAATCCTGAACAGCATATTAGAAAATCAAGTATGGCAATACATGGGATTACTCCTGAAATGGTAGCTGATGCTCCGACCGAAGCAGAAGCTTTGCCTAAGATTATGGAATTTATAGGGGATTATCCGATTGTAGCGCATAACGCTATTTTTGATTTTACATTTATAAACGAAGCAAGCAAAAGAGTTTTTGATAAAGAAATTTCAAACCCTCGGATTGATACACAGCAGATGTTTAAAGAGGTGTATCCGGATCTGGATTCTCATGGTCTTGAAGCTCTTACTACTAAATTTAAAGTTCCGCTTACTAACCATCACAGAGCTATGGCAGATACAATGGGACTGGCGCTTGCTTATCCTAAATTAAAAAAATTATATCTGCAAAAATATGACTGGGAACAAAAGCAGCTTGACAATGTTGAATATCTTTTTGAGAGATATTTAAGAATACAGCAGACAATTAATACATTGCAATCAGAATTACAGGATTTGAAATCCGTATTTAAGCTTTATTTTGAACAGGGTGGATCGCCTATTGTTGCACAAACAGGGGAAACTCTTGTTTACAATTCAAAACAGACTTTCGGGTATGACCTTCACCAGATAAAAGATGTACTGGAAGAAGTTGGAGCTTTTGATAAAGCCGTAAAATTAAATACCGGTTTTGTAGACAGACTTGTATGCGGCTACAGGCTTGATGAAGATAAAAGAGAAATCATTAAAGATGCAAGACAGGAAATAACAGAAACAAGAAATATACAGATTATAAAAGCAGGGAAGTAACTATGTTGGAAAAAATAGCTCAATTTTTTAAGGAACCGCCTGTAAAAGAAACTATTCAGGATAAGGAAAAGGTTAAAAGCATGTATTCTCATTGGCGGTTGAGAATATTTTACGCGTGTTTTATCGGATATACAGTATTTTATTTGTGTAAAAAGAATATAGCTGTAGCGCTTCCCGGGTTAAGCGCTGAATACGGATACTCAAATACAGAACTGGGGCTTTTGGGAAGTTCTTTATACTTAACATACGGTATCGGAAAATTTGTAAACGGAGTATTAGCTGACGGCTCAGATGTTAGAAAATTTTTACCTACAGCTCTTATTATGACTGCTATTGCAAATATTTGCTTTGCACTGTCTGCAGTATTTATTACACCGGGACATGTTTCATTTTTCGGGTTGCCTACAAATACTATTTTATTGTGGTTATTTGTATTTTTCTGGGGTGCAAGCGGATGGTTTCAGTCAGCAGGGTTTCCTGCAGTAGCTAAAAGCTTAACCTACTGGTATTCAAATTCAGAAAGAGGAACAAAATGGTCATTATGGTCTTGTTCTCACCAGGTAGGAACCTTCTTAAGCGTAATTATATCAGGATTTTTGGTTGCACACTGGGGCTGGAAAATGGCGTTTTTTGTTCCGGGAACTCTTGCAATTCTTGTAGCAATCTGGCTTTTTGACAGATTACGCGACAGACCGCAGTCATTGGGACTTCCTGATATTGAAACATACAACGAAGAACCAACTGCTAAAAAGGCTGATAATTGTACTGAAGATAACCGTTCTTATGTAGAAATTTTCAAACAGAATATTTTATATAATAAAACAATCTGGCTTCTTGCTATAGCTTACATATTCGTTTACATAATAAGATTTGGTGCAGAAGATTGGATGATAAAATATCTTCATGAAGCAAAAAGCAATTCTCTTGAACTTGCTGCAATGAAGCTGAGTTCATTACCGCTGGTAGGTATTGCAGGAACAATTTGCGCCGGTATAATTTCAGACAAAATATTCAAAGGTCAAAGAGCACCGGTAAACTTAATTTACCTGGCAGGTGTTGTTGCTTGTCTTATACTTTTGAAGTTTAACACGATAAGTTCAATTGACTTTGTACTTATCGGCTTATTAGGAGCTTTCACATATGGTCCGCAGATGATGATAGGCGGTCTGTGCGCAGTAGAAAGCAGTTCTAAAAAAGTTGCATCAGCAGCCACAGGCTTTACAGGAACTTTCGGATATATCGGAGCAGTGTTATCTGCAACAGGAACAGGATTTATGGTAGATAAATTCGGCTGGAACGGAGCAATTGTCTTCTGGATATTCTCCGCTGTAATTTGTATTGCAATATGCACGATACTAATGATAGATGAGAAAAAGAAAAAACAAAATTCATAATAATTTATAATAAACACAAAAAGCCTCTCAATAAGAGAGGCTTTTTTACCAGGGATAATCGTCCTTTATCTCCCATCCATCCTGCATTATAACGGCAGAACAATATATATTACCCCACTCGGTAGATTTTGTACAATAAGATTTAAGCAAATTTTCTCTGGTATCAGATAATCCATAAGGAAGCCATTTGTCCTTTTGAACTGTCCCAATATTTTGGTTCAACATAGTCTTTCTGAACTAACAAAGCCGCCTGTGAAAGCATAAACTATTCTGCACTAATATTCAACTGTTCAGGCTGCGGAATGGTAAACCAGAACGTACTTCCGCTGTTTAGTCTTGACTTAAATCCGATTTCACCGCCATGAGCTTCTACTATCTTTTTGCATAAAGCAAGACCTATACCTGATCCCTGCTGGCGTTTTAAGACACTCCGGTTAACCTGGGAAAAGAATGAAAATATTGTGTCGTAATCTTTTTTCCTTATACCATCACCGGTATCTTTTATTTCAAATACAAAATCATTATTCTCATCCAGGTATGATACTATTGTAATTTTACCGTTAAGCTTATTAAACTTTACAGCATTTGAAATTAAGTTATAAATCAGCTGCTTAAACCTTCTCAAATCAGCGTTAATCTCTACATCAACTACGGTGTATGAAAAATGAAGATTTTTTGATTTAACAATCTCGTCAAAACTATAAGAAATATCTTCAATAATTTCTTTTGTCCTGAAAGTTTCTTTATGAAGCTCTAGCTTGCTTATTTCCGCACGCGACATATCAAGTATATCCTGAATTAAACTTAGAAGAAACTTCGCACTTTTTGAAATGTTATCAATATATTTAAACTCATCAGTATCATCAAGACGGTCTTTTAATATATCAGAAAAACCAATTATTGAATTAAGAGGAGTTTTATACTCATGAGATATACTTGCAAGAAATTGAATTTTCTGCTTATCATGATTTTCTAAATCAACCCTCAAAAGCATAATTTCAAGCCGCGCACTTAAAAAATCAGTAATAATCTGAAGCATTTCGCCAAAGTTATAATTAAACTCGATACGTTTTCCAATAAGTGCAAAGTAACCAAGCAAAAATCCCCGCACTATAATAGGAATAATTATTGTCCTCTCCTTTGAAAGATTTTTAAAATAATCAAGAGTATCTTCCATCTCATAATTATTGGAAAATAAATCTTCTCCCAGTGTAAAAATTGTTTCTACACTCTTTTTAACATCAGTTTTTTTATTTATATCCGGCGTATAATAAATTTTTTTGACTGAAACGCTGTTCAGCTCCTGATTTGGCAGATAAATCCAACCGGCCTGCGCCTTTGTAAACTTTAAAACTCCCTGCACTGTTTCTGCACATAACTCTTTTACTGTATCTATAGTATTAAGTTTTTTCAAAAATTTACTTAAGAATTTTTCATGTGAAATATTCATTGTATAATTATAATATGAAAAAAAATTCTGGAACAAAAAAATTATTTGTAATTTCAGGCTCATCAGGTGTCGGTAAAGGCACTGTACTGAAAGGATTTCTGGCGAAAAACCCCAATTTTATGCTCTCCATTTCCTGTACAACCAGAAAGCCGCGTAAGGGTGAAGTTGATGGTGTAAATTATTTTTTTATTTCAAAAGAAGAATTTCAAAACTGCATTGATAATGATAAATTCCTTGAATGGGCTGAGTTTGCAGGAAACCGCTACGGAACAAAGAAAAAATACATAAGGCAGTGCCTTGATGAAGGTAAGGATATTATTCTTGAAATAGAAACAAAGGGCGCTCTTCAGGTAAAAAAACAAATGCCGGAAGCTGTACTTATTTTTATCTGTCCACCTTCTCTGGAAACACTTGAAAACAGACTTAGAGGAAGGCATACCGAGGACGAAGAAACCATCCAAAAGCGCCTGCACGAAGTTAAAACAGAACTTGAGCGCGCCGAAAACTTTGATTATAAAGTTGTAAATGATGACCTTGATAAAGCAATCGAAGATTTAGAAAGAATTATAAACGGAGAACAATAAAATGTTAAGCGGTAAAAATATCCTGATAGGGCTTACCGGAGGTATTGCAGCTTACAAAATCTGTGAACTTATCAGAATGTTTAAAAGAAATAATGCAAATGTACGCGTAATATGTACGCCAAATGCTCTCAATTTTGTAACGAAACTTACATTGCAAAACTTGAGCCAAAATGAAGTAGGCATTGAAGAATTTGAAGTTGAAGACTTTAAGCCTGAGCATATTTCTTATGCCGATGAAGCTGATATTATGGTAATTGCTCCTACTACAGCCAACACAATTTCTAAAATAGCAAACGGAATTTGCGACAACCTTTTAACCTCTGTTGTCTGTGCCTTTAAAAAACCTGTAATCATTGCCCCTGCAATGAATTGTAATATGTGGGAAAACCCTGTGATACAGGATAATATTAAAAAGCTTTCCTCCTTAGGATATAAAATCCTTGAGCCGGAAAACGGCTTTCTTGCCTGCGGATATGACGGTAAGGGCAGACTTTGCAGTCTGGATAAAATATTTGATGAAGTTTCAATGCGTCTTTTATCAACTGCGCAAAACAAAAAAAAATATGTAATAACTGCCGGTGGAACAATTGAAGATATTGATCCTGTAAGATATATTTCAAACTATTCATCAGGTAAAATGGGGATTTCTCTGGCAGATGAAGCATTTCACCAGGGCAACGATGTTGTACTGGTTACAACAGTGGATGTAAGACGACCTTATAAGGTAATCAAAATAAAATCTGCCCAAGAAATGCAGCAGGCTGTAGAAAAAGAATTTGCGGCTGCGGATTTTGTAATTATGGCAGCAGCAGTTGCTGATTACAGGGTTAAAAACAAATCAGAACAAAAATTGAAAAAGACCGGGGAAGAAAGCATTACGCTTGAACTTGTAAAAAATCCCGATATTTTACAGGAACTCTGTAAAAAGAAAACCCATCAGACTGTAATTGGATTTTGTGCTGAAAGCGAAAACTTAATTGAAAATGCTAAAGAAAAAATTCAAAAAAAAGGATGCGATTATTTGATAGCAAACGATATTTCAAGGACTGACATAGGATTTTCAAGCGACTATAACGAAGTTTTAATTCTCGATAAAAAAGGCGGCATGAAAAAACTTGAAAAAGCCTCAAAATCCAATATTGCACGGGAAATTCTAAAGGAAATCCATGAATAAATATGACGTTATAAATAAAATAGAAAAATTTGCACCTCTAGAACTTGCAGAAGAATGGGACTGCTCAGGATGGGGTGTTGAAACCGGGAAAACAGAAGTCTGTAAAATAATGCTTTGCCTTACAGTTACAGATGATATTGTCAAACAGGCACTGGAAAATAATTGTGATATGATAATTTCCCATCACCCTTTATTTTATGTACCTTTAAGCTGGAATAAAATTGATATTTACAGCGCCCACACAAACCTTGACCGGGCAGACGGTGGAACCACCGATACATTAATGTCAGAACTTGGTTTAATGATAAATAAAAAAGATGACTTTTTGAGGTTTGCAGATGTGCACACTAGTGTAGAAGATTTCTGCCAAAAACTGTCTGAAATTTCACCAAATTTACGTTATGTAAATAATAAAAATATCCGTTGCTTAAAAAAAGTTGCTTTTTGTGCGGGAAGCGGCTCTGAATTTATTAATGAAGCATATAAAAATGGGGCAGATGCTCTTGTAACCGGTGACATAAAATTTCATACCGCACTTGAAAGTCCGATTGTATTGTTTGATATTGGGCATTTTGAGAGTGAAATCCTTGTGTTAAAAGTATTTGAGAAACTTTTAGAAGGAATAAACACATTAAGAGCTGTTGAAAAAAGCCCATTTAATCACTTTAGGGAAAATAATTATTGACAATAAAGTTTTATCATATAGAATTATAGATGTGACCAATATTGGGACGTCGCCAAGTGGTAAGGCAGCTGGTTTTGGTCCAGCCATTCGGAGGTTCGAATCCTTCCGTCCCAGATTTAGACGACAAATAGCGTTTTTGAGCATACCCTCAAAGGCGCTATTTAAGTATATATGCAGATTTTCACCGTCGTAAATAAAGTTCGGGAATAAAAGTTTTAAAATTCTTCGTTTTTTATCAATTCCCGAACTTTTGAAAAGAGAATATGACTTAGATGCTATATCCAGTAAGTATTCTACTGTAATTTCAAAATCATCATTTGCATCATTTAATTTTGTAATTTGAGCTTCAAGATTTTCTCTTTGGACAGATAATTCATATTTTATTTTTTGATATTCGGTCTTAGTAATACTATTATTCTTTTAATGTTTATAATTCCGCTGTATTTTATAATTTCCCCACTAAGATTTGAAACTAAAACAAAAATAATTTGGCTTATTCCTCTAATTAATGCGTTTTTCTTTTTCTTAATCACTTGTTTTGTTTTAAATAATAGTGCATTTGCTTATTTGTGGGCATATATACCGTTATCATATTTGTCAATTTTGGTAAAATTCATTTATTATAATTATAGAAATAAATA
>ENA-ORTS01001595-ORTS01001595.1-human-gut-metagenome-genome-assembly--contig:-NODE-1595-length-15106-cov-4.729719_pt1 | contig 15106 bp, 11 predicted proteins | sample MGYA00241911_ERZ509186 | MGnify/ENA primary metagenome ERZ509186 (study PRJEB26280, sample SAMEA2338852) | human gut metagenome | biome: human gut; feature: human-associated habitat; material: faeces...
GTCTTCGGCATATATCCTGTATTGTCCATAAAGGCAGCCTTGTCGATATTTTAGAATACGGCTCATAATCGGCTTTTGTTTAATAGCTTCGCTGATAAACCACGGATCGGCATCTTTTATGGAGAATATCTCATATACATCAGAGATCACGGCAGAGCCATAAAGGTTAAGTCCTATTGAGCCGACATCAAGGTTATTGGAACTATAAATGAAATCGTTCAAATCAGTTCTCTTATACAATTTTGTGCTTGCATCTTTCACCAAAAAACCACGATCATACCGTTCGCCTTTGTCGCACACGCCGCCTGTTGCGGTAAATGCCATCAACGGAGCATCTGTTGTTGGAAGTTGTTTGATGCTTTTTGAATGGAGAAATTCTCCGATTCTATGTTCCGTCCATGTTTCTGTCGTAATTTTGGTTTTCTCTGATAAAACATCATGGAGCAATCCTCTTTTATACTTCTTGAGGGACTCGATAAGAGCCTTTTGTTTTCGTATTTTGCTATTGAGAAGCCTAAATAGTTCACCAATTTTCTGTTGCTCGCCAAGAGATGGAATTGAAACAAGTATCTCCTCAATGTCAGATGCGCTAACTGCGGGAAAACTTGTGCCCGTGCAACGGCTTAACACAGAGTTTAGGAAGTGTCCTGTATGGATAAGTGCGTACAGAAACGGAACATCGTACTTTGTTCTAAACACTGCGTAGCCTGTTGATGCCACCGTTGGTAGGCTTCTTTCTTTGCAAAACAAATAATTGTTCTGCTGATATGGTCTTACAGTTTGGAATAGAACATCATTGCAAGAAAGAAGCCGTTGCGCTCTTGAAGGCGCAGATAGCGCATTCTCTATTTTTGCATTACTCAACTCGCCATCTTCCACACTGCCGAGATCGATGTAGTAGAATTGTTCAGGAATGGATTGACACTTTGGATTAACTTTTGCAAATTCCTTAAATTCACATTTTTTCCACGGCTCATCGAAGCCCGGAAACCGGAGTTTCGGACGCTTCTCAAGACCGTTACTTGAGGATACATTTGCCATAATTATTTGCCCTCCACGTCAAAGGGGAAATCCAGCCCCAGCTCATCAAAAAACGGTTTCAGTTCCGCATCAATATCCTTGATTTCAGATTGCAGCTTGCGGATCTCAGCGGCAACTTCATTCAGGTCAATCTCAGGTTCCGGCTCAAAGGTGTCAACATAGCGAGGGATATTCAGGTTGAAGCCGTTCTCTTCAATCTCCTGCATTGTTGCAACATGAGCGTATTTATCGACATCCTGACGGCGCTCGTAGGTTTCAACAATCTTGTCAATGTCGCACTCCCGAAGGATGTTCTGGTTCTTTCCGGCTTCAAAGTCGCTGGAAGCGTCGATGAAAAGAATGTTGTCAGAGTTACCGTTGCGCTCTCTTTTGAGAACAAGAACGCAGACAGGGATTCCCGTACCAAAGAACAGATTTGCAGGCAAACCGATTACCGCATCCAGAACGTTCAATTTCTGAATAAGGTGTTTGCGGATTACTTCCTCCGCCGCACCACGGAACAGGACACCATGAGGTAGCAGGACAACAGCTCGCCCATCTTCATCCATGTGGTAAACCATGTGCTGTACAAAAGCAAAGTCAGCTTTGCTCTTAGGCGCAAGTTTGCCGTATTCGTTGAAACGCTCGTCCTCCATGAAGTGCATATCGGCAGACCAGTTTGCAGAATAAGGCGGATTGGCAACCTGAACACGGAACTTCATGTCCCCGAAGTAGTCATGCTCCAAGGTATCACCGTTATAGATGTTAAAGTTGCGATACGGGATTCCGCGCAGAATCATGTTCATTCTGGCGAGGTTATAAGTCGTGGAGGTCAATTCCTGTCCATAGTAGTTTCTCACGTTGGCATAGTTCTTGAGACGCAGCAGCAGTGAGCCAGAGCCACAAGTGGGGTCAGCTGCATCCTTGACATCCGTGAGACCGAGGCAAGCCAGACGGCAAAGCAATTCGGCAGGACCGGAAGGCGTGTAGAACTCACCGGCTTTCTTGCCAGCAGTTGCAGCAAACTGACCGATCAGATATTCATAGGCGTTACCCAGTACGTCAATTTTGGTATCATCCACACCGAAGTTGATTTCGTCCAGCGAAGCGATGATCTTTGCCATAACAGCACTTCTGTCTTTGACAGTATGACCGAGCTTTGAGGAATCGAGCTGCATATCAGAAAACAGCCCATCAAAGTCTTCCTGAGAATCGTTTCCGATTGTGGACTCCATTAGCGCGTTGATTGCGCTCTGCAAAAACTCAATATCAAAGGAGCGGTTTTCCACCATCTTGACCATCTTGCGGAACAAATACTGTGGCTCGATGACATAGCCGAGATCGCGCAGCGCCTCTTCGACAACAGCGGTCTTGTACTCTTCGTCTGCCCACGCCTCTTCATAACCGATACCGTCATCCTTGAGAAGATTCGCCATATACTTCTCTGTCCGGTCAGAAAGGTAGTAGTAGAAGATCATGCCCAAGATGTAGTTCTTGAACTCATACGCCTCCATGTTTCCGCGCAAGGCATTTGCCATTGCCCATAGCTTATTGCAAAGCTCCTTCTGATGAGCCTGAATCGAATTATCCATTTATCTCTCTCCTTATTGGTATTTCTCTGTGTGCTGTCGGATGAAATCAACGATCCGATTTACAAGGGAGCGTTTCTTCAAAAGCGGCAAGGGCTTCTCAATCCGATCTCGGATATTTCCTGCATCCATTGTGCCGGAAAACTCATATTCCGAAATAATATCTGTCAGCATGGATGCGTCAATATCCTCGGTCTTCGCAAAGGCAACGATCTCTTCGCGCTTTGCTTCATTTTCAAAGTCGTTATAGGCTGCATCAATTTCATCCGCACTTTCCAAGCCGACAACAACACGATCCAAGAATGCTTGCAGGATTTCGACTTTCCGGAGCAACTGCGGATTATCAGTTCTCCCCAACTCGTCCTTAATGTGTTTAATATCGTAATCCTTTTGTTTGGGATCATCGAAGTGGATGTTACGGATCAGGTTCATGATGTATGCGACATTGATCCTGTCACTCTCCATCAATTCGATGCAGAAGTCAACGTCATTCAGGACGGAGACAACCTCGCGGTCTGTTTTTTGCCTTGAGTAGAGCATGAGGTATTTGCTCTTATAGTCCTGATATTCTTGCTCGGACATGATAAGAGCATCCTGATCGAAACTGAACTCAATAAAGGTCTGCAACGATTGGAGGTACTTTGTCAGCTCACGGAAGGTCACGACAAACTTCTTCTGATCGTCCTCGTTCTGCATTGTGTCAACGGACTCCGGAAACAGAGCAATTTCCTTGAGCTTCATCACCATTTCGTTGAACTTCTCCACGAAGTATTGATACCCCGGAACAACAATGCCGGAGGTATCTTGACTCTTAGAGAAGAGTGTCAGCGCGTCATCGGTGCGTTTTTTGAGGTTGCGGTAGCAAATGATAATGCCAAAGGGCTTTGTTTCCTTCTCAACGCGGTTTGTGCGGGAATAGGCTTGCAGCAGATCATGATACTTCAAGTCCTTGTCCACATAAAGGACAGAGAGCTGCTTGCTGTCAAATCCGGTCAGGAACATATTCACAACGATGAGAATATCAAGCGACTTTGTTTTCTTTCCCTTTACTCGGTCAGAGATGTCCTTGTGATAAGCTGAGAACGTATCCGTGGAGAAATTGGTTCCGTACATCTCGTTATAGTCCTTGATGATACGCTCCAACGAATCACGGCTATGCTCGTCCTTGCCCTCGGCATCCTCATTCTGCCCGTAGGAGAAGATGCCGCTGATATTCAGATCATGCTTGATCTTCTTGAAAATGTCGTAATACTTAACAAGGGCATCAATAGAGGACACGGCAAAAATAGCCGTATACTGTCCATTTCGGGTTTTTGCCTTGTGGTTCTGGATGATGTGATTGGCGATCAGAGACATTCGCTCATCGGACATATAGAGTTCGCCTATATCAATCGCGTCCGCGAGTGTCGGGTCATCCCAGTCGAAATCACCCTCCATTGTTTTTATGTATTCGATGTGGAAGCCCAGAACATTATTATCGAAGATGGCGTCTTTAATCAGGTAATTGTGAAGACACTCACCAAAGAGCATTTCTGTTGTTTGCGTGATTTTACCCTCAGTTTTACCGTTGACTTCAAACCGAGGTGTCCCTGTGAAGCCGAAAAACTGTGCCTTTCTGAAATGCCGCACAATGTCCTTGTGCATATCCCCAAACTGGCTGCGGTGGCACTCGTCGATGATAAAGACAACCTTCTCGTCTTTGTATGCGTCCATTACTTTCTCGTACTGAGGGCGCTTTACAGCGTTTGCCATCTTCTGCATCGTGGTGACGATAAGCTGCCTGTTCTTGTCCTTCATCTGGCGGACAAGGACATCGGTGCGATCTGTCACATCAACGGAGCCAGCCTCAAACTTGTTAAACTCTTCGGTTGTCTGAGAATCCAAGTCTTTTCGGTCAACAAGGAAAATGACTTTCTTGATGTTCGGATTTGCTGCGAGGATTTGCGCCGTCTTAAAGGATGTAAGCGTCTTGCCCGCACCGGTTGTGTGCCAGATATACGCATTCCGGTTTGTGAGTGTTGCCTGACGGATCAGTGCTTCTACGGCATAAACCTGATAGGGACGCATGACCATCAAAATCTTATCGGTATCATTTAGGATGGTGTAGCGTGTCAGCATTTTAATGATGTGATCCCTTGCAAGGAAAGAAATCGAAAAGTCCTTCAAATTGGTGATACGGACGTTATTGAAATCAGTCCAGAAGAAAGCAAGGCTATACATCAGGTCTCTGTCGGAATTTGCAAAATACTTTGTGTCAACACCGTTGGAGACAATAAAGAGCTGAATGAAATGATACAGCCCGTTGTAGGAGTGCTTCTTATAACGCATGACTTGATTGACTGCCTCGCGGATGTCAATGCCACGGCGCTTTAATTCTACTTGGATCAGGGGTAAGCCGTTTACGAGAATCGTAACGTCGTAACGATTGACGTACTTTCCAACCACGGTCGTTTGATGAGTAACTTGGAAAAGAGCATATTAACCTTTTTCTGTAAATCCCCCTGAATCTGTGGTATAATAGAATAAAAAACACAGGAGAACCAAAATGGGAAGACCAAGAAAATCGCCGTCGATGACAGACGGCAAGCGAGAGATCATCTCGAGATTGATCGAGGAATATGACATAAAGACCGCGGAGGATATACAGGATGCTCTGCGTGACCTCCTCGGCGGAACAATCCAGGGGATGATGGAATGCGAAATGGAAGCGCAGAAAGAGGAACATCAGGCATCCGATCCCGAATACCATGACTCAAGAAACGGTTACAAACCAAAGACTCTACGCTCCAACTACGGATCTGTAGATATCCGTGTGCCCCAGGACCGCAACAGCGATTACGAACCGCGGATAGTCCCGAAATACAGCCGTGACATCTCCGAAATCGACGAGAAAATCATAAGAATGTACGCCCGCGGTATGTCTACAAGGCAAATCTCAGACCAGATCATGGACATCTACGGTTTCGAGGTCAGCGAAGCACTCGTGACAGATGTAACCAACAAAATCCTGCCGGAGATTGAATCCTGGCAGAAACGTCCGTTATGCGCTGTATACCCTATCGTTTATATCGACGCTATAGTATTCAACGTCCGTGACAACGGCATCATACGCAAACAAGCGGCGTATGTTATCCTCGGTATCAGCGAGGAAGGACACAAGGAAGTGTTGTCCATAACAATTGGTGAGAGCGAAAGCGCGAAGTTCTGGCTCAGTGTACTGAACGAGCTCAAGAACCGCGGTGTGAAGGACATATTCGTGCTCTGCGCGGATGGACTTACCGGAATAGGAGACGCCATAGCGGCAGCCTTCCCGATGACTGAATACCAGCGCTGCATCGTACATATGGTGAGAAACACGCTGAAATACGTGGCTGACAAAGACAGGAAAGAATTCGCGAACGATCTGAAGACCATCTATCACGCGCCTGATGAGGAACAAGGATACCGGAATATGCAGGTTGTCGCTGAGAAATGGGATAAGAAGTATCCGAGATCTATGGATCGCTGGAAGGATAACTGGGCTGCTGTCAGTCCGATGTTCAAGTTTTCGGATATTGTGAGACGGGTGATCTATACGACTAACGCGATAGAGAGCCTTAACAGTGGATTCAGGAGGCTTAACAGGTCACGGAATGTATTTCCGGACAGTAAGGCTTTGCTGAAGGCGCTTTATCTTGCGGCTGACAACATTACGAAGAAGTGGACGAATACGCTTCGTGACTGGGGACAGGTCTATGCTGAGTTGTCTGTGATGTATGGGGAAAGGCTCAGCTGAATTTGCCGCCATCCTTGACAGAACGGCATAAAAATGCTATAATTATATTGCCGAGGGCGACAACGACTCTAAAATATGCACGCTTTACCCGCCCTCGGACTACGACATCGTAGCATTTTTATGCCAACCTGTCAAGGACGCTACGCGCCGCCAGAGGCGGTGGCTCTGCTTCTGCCTCTGGCTCGGACGATCTTAAAATATGCACTGTTTTACCATGGGGGTAGGCATTTACAGAAAATTCTGAACATAGCCTTGGAAAATGTTCTTCGTGTGGTCCTGATCAAAGAAGGACAGATATACCTTTGTACCATCTTCACGCTCAAGGACAAACTTATCCCTCAAGATTTTTGCACTCTGGAAAACTGACTTTCCGAGCATGAGGTTGAAGATACGCTCCCACTCTTTATCGGTGATAGGCGTATCAAGTTTGGGTGCATTGAAGGCTTCAAACTGAACTTTGAAGTTCTCCACCAGCGCGTCATAATCAGGAATTGCGACTGTGGTATATTCCTGCTTGTTCAGTTGCTCAATAAACTGCTGTTCAAGAGCCGCTTCGCTTTGGTATGCCATATCTTCATCTCCAATACTTGAGGATCATTTGTTGGTTGCCAGCCTGTCCTCATTTCTATTTTATCATAGCAAGTGTCCCAAATACCGGACTTATTTTCGTTTCAACTGCAAAACCACGTCACCATCATCTGTAATTTCCATTTGCATTGTTTTTAGGTACTTTGCGATGAACTGTTTTTTCTCAGACGAACTCATCTCAACGCGCGTTACCTTCAAAGCGGCACTGAACATCTCGTTGATATTGAGCCTGACGGTTTGGTCAATATAACGCTCCATTTCTTTGAAAAGTGCGCCGAGCTTGATGTCCTCGGCATTCCCAGAGTAGAAGTCATCAATATAGCAATAAAATATCCCTGCATTCAGAAGTGCATTCTTCAAGTCCGGTCCGCAGTTCTCTCGTTCAATCATAACTAAAAAACGTGCTTCCGGCAGAGACGAGATTAACCCCCAGTAGTCGGAGTCGCTGGATACAAGAATAAAGGAATCGACGTTATTCTTGTAGTGTTCCTGACAAGTTCGGGCAATAAGCATGACATCAACGAGCGACTTGCTTTGCTTCACCCGTTCAATCATCATGTGTTCAACATGAATTGCGGTGAAGCTGTCTAATATTCTCCATGCGGAGGCGGTATGCACATCATCAAAGAGAATGATCGACGCAATTTTTTGTGTATACTCGTGATCGAGGTTTTTTAAGGTAGCACACAGCTTGTAGGGATCAGAGTTTTCACAATCGACAACGATAACGGTCTTTTCGCTGCTCTCAATAAACTCATAAATACTTCCTTTGATATAACTCCCTGCATCTGAGACTTTGCTATATTCGGTGAAATAGTCGTTGTTCCAACTGTACAGCAAGGTAACGAACTTCTTATCATTGTAAAGAATGTTGCCGACTTCCTCCGGCTGCCAGTTTATGTACATCTGATAGGGATAAAAAAGCAAATGAGAGTAATAAATGTCGGCAGCCTCTCTTGTACCATCTTCCTTCAAACCATCAGGCATGACGAAAAGTGCTTTAATGTAATCCCAATTTATCCAGAGGGGAAAGAGCTTCTTGCAGTTGTTGATTCTATCGCAAATCAACCTGTTAATCTCGACAACGTGTTGGCACAGTTTTTTGCTGGTGTTTTTGATGAAGTTCACTCCGTCAAGACTTAGCTGGTTTATGCTTTCCTGCGGAACATATTCCGGCATACTCAGAATGGTCTCATACTGGAATCTCATGCGTTCATTGATGCGCTTGAAGTTGCGCTCAATCGCAGTTCGTACAATGCAAAGATGTCTTATAATCCGAGCTGTTTTATCGCTGTCCAACCGATTGTATACTTCAACTTTTGGGGCTTCATGTTCGTTGTCAAAGATGCGTTTTGGCACACCAATCAGGTAAGCCACCTTTGAAACGATCTCGTAGGTGCTGTCTTTGTACGCTGCCCTGTCATCGGTGAGAGGGCTTGTTGCATTATCCAACACCTCATTCGGTATGGGATTTTCAAGTATACTCATGATTGCTCCTTTCCACGGAGAGCGTATCTGCTTGTTTAAGAAGCAGTGAGATTAGAAGAACGGCTGTCCAGCGCCTACGCTCTACTTTATCCGATCAGCAATGCTGTCGAGCTGCGCTGCAATTTTAGAAAAGTCGCAGTCCATGTCCAATGTCTTCACACTGATCTGATTCCCGCTCATTTGATAATCATTGTTTGGCTGAATCGTATCGTCTGTTCCCGCATATAAAAGCATACCGGAAACGACCTCATCCGGCGCGGCAGACCAGTTCTTCACATAGGTGAAAATCTGATACAGATTTCCGGAATGAAGCGTCTGCGTCATGTACGGTGCTTTCATTTGCATATTGTGCGTGTAGTATTTGGCGTCGATGATGAGCGTTTTCTTTGCTGCCTTATTCGTAATCACAATGTCGGACTGCATCGTCGGCAAGAGCGTTCTGTACCCATCTGTGACTTGCCATGCAATTTGCGGAGAGTATGCTTTTAACTCTGGATGTTCACGCTGATAGTATCCGAGAATAAACTTCTCGTATAGCTTTGCCATTGTTTGATCATCCGCATAATCCATAATCTTTGTTGAGCCATCGGCTGTCGTTTGCAAAAGCCCTTTTATCACAAATCGGCAAACGGCTATCAACATCCGATATGTTTGATTATTGCGATCATATTGAATGTCCCAGTTGATACTATGGATGTCCAATATGCTGATGCCATCAAAGAAAATCATCAACTTTCTGATCTCCTTTTTTCTGGCTTTTGAAATGCTTCCACGGAGCAGCAAATCCATTGTTGTTTTGATGATACGGTTGGGGTAGGCATCAACCGAAAACTCATCATAATTGCAAACGAGCTGTTTCTTACGAATAGCCTGCGTCTTTATGGATTTACCAATTTCAAGTTTCCCACGGGGAGACGCAAGCGCTTCTTCTCTCGAAATGTATTGTCTGATTAAACCTCTCTTTATCTGGACAGATACTCCACGGCAGAGAATAGCAGACAGAAGTTCAGCCACATTATCAAACTCTTCGGTAGCAACATTTTTATACCCTTGCTCATGCAGCACTTGGAACGCATAAGCCAGCATATAATAAACATTCTGGACACGGATCATTTGACTACCTCGCGTAATGTGCGGCTCCAATCCTTCACTTTAACTGCCTCGTCAAACCAATATTCTTTCAAAAGAGGTATCAGCTCGTATTCTACAACAGACCGCATCCATTCATCGTTGATGGTTGCGTTTGTACAGAAATAGCTATGTCCAATACAGAACCCCTCACCGAGCGAGTCATCGTTTGCAATTACGTCGTTAAGCTGCTCAACTGTTGCAATGAGCCGGTCAAACTTCGGGTTATTGACTTTCGTTCTGTATGCTCTGAATCCAGCAGACGAAAATGCCGGAGCAAGCTCAAAGAAAGCAAAACGACGTCTAAGTGCGTAGTCCAGCATGGCGAGGCTACGGTCAGCAGTGTTCATCATGCCAATGATATAGACGTTACTCGGAATGGAGAACTGCTCATCTGCATATAGAAGTTGCAATTCGACACCGCGTTTATCACTCTCAATCAACATGAAGAGTTCGCCAAAAATCTTGCTGAGATTGCCTCTGTTGATCTCGTCGATAATGAAAAAGTATGGACGATCATCCTCAGCAGCTTGCCTGCAAAACTCGTAGAATACGCCCTTTCGCAGTTCAAATCCTGTCTCCGTCGGGCGGAAACCCATGATGAAATCTTCATAGCTATAACTCTGATGAAACTGAACCATTTTCACACGGTTGGTGTCCTTTTCTCCCATGATAGAAAATGCCAGTCTTTTTGCTGCGAAGGTTTTTCCCACGCCCGGTGCACCTTGCAGAATTACATTCTTTTTGGTTAGAAGCAGCGACTTGAGAACCTTATACCGATCTTCGTCCATATACACATCGGTCAGAAAATCATCGGCGGTGTATGGCTCGAAAGTGATTTCCTCATCAGCGGCATCGTCGAAGGTATCTTCGTGCTTATCTCCGTCAATCATGTTTTGCAGCTTCTTGACGTAATCTGTGTAGGACGTAATATCCGTCAACGTTTTGATAGCGCCCTGATCTGATAATTCCCACTCGCCCTTATCTGTCCAGCGTACCTTTCGGGTATTGGCATATTGACCGCGTTCAGGATCAAAAACGTATTCGCCTTCGACCAGCCCGCGACCGAGGATCTGCTTTCTGCCTTTTTTAACAAAGACAACATCACCGGGTTTCAGCTCGTTTGCAAATTGCCATGTAGCAAGAACCTGATTCTTATATGAGCCAGTATCCCCGTAGACCTCTTTCATCTTTGTCCGCATTTCTTCTTTGGAGCTATATTCCATTAGATCACCAAGGTCAGACCAGCCGATAGCCATAATCCCTTCGGCATAATCATTCTCCCAATTTGCGGAACCATCACCCGCTGCGTACAGCCAATAGTGTGTTGCAGTAGCGTCGGATGAAAGAGCTGTATCTGTGTTCTCCTTCGGAATAATTCCATCAAAGATTTCATCGTCGAAGGATATATCAATGTTGTTCTCTTCGACGATCTTTTTGCATCCTCTACGAATACTGTTAGACTTGTTGCCGGTTTGCTCGTAGTAATATTTAATGTTTTCCTGAGTGGCTTTTAGAGCATTGACCATCTGCTCCTGCCCGTAGTCTTTTCCGATGTGGACGATGAAGTAAACCGTAGTTTCAGTGTTGGACCTGCGAGTGTATTTTACGCCCTTCATCATGGACGTAAAGAGCATAATCGTCAGCTTGTGCGAGGTTTCTCCAAAGCACGGAACCTCTTGACACATGGCTTTTACAGCGGCGTCCATCTCCATCGTGCCATCATAAACCATCTTGGCATATTTGTAGACAATGACTTCGCAGTCATATTCATAGCCGATATACGTCTTGACGCCACCCTTAGAATCAATAAATTCTTTCAGACGCTTCAAATCTCTATAATACTGCGCAGTGCGTTCGTCTGCTCGATCAGACATCACTTCTTGTTTTAGGTAGTCGAAGATTTCACCCTTCGCCTTCTCCATAGAGGCATCACTTTCAAAACACTTCCAGAAGGATAGCGCAATAGTGTTTTGATACAGATAGAACGCATCGGAAACATGGGTGCTGATAGTTGTGTCAGCCCAGTCAGGGTGAGTTTCCCGTAAGTATTCCTTGTATTCTTTTCTGACTTTGCTTATCGTTACGCCAATATCCATCTGTTATCCTCCTTCTTCTGTAACAGTCCTGCTACGCACAAACCTTTAATCCTTCTCCACTGGTATATAAAAAAGCCGCACGGAAAAAGGACTTATCAGTTGTCCGTCCGCACAGCCTCACAAATATCTCCAATGTCACAATTCAAATAGCCGCAGATGCGCAGCAAAATAGAGAGGGACACTTCTTCCCCCTTATTCAGTTTCGTCCATGTTCCGGATGCAAGGTTAAGCTCTTGCCGGAAAGTGGACTTCTTTATGTCACGTTCTAACAGGAGCATCCAAAGTTTTTTATAGCTGATTCCCATGATACGCACCCCTTTACTCATCCGCTAATCATGACTTCCATTCTATTATACACGAAAACCTCTTTGAATGCAATTATCTCATGCACAAGTTCACAAAAAAGATGCAAGTTCTTGATGGTTTTGATTTTCAAAAAGGGCAAGGCAGTTATTCATGAAAGCTGCCTTGCCTTTTCCCTTTATTCGCGCTGAGAATTGCGTTGATGCTCTTGGTCGCGCTCTGTGTTTGGTTTGAGGAAATCGTCCACGTTTGCCTTCAAAGTGTCGATCATCCGTGCTTCCTTTTTGAGCCTCGCACGTTCATCATAGAGCCGCTGCTGCTCTTCAAGAAGTCTCTGCTGTTCCGCTTGGAGCGTCTTCAAGCTCGGCAGCTTTTCATCGCCTTGCATGGCAAGCAGTGTACTCCGCGCCGCCTCAAAGATCACAAGCTCGGCTTCGTGCTTTGCCTTGAAACTCGGCTTGTCTTTCGCCTTCTGGAAGGCGTCATATACGGGCTTGAGGCGCTGGTAGTTGGAGATGTTCTTGATAAGCGGCTGGACTTCCCGCAGTCGCGCTTCAACGCCTTTCAGTTCCTTGCCGGTGCGGTCATAGGAGCCGTGAACATCCTCGATCTTCTTCTCAAGATCGGCGTATTGGAGCAAGTTGTTTTCCGTAAGATAGTTGAGTGTCCGCGCCGCTTCCTTGAGGATCGTGAGCTTGGCTTTATGCTCATATCCTTTGCTGTCGATGAGCCTGATCCGCTCCTGAATATCTCCGATGAGAGAGATGCCCTTCGGCATGGTCTGCCTCTGGCTGCTTCGGGGCGTCCGTCCGGCAATCCGTTCCTTGATGCGTTCCTCGGTGTAGTTCTCTCCAATGGTTTTAGAGCGGGTAAATCGCTCCTGACCTTCAGCGCGGAAGGAGATGTATTTTCCGGTCTTAACTTCATAACCGGCTTCTTGCATGAGCCGCAGGAAGTCATCGTAGTCCTTCGCAGTGATGACGAGCCGGTCGATGGTCTGCTTGAGCTTTTGCTTCCAACTCGTCCCTCGTTTGGCTTCGGTGTATTCCATGTAGTCCATGCCCTTGTTCTGCGACGGAGGGATCACAGACAGCCCGTGTTCCTTACATATCTCATCACTGAGTTGACGCAGTTCTCGATAGGTTCTCTTGTTGCTCCGGTAGGCATGGAAGTCTACATAGTTCACGGCATTGAAGATGATGTGATTGTGACAATGCCCCTTGTCGATGTGGGTAGCAATCACATACTCGTACTTGCCCTTGAGCCATTCGTCCGCAAGCTGCTTCCCGACCTCATGAGCTTCTTCCGGTGACACTTCACCGATGTCAAAGGACTGGATCAGATGACGGGCAAGCACCTTCGGCATCTGCATCCCTTGCTGCACTGCAAGGTTTCTTGTCCATTCAAATTCTTTCGCTGCCGCGTCGCTTGCAGCGCACCCATAGGACGAAACATAGAAGGCATCGTCGGTCTTCTGTGGGTCGAGAATGTAGGCAATAGCCTTGTTCACAGTTCCTCGGATTGGCTTGATTTTAGTAACTGCCATATCTCACCCTGCCTTTCTTTCAGCTCTGCAATATCGTCCGCATAGAAGTGTCCGGTGGAGTTTATGCGGCGGCAAATCTGATTGATATTTGAGGCAACACGGCTGACTGCGGCGGCGAGTTTTTTCTGCTGCGTGTAGTCCACCTTGATGATATAACCGTCAATCGCCATCTTCCGGAGATATGCTCCCATGTTCTTCGTTCCGAGCTGCGCCATCTTTGCCTTGATGATTCTTTTCTCATCGTCTGAGACGAAGAAGAGTATCTGATTTGGTCGCGTTCTGTTTGCCATAGGCGTTCCGTCCTTTCGTAAAGGAAGAGGGTTTGGGAGACTTCCCAACAAGCATTTCTGCGATTAAGGGGAGGGTTTCCTTAATCGGAAATCGCCGTGTGTATATACACCGGCTGTGCTTGCTATTCTCTAAAATCGTATTCCCTCGCAGAGACTCCCCGTAAAATCCCCCTTCACTTTACAACGGACTTTTTTTATTCAAAATAGGGGGTCGTGGTACAAAATATTTATTCGATCAGGTGATTCCCCATGTAAAAGTCACGGTGTCAGATACGTCAATATCGTCTGGCTCGATCTCAGGAGCGGAACGCTTGCTCATCGCCATAAGAGGCTGAATGCAGTCCTCGACATCGTAGGTTGTTCTGGAAAATACATTGAGTTCGCCCCAGTTATAGTCGATATTGAGAAGTTGCCCAAGCGTATTGCCAGACGCCTTGCAAAGAATCTCTGCCTTCGTTTTGGCATTCTCTGTCGCGTTGATCAGCAGTTCTTCGCTGATCCTTTCAGGATTTTTTACGGTGAATGCAATGCTGATTTCCGGCTGCGCTCCGCAATTCGCAATCGCAGAAATGACCTTTGCAAGCTGTTTGCTGTCAAAGTCAAAGGCAAGTTTCAGATGATAGCTGCAAGCATATCCCGCAAACTCTCGTTTGTAATTTCCTTGCCGATCTTTGACGTTCTCATATCTCGTCTGGACATTAAAGCTCGTGGTCTTCATGTCACTTTTTTCATAGCCTACAAGGACTGCGGCATCCTGTAATTTTTTAATTCTCTCGGAAGCATCCGTCATCGCTCGGTCATAGGTTTCGGATAAGGCTTCGATGTTCAAGGAAAGGATAATATAATCAGGTCTTGCAGAGACATTGCCTGTTCCTTTTACGGTGATGGTTCTCATTACTTTCTCCCGTCCCTTCTGGACTCGTAGTCCTCGTCGATACGCTTTTTCCAATTCGTACCCAGATGTGCGCTGCAACGGACAGCGGAAACCGCTTCGCTCAGAACCTCATAATTAAGCTGCGTTCCCTTATGGTCAGAGTGATAGTTGACCGCTCGGTCTGCTCCAATGCCGAAATGCTTTGCCGTTTCAACTGCGTCAATATTTGCACCGAGGAACAGAAACTCCCAGCCGTACTTTTCCTTCTGTCGCTCGATCATTTTCTTGACTGCCTCGCTGTCATAACGGCGGCTTGCATTCTCCATACCGTCCGTTGTGATGACGAACAGTGTATGTTCAGGGACATCCTCATTTCTTGCGTACTTGTGGACATTCCCAATGTGAT
>ENA-ORTS01001598-ORTS01001598.1-human-gut-metagenome-genome-assembly--contig:-NODE-1598-length-15086-cov-9.460781_pt1 | contig 15086 bp, 3 predicted proteins | sample MGYA00241911_ERZ509186 | MGnify/ENA primary metagenome ERZ509186 (study PRJEB26280, sample SAMEA2338852) | human gut metagenome | biome: human gut; feature: human-associated habitat; material: faeces...
CATGTAAACCATGTGCTTGCACAAAGTGTAAACCATGTTACTCTTGACACAAGCCCACTCCCCTACGAATATTCCTACAATTCATCACAACCGCATATAAACTGCAAACGCCAAACTTGGCTTATAAACACTTTGCCGGTTTCGCAAAATGTAGCAAATCGCTATCACCCTTGCCTCCCCTCGAAAAAGGGGAGGTGGCTTGACGGCAAGGCACAAGCCTAATTTTACAGCGTTTTTATGCGATATATCCGACTTTTATAATTACTAAGTCGGTCTGCCGTCAAGACGGTGGGGATTGAAGTTGATAGAACTTCTATCCCTAAAACTTCTAAGCGTTCACAATCACAACTCGTCCCACACCAACCCTTCCAAAACCTCAGCCTCCTAAGTAAGCCTTAACTAACCTAATTTTTACAAAAAAATTTTGCAAAACCTCTTGACAAACGCCGAAGTATCGGTTATAATAAAATCAACAAATCAGTAAGCGTTACTGATTTTGCTAATAACAATAAGAAAATAATGATTTTATCACTATGAAAGGATAGGTAATTTACTATGAAAAAGTGGGTATGTCCGGTATGCGGTTACGTTCATGAGGGAGATACACCTCCCGAGTTCTGCCCCCAGTGCAAGGTTCCCGGCAGCAAGTTCACAGAGCTTAAGGAAAACGATAAGCTTGTATTTGCAGACGAGCACAAGGTAGGCATTGCAAAGGCAGTTGAGGATGAAGAGATTCTTGCAGGCTTAAAGGCTAACTTCGAGGGCGAATGCACAGAGGTAGGTATGTATCTCGCTATGGCAAGAGCCGCTCACAGAGAAGGTTACCCCGAGGTAGGCCTTTACTACGAAAAGGCAGCTTGGGAAGAGGCTGAACACGCAGCAAAGTTCGCAGAGCTTTTAGGCGATGTTGTAAGCGCATCGACTAAGGAAAACCTCGAAAAGAGAGTTGCCGCAGAGCACGGCGCTACACAGGGCAAGCTCGACCTCGCTAAGAGAGCAAAGCAGTTAAATCTTGACGCTATCCACGACACAGTTCACGAGATGGCTAAGGACGAAGCAAGACACGGCAAGGCTTTCGAGGGTCTGCTGAACAGATACTTCAAGTAAGCGGCGGCTGTGAGCCGCACCGGATTCGCCTTTTTCAAAATTCTGCTTACCGCAGGACAGCGAAACGGCGTATCATAAAAGCAATAAACAAATCGAGCCGTAAGCACTCTTGCTTACGGCTCAGTTTGTTCTTATAGTAAAAACGCATCTGATACACAAAAAAGAACACCGGTCGCCCGGTGTTCTCTTTTTTTACTGTCAGCTTATTTGGCTGTCTTCACATTTGCATAAGTATAAGTGCTTGTATTTGCACCCTTATAAGACGCAATCCTTACCTTATACACGCTTCCGGCCCTGAGTCCGCCAATAGTGACAGTAGCATTCGTACTGCCCTTTAACGTCTTTTTGACCCACTTGCCGCCTTTGTAAATTTCAACCTTATATCCGTCTGCACTGGCGTTTTTACCCCACTTAACGGTTATCGAGTTGCTTTTTGCCGATACAACCTTGATATTGGTTACCGGTGAAAGCACTGCAGTAACCGTAGTATAGCTGTAATCGCCGTACAGATTGTCCTTATACGCTCTTACCCTTACTTTATATGTGATGTAAGGTGTAAGTCCGCCAAGCACAGCCATTGCTGTCTTATTATCGGTTATGGTCTTTTCGAGCCACCTACCGCCGATATAATATTCTACGTTATATCCGTCAGCGTTTGTATCCGCATTCCATATAACTACTGCCTTTGAGTCAACTGCGCTCTTTACCTTAAGACCGCTGACCTTTGTCGGAGCGGTAGTGATATAAATATCGTCGAATGTACTCTCAAGCTCACCCTTATAAGCCTTTATTCTGACCTTGTAGGTTTTGTAGCCCTTAAGCGAGCCTATTGTAACGGTAGTTTTTTTATTGCCGACGAGCGTCTTTTCATTCCACTTACCGTCTGCATAGTACTGAACGGTATAACCGTCCGCACTTTCGTTCTTATCCCATTTAAGCGTAAACGAAGAAGATGTGACTGTCTGCGTAATACCCGTAACTTTTGACGGGAGCGTATCGATATAGCCGTATGTATACGGACTGTAAAGGTCACCCTTATATGCGCTTACCCTTACTTTATATCGTGTTCCTGCACAAAGTCCGTCTATAACCGCCGATATATTATTGTTGCCGGTAACAGTCTTTACGGACCACTGATTATTAATGTACCACTCTACCTTGTAGCCGTCCGCTCTGGCGTTTCTGCTCCAGCTTATTCTTACCGTTTCATCGGTAGCCTTCACCGTATTTATATTCCATACGGGAGAAGGAACGGTATCAACATAGAAACATCTGAACTTGCCGGTGAATCTTCCTGCATAAGCCGCTATCCTTACCTTATATTTAAGGCCTGCAGAAAGACCGCTCAGCTTTGCCGCTACTCTGTCGCCGTCCGTGCTGAAGCCGATCTGCTTCCACTGATTGCCGACATAGCATTCGACATAATATCCGTCAACGCCGCTTATATTCTTCCAGCTTATATCGACTTCATTGTATGTTGTCTTTTCAACCGCTATTTCTTCCACGTCGGGAATAGGCTTTACGGGAACACGGTTTCCGATATATGAATCCTTACATCTTGTGCATTCAAATACGCTGTAGCCTTCGTTGCGATAGTCAGGCTCAACTACTTTGATTACAACATAGTCGTGACCGAGAGGTTCGCCATACTCCGCACCGCATATTTCACACTTTGCCTTTTTGGTGCAGGTAGCCTCTCCTCCGGAATGCTCACATTCGGTTATCGTAGCCGTTACAACGTCCGACTTCATCGAAACTCCCGCCGTTGTAGCATTGCTGTAGGTAAGACGGCAGTAGTACCTGCCCGTTGTGAGATTTTCGAGCGACAGCTTTCTGTCTGTAGCGCCCTCTATCACTGTTTCGTAGCCGTTTTCATCAATGGCGATCCACTGATAAGCAACTTTTGCGTCGACCTCGCCTGAATACCACGGCTCTGCATTTATTTGAAGTGACGGTATGTCGCCCGGATAATAGCCGTTGGTGTAATATACAGTATCAATCGGCTTGATTATCTGCATCGGACACAACCGTACCGTAAGTCCGTTTGTCGATGATGCCGTTGCCTTATTAAGACTGTATATATCTATCCACTCTTTTGTTCCTCTGTCCTGTACCCAGAAGCCGTGATCGATATAATCGGCTATCACCTTATCACTGACCGTAGTTACGATTTTGGCAAACCCACCTGACGAAATGGATACATTACCGCCGTTTATAGTAAGGCAATTTATATTGTTTGCGGCCATTGTAACATTTCCGCCGTTTATGGTCACATTGCTGCCTGTTGCAAGCCCGTCAAATGTGACATCACCGCCCCTCACTATGAATGCGTCTTGATTCTCAAACGCTGTCACCGCACAACGTCCCGTAACCGTCAGCTTTGCCTTGCCGTTTATGATGATCGGACGTGAGAACGCTGTACGAACTGCGTACTTGAGCGTGAAGTTACCTTCGGTTATGACTAACTGACCGCCGTATCCGTTCTTGTTATAAAGCGGATATAAGGTACAGCCCTCGTTGTCGCTCTTCTGAGCGTCTTTCGCAGCCTCGTCAAGATCGTTATAATACTTGACATCGTCGCCCTTTGTTATCTTTGCATTGAACTTGCTCTCGCATATCTCGCAATATGTCGGCTCAGTAATGTTACCTGAGGTTTCCTTGTCCGCTGTAGGATCGACCACCTGAGAATGATCACAATCAACAAGGTCTATACTTACAGTGTTCGACTTTATTTCATAGCCGTCATCGGTAATAACTACGAAGTATATCTTGGCAGCAACGCTGTTGCCCGCCTTATCAATTATTTCGTCTGCCGACAATTTAGCGTCCTTTACAAGTGCGCTTAAGCTGCTATAAATTATATCTCCGCTTACATAGGAGTTTATACCGTATCTCTTACTTACATACGAGTCGTTCAGGTTCGAGCCGTGAGCAAGAGCAAGGTTGAACTTCAGCGTGGGGTTTGCGTTGCTGTTGCGATACAGCTTGTTTATTTCTGTGCTAAGCGTTGCTTGTACTATCGGTGCCTTAGCAACGGTAACACCGCTTGCTTCCGACACCTCACGTTCTTTAAGCGTCAGCCATGCACCGCCCTCTGTTTTCTTATACGCATAGCCGTTGCCGAGAATATCTGTTATCTTGCCATCTTTTACCGTAATGTTATCATATTGTCCGCCGCTGAGCTTAACATCTCCGCCGTTTACGGTGAGATATGCGATTCTTGTGGCTTCTTCGGCAGTCAACCTGGAGCCCGGCTCGGCAATTACAGCGAAAATATTGGCGTTGCCTCTAAGTGTCAGCTTACCGCCATCGGCGACCTTTACTGTATTATACAAGATGGCGTTATCGCCATTTGCAATAAGTGTAACATCACCTGTAACAGGGAGGTAGTCTGTATCATAAGCGGAAGACATCAGCATTGTTATTGTTGCACTTGCAACGCTGTTTGCCTTGGCAAACGCCTTTCCCAGATCTTCCTTAACAAAATATTCTGTCTTTTCCGCTCCGTTCTCGGTATAGCTTACGCTTGCAGCGATCAATGAATTGCAGTATATGCAACGGTTATCTCTGCCCACACCGTCCGGGTGGTCACATCTTATTATTCTTACGTTATCGAAGTTTGACGAAGCGTTTGCTTTCAGATCGCTGTACAGCTGAGAATCGACACGGCTGCCGCTCGCTAAAATTTGATAAAGATAAATTTCACTTGAGCAGTCTATATTAGCGATATTAGCATTCGTGATACTTGCCAGCTGTTTAAGCAGAACACCGTCTTCTAAAATCAGCGTGTCAATTTTCAGCGTTTCAACATAGGAGGAGAAATATGTGGCATTTAATTTCACATTCTGGCAAACTACGCTGACCTCTCCCGAGAAAGTAACAGTGCCGCCGTCCATGCTAAATCCATTTTCAACCCCAAAAGTACACTTACTGTCACTGCGTATAGTGATTTGGGTTCCGGATCCGTTAAAGCTATTGATATAGACACCAAAGCCGTTCATATCGACAGTAAGTTCTCCGCCGTTTACGTTAATGTCAGTATTTCTATCGAAGAAATCTCTGAGCATTTTCAGCGTACAGCCCTTGTTTTCGTTCTTTGCCGCAAACTCAAATGCTTCCGTAAGTTTTGCAAAGTATTTTACCGTTGTTTCGGTCTCACTCTTTACAGTGATTGCAGCGTATATCTTTGTGTTACACTCTCTGCACACGCCTGCTTCGGTATCAACGTCATCGTGTGCGCACTGATAACCGCATGTGCAATAGCCGTACTCGTCAAACACATGCTTGCTGTGGTCGATTACCGTAAGTGAATTATCGCTTTCCGAAACCTTGCTTGCGTCAAACAGCTTTCCGTCGCTTGTCGCAAACGCCTTGTTCTCGCCGAGCAGATCTTTCAGTGCCTTGCCCTCTGCGCTTACATCTATGCTGCTGAATGTACCGCTGTTTATAGTGACCGTACCTCCGCTGACGCTCAGCTTATTATAAGTACCGCCGTTTATAACAGTCTTGCCGCCGCTTACGCTGATACTGTCATCGTTGATAGTTATGTCATCAAACGTTACCGTGCCGCCCGTTACAGCTATGAGATATCCCACCGAGCTTCCCGGATACTTCGATAATGTACAGCCGTCATCTCCCGTGATCTTGACATTTCCGCCGCTTACTTTGATCACAGCAGATGCACTTCCCGTTTTCTTGAATAAAACGGTAAAGCTGCCCTGTGTGATCTCACAGTCTCTGTTCACACCTCTGTATAATTCTAATGTACAGCCGTTGTTCTCCTCAAGCTGTGCCGCTTCAAATGCTTCGGGCACATTGTCGGTATAGCATGCCTTGTCGCCGTTTGTTTTAACAAGTATCGCATTTATGCTGGCATCACATAACGAACAACGATAGTAATCATACTCGTCTGTCGTTAATGCGCCATACGGATGCGTACAGGTCGCTATTTCAAATTCGACATCATCGGTCACATATTCGTATCCGTTTAACTTGATAACAAGATGTGCCTTTACAGTGCCGTCAGTATCGGAAATTTCATCTGCATTTGCAAACGTATATGAATTTCCGACGAAGTCGAGCTCTCTTATTAAGGTATCGCCTACATATAAACCGACTGTGACCTTATTGGCATCGCTTATCGTGTATCCGTCGCTTGTATTAACATTGAAGTTAAATAAGATCTGCCGTGCACCTCCGCCGTTGCGGTACAGTACAGTCTTATCTACTGTCGCCGTTGCACTCTTTATTGGCGCTTCCTTTACTTCTACATTAGCTATATCCTGCTTTTCACGTTCTGCAACAGTAGACCAGAAGCCGTCGAAATTCTTATAGGCATGGCCATCCGCAAGAAGCTGTCCTACGTTTCTGCCTTCACCTGAAACCTTTATGCTGTTGAATTTGCCGCCATTAATTACAGCGTTACCGCCGTCTTCAATTCTGAAGTCAGAGAAAATACCACCGTTGATTTCCGCATCGCCGCCGTTGCGAACGACAACACATTTTATTGTACCACTGCCGTTAACGGTCAGCTTACCGCTCGTTACTTCTATGGAATACCATACATCAGTACCGGGTTGTGAGAGCCTTTTACCGTTAAGTTCAAGCGTAACATTGCCTGTAACAGCTATCGTATCTGTAATATCGTCCGTGATGTTCTTCTGCAGCGTTACAGTAGCCGTACCTATCTCATTAGCCTTAGCAAAAGCGTCATAAATATCGCTGAACAGATCTGTCTCTTCGCCGCCGTTTGCCGTATAGCTTACAGTTGCAACGATTTCCTCATTGCAGTAAGGACAGAGATTACCGTCAAGCACATAACTGCCTTTTTCACCCTTATGGACGCACTTATCAACAAAAATTCTATCGGTTTTGGTCATGGTCTGAATAGCTTCGTATGTGTAAACAGTAATGCCATTCATACTATTACCGAAAACTACGCTTCCACTCGCAATTGCCATACCTAAGCCTGTTTTGCAAGTGGTGCTGCCGAACTCGCCGGTTACGATAGAGATGCTACCGGACCCGTTGATATTCACGCTTAAAGAATCGGCTGTAACATAATTGATGACCGTGTCTCCGCCGTTAGCTTTCAGTGCATCAATATTTGCACCGTTTACAACAGTCTTTCCGCCATTTATTGACAGTTCTTTAATATAACTCTCGGCACTGTTTACTGCAAGCGCACCGCTTGATATTGTTACACTTCCCAGCTTGATTTTACCGTCAATTGTAACCTTAGCGTTAGCTCCGTTTACTTTGATTGTGCTTTGCAGATTTTCTACATCGGCTTTTTCTGCTGAAGAAGTGAAAGTCACGTCACCGCCGTTGACAGCGAACTGATAATATGCCTCTTTACCGTTAAAGTCAACAGTAAACTTACCGCCCGTCACGGTAATGGACGCAGGTACTCTTTCCGAAATCAGCTTTACAGTGCTGCCTTCGTTCTCCTGCGCCAGCTTTATGGCACTCTCTATATCCGCATAGCCTAACGACTTGCCGTCAGCATCTACTACCTCGGCTTCTATCAATAAATCACATATACCGCAGAATACCAAACCGTCGGTTTCGTTATTAAAGCTATCCTCAGGGTGCGAGCAGGTCGCAAGTGTAAACTTAAGTGCATTCGACTTATATTCGTATCCGTCACACTTCAGTACAGTGTAATATTCAACCTCACCGTCTTCCGCTACAATCTCACCGATTTTATAACCGAATACCATATACCAGTTAACAGAAAGCTTAGAATCTTTACTGCGATTATTGCCGTTTACATAGTCCGAATAGGTTATCCGCTTTGAAGTGTCCGCCACATCGCATGTAACATTGACTTTTAATTTTTTCGCTCCGTTACGGTATATAACAGGCGTTCCTCCGCCTGCCCACGAAATACTTGCGCTCTTTATGGGTGCTTCTTCTACGGATAACGCTCCTTTAGAACCGCCCAAATAGCTATTTTTTTCACGCTCATCAATCGAAAGCCAAGTGCCGTCAGCATTTTTATACGCATAACCGTCTGCCAGTACAGATTCAAGATTGCCGTTAAATATCTCGATGTCGTTGAATTTACCGCCGCTGAGTTTTACGTTACCGCGAACGGACAGACCTTGTATAGTGCCGCCGCCTATTTCTGCGTTGCCTCCTTTTTTAACTGACACAGAATTGAAGTATCCACCGCCGTTAATGACTAATTTTGAGTTTTCATTAACGTAAATAGGTGTATCCATATCGCCATCGCCGTTTACAGTAAGCGTGCCACCGTCAGATACCGATATACGCGCTATGCCATAACGACCACCCAGTGTTTTACCGTTCAGTTCAAGCGTTACATTGCCCATAACGGTAATCTCCTGTGTACGTTCGCTGTCTGTAATATCCTTATACAGCGTTACTGTAGCCGTACCTATCTCATTAGCCTTGTCAAAAGCGTCGCATATATTGCTGAACAGCTCTGTCTTTGCACTTCCGTCAACCGTATAGCTTACGCTTGCGGCAAACTCAGAGTTACAGTATTTGCATATACCGCCCTCATTAAAGGCATAACTGCCGTCCTTATTCTTATGCTCGCACTTGGTAAACAGATAATAGCTTACAGTATTGTTTTCGGAGTCAAAATTATTTTTTTCGGCTATATCGCTGTATAATAAAGCCGTTGCTGTTTTCTCCGCAGTCGGATCTGTCGGATTGTCGTAGCTTATCACACGCACACCGCTTGCGATTACGTCCTTTAATTTAAGCTGTCCGAGATAGACATTGCCGTAAGTACCTCCGCCTATAGTAAGCTTTACATCAGTTGCGTCTTCGCTTACAAATAAATTATCAGCACCCACATAACTGTCAGCATTGACACCTTCGCTGACAGTTACGGTACCGCCTGATATAGCAATACTATCAAATCCGGCGCTTGAGCCCTCAGGTAATGTAAGAGATCCGCTCTTCACATAAACCTTGCACCTGATGAACATATAACCTTCAGCAATAACATCTGCACCGTCAATAGTTATTGTCTGGTTGTAATCATAGATAGTACCATAATTACTTGTGGTAATAGTAAACTGACCGTTTGACAGCCTAACCCCACTATTGATCTTACCGCTTGTTACAAGAGTGAAAACACAGCCCTTGTTTTCAGCCTTATCGGCATATAATAAGCCTTCCTCAATGCTGTCAAAATATTCGTTAGTAGTACCGTCGGCTGATGTCACCTTTGCATAAAGCACAGCACCGCACGCACACTTTGTCTCTGTTTCGGTGTATGTATGAGTATGCTTTACAACTGTGACATTTCTAATTCCTTCGCTGAGTGTCACCGCACTGCCGTCAACTATACTTTCGGGGAGATGTGTGACACTGTTTAAGATCGCAAACGCATAGCCCTTTGCAAGCAGAGCGTTTACGGGTGTGTTGCTTTCCTCGCCGCAGATGGTGTTGTACCTTCCGCCGTATAAAGCTACACCGCTTGCGTGTGCAATATAAACATTCTCAAATATGCCGCCGTATATTTCGACACACTTAGCACTGTTAATGACTAAATTGAGTACATCTGCGGCTGAACTGCCGCCGTCTGCGGTACCGTTTATAAGCGTACCGCCGTTTACACTAAAAGGTGCGTCTATGCATCCGTAGTAGGTGCTTTTTCTGCTGTCCTTAAGGTACAGCACACCACCGTTATTTACACTTATATCTGCCTCTCCGCCGAGTGAACATCCGTTCACATCGACAGTAACCGTTGTATTGCCGATTTCTACGTTCTGTGTAATCTCACAGTTCTTATACAATGTCAGCGTACAACCGTTGTTTTCCTCCGATAATGCCGCAGTAAAAGCGTCGTCTATATTATCGAAATACTTCGCTGTTCCCACGCCCGAAATGCCCGCAGTAAGCTGATACTCGCAGACAGAGCATACACCCGTTTTGCTGTCAACATCCGTATGACCGCACCGCTTACCGCAAATCGTACACTTGCCCGTTGTGCTGTCGTAACTGTGACCTTCATGTGGTATTACAATAACAGGTGTTGCAAAACCGTCTTTCAACAGTGTTTTTGAGCCGTCTATCGGCTCAGGATTGGGAGACTTCATAAACATACGTTTCTCAGCCAACAAAGTCAGTATTTCTGCGTTTGCTCTGTCCCCGCCGCCGTTATAGCATATTGTTTTGAAAGCTCCGCCGTGAAGAATTACGTCACTGCTTGCATCGTTTATATTGAGTGTTATAGAAAATGTACTATAGCAGTCAAATGTACCTGCACCTACCGACACAGTTCCCATAGCGCCGCAGTTTTCGTCAAATGTCAGCTTACCGCCGTTCGCTACATTGAAATCGCCATAAATACTATTATTTTTTCCCGATCCCGTAACGGTTATATCTCCCGAAACAGTTAACGTACCTACATTGGCTTTCTCAGCGATCCACAGCGTGAACTTACCGCTGAGTGTTGTGTAGATGCCTGTATAATTCTTGTATACTTTTAATGTACAGCCGGTGTTTGCGTCACTGTCAGCCGCTTCAAAAGCCGCTTCCATCTCAGTTTCCTTATAAACAGAAGCTGCAGCCCCGTCCTTTACGATAACAGCCGCATACTGATATTCACACTCGTTACACTTACCCGTTTCGCTGTTAACATCGCTGTGAGGGCAAACATATCCGCAGCCGCACTCGCCGTCAACATAGGTATGGCTGTGGTCTTTGATTGTCAGCGTTTCACTGCTTGATATTTCCTTAACATTTGCATTGAAAAGAGTTCCGTCAGTCTTGAAGAAAGCCTTACCCTCTCCGAGCATATCGTATAATGTCTTGCTGTCCCTGGCGTAAAGTCCGGCTTGATATGCACCGGCTTTCAATATAACCGTACTCGAATCATATACATAGATCGAAGTGTCTAAAACTACATCGCCGTCTATTATAAGCGTACCGCCGGCGTATGAAGCGTCGTTTGTCGGATATACATTACAACCGAGCATAACCGGATTGCCGCTGTTTTTGATTGTGAGCTTTCCGTTTTTGCAAGGAGTAATACTCCGGATATTTAATCTGCGTCCGTTTAAGTCAATTGTAAGTTCTCCGTATAAGTCATACTGAGCTTTTGAATTATCATAATCCTTAAACAGCTTTATCGTACCGCTTCCGTTGTATTCATTCAGTAAAGAGTCAAGCTCATCGGTATCTACATACTTTAAGCTTCCGTTCTTGTCTGTATAGAGTGCGACAGACACAACCGCACCGCAGATTGAGCAGATGCCGGTGTCCGTGTTTATATCACCGCCATGCTCGCAGGGCTTTCCGCACTCCTCGCACCTGCCTGTTCCATCGCCGTATTTGTGGTCAGCGTCAGTATGCTCAACAACAGTAAGCGCAACGGAATAACCCATACTTCCATATTCTTTATAAAGATCAAGATAATTGCCGTTATCTTCACGTCGCAGTGCCTGCCGGGTAACATCAAGAAGATTGCCTAATTTCAGAGCGCCGGAATTGTTTTGGCGATGATATGTCAGCCCACCTAACTTCATTCCCGTAGCGAGCTTTACAGATGTCGTTGTAGTTCCGTCATCATTCACGGATGCTATCACAGTCAACTGCTCTGTAGTTACTTTTGCGCCATCGTTTACAGCAAGCCGTGCACTGTCCTCAACAAAAATTGTATCAAATTCTACATTTGCTTCGCTGTCAATTATGAATGATCCGCCGCCTTTGCGAACATACACCTGCGTAACATAACTGCCCGCTGTGCCGGTTAATGTAAGCGTGACGTCTTTGTTGACCCCAAGTTTGTTGACCCCAAGCTTGATATTGTTCAGCTTGTGACCGTTAAGGTCGATCATAACATTGTGTTTTACATCTATAGTATCTAAAGTTGCAGTTGCCGATGTATCGCCGATGTCCTGATAGATCTTAACATAGTCTCCGGTATCGGCAGTAACACTGTCAAGGCAGTCTGCGAGCGTGTCACAGCCTGTCGGCGCATTGCCGTCTGTGCTGATTGTAGCAACAAACTGATGCTCACACTTGTTACACTTACCCGTGTCAATATCAATATTGCTGTGATCACATAACGCTCCGCAGTTTGTGCATTTACCGTCGGAATAACCGTTTTCATGTGCACATTCTTTATATGTAAATGTAAATTTTTCTGTAACAGTTTCTGTGCTGTCACCGTCTGAATAGGTTATATCGCAATACAGAACATAATTTCCGGCAGGAATATTATCCGCAAGCTTGAATTCGCCGTTGCTTCCGGATACTGCCGCACCGAGCTCATCTGCACTGTATGCACTGTTCATACTGTACCAGTTATAGCTTATGCTTTCACTGTCAACCGTATAGGCGCTTACAAGCTTGTAATTGTCCTTCTCTTCCTGCGAAGTGTTTGTATAGAAAACCGTTCTGTTTGTGTTGTCACCCTGTGTAACCTTGTTGAAACGGTTTGCATTCGACTTTACCTGAACGGTATTGGATACAATATCTCCGCACTTTATTGTAAGAGTATTATCAGTGTCGTATGTAACCGAAAACTCGGTATCGCAGACCATGCACACCCAGCCGTAATCGGTCTTGATTATGCTTGCTGATAAATCGGGTTCATCGCCGCCGAAATAGCCTCTTGCGTCTGCAAACTCTTCATCGCTCATATTCTTCAGAGTAATATCAAAGTAAACCGTACCCTTGAGCTTGGTATCAGTCATGCCTTCAATTATTTCATACTCTTCCGTCTTGAATATTCCTGTCTGCTTTCCGAGTATTATACGGGGAGAAGTATCAGGCTTTATAACTACCGTCTTAGCGTCCGCTCCGCCAATCTCATAATAGCCGCTGTTATACTTGACCTCGCCTGTCACAGCACTTTCCGAAGCCTTGAACTCGGTCGAGCCCTTTATTACAAATTCATTCTCGTCTATTGTCGGTACAGTTTGACCGATAGCGTATGAACCGCCCGTAGTATATACCGAGCCTGTACCGCTCATTATAAGGTTTACTTTGTAAATGCCATACTTAGCACCGTAAGCAGTGACCTTACCGCCGCTTATTTCGGCATCCATTCCGTCGCCGTTGTTTCCGCTGTAGTATATTCCGACTCTTGCTGCATTGCCTTCAGGCACAGTAATACTGCCGTTTTCGCTGACGGAAATTTTGTCACCGAAATTACTGGTAAGCAATATTGCACTGTTTAACGTAGATTCATTAGCACAACCTACTGCAGTAAGACTGCCGTTGCCGTCAACAGTAATGCCGCCGCTGACATTGACAGCCACACCCTCAAAAGATGCAGTTGTCGCATTTGCGTTCAGCACACCGTCATTATGTATTTCAAGCGAATTTGTCTTTACAGTACCTGTTGCGTTTACTGTACCGCCGTTCAGGATTATTGATCCGCCGAGAGAGCGTGCCATACTGTCTGTAGAGCGGTTCTCTGCATTCAGCACACCGTCGCCGCTGATCGTCATTGTGCCGTCACAATTGACCTCTTTATTATTTACGGCACTGAGAACGTATGTATCGCTTTCGAGGGTATCGGTCTGTACGATAGTGTTTTCACCGTTCAGCACTATTTTCGTACCGTCAGGGACTGTTACGACGCTCATCATATTCTCTTCTGTTGTCGCCTGAATGTTCACTCCGTTAAGCGTCAGCGTCTTTGTGTCATAATCCCAGCTCCAGCCGACACCGTTTTCGTCCGCCGTCTTTTCTCTGAAATCAAGCGGTGTCGTGATGACATTGCTCTCGCCGTCATGCGTATGTGCCTCGCCCTCGGCAAATGCCGATAACGGTACAGCCGTCAGCGTCATTGCCGCAGACAGCACCGCACTTATGAGCCGTACAAATTTTTTCTTCATGTTTTTCCTCCTGTAGATTTACCCGTGCTTATGCCATGCACCTGCACTTATGCAGTGCCTCCTTCAGCTTTTCAAGCGGTATCGGCTTCTTGTGAAAATAGGTACAGCCAAGCCTGTATGACTGTGCCCCGAATCCCTCATCATCCGACAGCCATATTACAGGCGTATCCCTATCGGCATTCTTCGCCGCAATAACGCCCTCCATACCGTCCGCTCCGTCGGCAAGCACGATTATAAGGTCAGCCGTCTTACACTCCGTCGCAAAGCTCTCATACCTCTGACATGCCCTGTAGGCAATTCGTCGATATGCCGCCGTTGCGATCTGTGTTATTTTCGCTTTCAGTATCTCCGCCTCGTTTGCGGTATCGTAAACGCAGATGAGCATACTTCTCCCCCTTATAATTTTATAATTATATCATAACTCATTCGCTTTGCGATTTCAACTTTTTGGCACGAACGGTTGTTATAACGGCGCAAACGGTCATAAATGCGGCACATAATACAAAAAACGGCGCCCTACACCCACCGGTCAAGTGAAATATTTTGCCAAGCACTACCCCTCAAAAAGCACTATATCCTTGCCTCCCTTGTCAAAGGGAGCTTCTGTTGCTGAGCTTCGCTCAGCCAACTATTGAGGATTCTTCGCACCAACACCGCCGAAAACACTTTGCGTACTGACAAGGCGTTAATAATTTTGTAAGTGTATCTGTACAACAGCACTGACACCAACCCTCCCAAAACCGCACTATCCCTAGCTTTGCACTATCACACTTGGTTCCCTTGCCAAAGGGAGCTGGATTGCGACAAGGCTATTTCTCCTCATAAATTGTAACATTCTGCGATTTCATCAACGTTAATATCCTCTCTGCCCTATCTGTCGCAAGACTGAGGGATTGTCACTCCACCAACCTTTCCAAAACCGCACTATCCCACCCACTTTTCGTAGGGCGAGCGTCTGCGTGTGCTTGTACGGCTTCGTATCCGCACTATCCCTTGCTCAGCACCACGTCCTTGCCTCCCCTCGAAAAAGGGGAGGTGGCACGGCTGTAGAGGTTTTTCGGCTTGCTGTACAGTATTCAGATAGTCCTGCTTTTACGATTCTGAAACTATTCCGAGCCGTGACGGTGGGGATTGCTCCCCATCCGC
>ENA-ORTS01001600-ORTS01001600.1-human-gut-metagenome-genome-assembly--contig:-NODE-1600-length-15057-cov-14.204239_pt1 | contig 15057 bp, 11 predicted proteins | sample MGYA00241911_ERZ509186 | MGnify/ENA primary metagenome ERZ509186 (study PRJEB26280, sample SAMEA2338852) | human gut metagenome | biome: human gut; feature: human-associated habitat; material: faeces...
CTGTGGCTCGTTATTTGTAGACGGCTGTGTCACCGCAGCTTGATTTGAGTCTGTTGTTTGATTGTTGTCGTTTTTATTATTCATATTGCCGGTGAGGGCGAAAACGACAACTACGACAACGGCGATTAAAACCGGAACTATTACCGAAAAATGTTTTTTTGATGATTTTTTTGAAGATTTTTTCTTTTTGCTCATAGATATACACTCCATTCACAGTGATTATATCATTGAGTGCATGCAAAATCAATCACAAATTTGTCACATCGCATTGACAAAATCGCCGGTTATAGAATACTCCACCCATTCGGCGATATTTTCGGCATGGTCGCCGATGCGCTCAAAGTATTTTGAAACCATGAGCAAATCGACCAAAAGCTCGGCATCGGTATCGTCCTTGGATATAATCGAAATAATCTCTTTTTTAACCTTATCGAAAAGAGCATCTACCTCGTCATCCTTGGCATAGACAAGCCTTGCCGTTTCCAAATCGGACTCTGCAAAAGATAAAACAGCCATATCAAGCATTTGAATAACGCACTCGCTCATTTGTTTTAAATGGAGTTTGTGACTGATACTGCAACGGCTGATATATCCCGAAAGTTCTGCAATATCGGAGCACTGATCGCCGATTCTTTCAAGGTCGGTAATCATCTTAAGAGCCGCAGATACCGTTCTTAAGTCACCTGCAACAGGCGACTGTAAAAGGAGGAGATTTAAACAATAGTTTTGTATTTCTCTCTCCATCGTATTGATTTTTTCTTCAATAATTCTTGATGTTTCAAGTTTATCGTATTCACCGTTTGTAATAATGGTTATCGTATTTTTTATTGCACCTTCAACCAAAGCGCCCATTTCAATGAGTTTATCGTTAAGTGCTTTTAATTCCAAATCAAAATACTCTCTCATTAGCCGAACCTTCCTGTAATGTATTCCTCTGTACGCTTATCCTTTGGAGTAGAAAACAAGGTAGCCGTATCAGTGCATTCAATCATTTCGCCAAGCAGGAAGAATGCCGTATTATCAGCAATTCTCATTGCCTGCTGCATATTATGTGTAACCATAATAATGGTATATTTATCTTTAAGCTTCATACAGAGTTCCTCGATTTTACCTGTGGAAATAGGGTCAAGTGCAGATGTTGCCTCGTCCATAAGTAAAACTTCAGGCTTTACCGCAAGCGCTCTTGCAATGCAAAGACGCTGCTGCTGACCGCCCGAAAGACCGAGTGCGCTCTTTTTAAGTCTGTCCTTAAGTTCATCCCAGATAGCGGCATCTTTCAAAGACTGCTCTACGATTTCGTCAAGCTCTCTTCTGCTTCTTATACCGTGTGTTCTCGGACCGAAAGCTATGTTATCATACACGCTCATAGGAAACGGATTTGCTTTTTGAAAAACCATACCCACTCTTTTTCTGAGAACATTTACATCCATATTTTTGCCGTAAATATCCTCGTTATCAAGACGGATATCACCTGTAATTTTACAACCCTCAACCAAATCATTCATTCTGTTAAGTGATTTCAGGAGCGTTGATTTACCGCATCCCGACGGGCCGATAAAAGCTGTAATACGGTTTGCCTCCATATTAAAGTTTACAGACTTTAATGCGTGAAATTTGCCGTAATACAGGTTCATATCCTTAATTGTAAACTTATCCATTTATTTTCCTTCCACTCTTACTTATTTTTACTTGTAAGCTTTTTGGCGATAAATGCCGAAAGCGTATTTATTAAAAGTACAAGCACAAGCAATACAACCGCTGTTGCCCAAGCCTGATCTGTATGCAATCCCTCGTTTGCAAGTACATACATATGAATAGCAAGCGTTCTGCCCGAAGACATAAGACCTTTTGCAAGACCCGACGCCGAACCCGATGTATATAAAAGAGCCGCAGTTTCTCCGACTATTCTGCCGACTGCAAGAATTATACCTGCAAGAATACCCGGCATTGCACTCGGAAGAATTATTCTTATAATTGTTCTCAGCTTGCCTGCGCCAAGTCCGTAACTGCCCTCTCGGTACGAGTCGGGAACAGAAAGCAAAGCTTCCTCTGTAGTTCTCATAATTGTCGGTAATACCATAATTGCAAGTGTAAAAGAACCTGCAAGCAATGAAAGTCGCCACTGCAAAGTAGTTACAAAGAATAACATACCGAACAAACCGTAAACAATCGACGGAATACCCGAAAGAGTTTCTGCCATAGTTCTGATAAGTTTTACAAACTTGTTGCCCCTTTTTGCATATTCCGCAAGGTAAATCGCAGCACCTACGCCAAACGGTACGGCAATTACCAAGGTAAGCAAAGTTACCACAACAGTATTGATAATTGCAGGCATACAGGATACATTATCACTGTTATATTCCCATGCAAACAGCTCCGGTGTAATATGCGGAACACCCATTACAAGAATATATACAATTAAAAATACCAGAGCGAGCACTGATATTGCCGCTGCAAGTACAACCAATATAAACAAAACAAGTGAGAGCGGCTTTCTTTTATATTCTCTTAATCTTTGGGCAAATCCTGTTTTATTGATTGCCTTTATTTCATTGTTATCAGCCATTCTTTTCACTCCTGCTCTTAATTGCCTGCATTGAAAGTGTAATAATTAATATGAACACAAACAAAACTACACCTGTTGCTATAAGTGCCTGTCTGTGAAGTCCTGTTGAGTAACCCATCTCAAGTACAATATTTGCTGTAAGCGTTCTTACACCGTCCGTAAGTGATGTAGGAATCTGCACCTGGTTACCTGCAATCAGGATAACCGCCATAGTTTCGCCGATAGCTCTGCCTATGCCAAGCACAACACCTGCAAGAATACCCGACTTTGCGGCAGGAAGCATTGTTTTGAACACACTTCTCTCTCTTGTTGCACCGAGTGCCAATGCACCCTCGTAGTAATTTTCGGGCACCGCACGGATTGCCGACTCCGAAACGCCTATAATTGTAGGCAAAATCATAATTCCGAGCACTATTGACGCCGCAAGCAAACTTGAACCGTCGACGTCAAAGTTATCTCTGATAAACGGTACAATTACCATAAGTCCGAAAAAGCCGTAAACGATTGACGGAATACCTGCGAGTAATTCTGTTGCGGGTTTTATAACCTTATATAACGGTTTCGGACAAAAACGAGCAAGGAAAACCGCTGTTAAAATTCCGATCGGCACACCGATTACTACCGCACCGGCTGTAACATATATACTGCCGATAATCATTGTAAATATTCCGTAGCTTGCAGGAACATTTGTCGGTGCCCATTCTGTGCCGCCTATAAAATTAAAAAATCCGATTTCTGCCATTGCCGGAACACCGTTGTAGAAAAGGAAAATACAAATAAGCACAACCGCCGCTATGCTGGCAAGGGCTGTCAGGAAGAAAACTCCCTGCATAGCCATTTCTTTAATATTGCTTAATCTCATTTAGTTATATCGCTCCAAACCTTAGCTTCACCTGTGTAGATAGCTTTTACCTGATCCATTGTGAGATTTTCTGTAGTATTGTTTGTATTTACGATTACCGCAATACCGTCTTTTGCAATTGTTGTTGATGTAAGAGCTGTTTCTGTATCCTTAAGCTCTCTTGATGCCATACCGATGTCACAAGTACCCTCAAGTGCAGACTGCATACCTGCCGAAGAGTCTGATGTCTGTAGTTCGATTTCTGCCTTTGTATTAATCTGCTTGTAAGCCTCAATAAGTTTTTCCATTACAGGAGATACCGAAGAAGAACCTGCAACTGTAATTTTGCCCTCCGGCTTTGTTCCTGCATATGCTGCATTTTCAGATACAGATACATAACCTTCTTTAGAAATTACTGCCTGACCGTCTGAACTTAAGATATAATCTACAAAGTCCTTAGCAACACCGCTTAAGTCCCCCTTATATGCAATGTTAAACGGACGACTGATTTTATATTCACCTGACTTTACATTCTCTGCTGTTGCGTCAACATCTTCAATCTTAAGAGCCTTGACACTGTCGTTAAGTGAGCCGAGTGAAATGTAACCGATTGCTGCGTCATTACCCTTTACATTAGTAATAACAGCCTCTGTGCCGTTTACCGTAACAGCGTCGGTTCTTGTTGTGTCTGTCTTTGTGTCGCCGTCTTTAACAAGAACACCTGTAAGCTCTACGAAAGCATCGCGAGTACCGGAGCCCTGCTCTCTTGTAATAACAGAAAGTGATTTGCTTGTATCAAAAGCACTTGTGTTTGATGAACCGGCATTGCTTGAGTTGTCGCCTGATGCAGTTGATGATGAATTGCCGCCGCAGCCTGCAAATGCACTTGCCATAATTACGCCTGCTGCTAATACCGATAATAATTTTGTACTTGTTTTTTTCATAAATATAATCTCCTCAAATAATTATCGTACTTCTTTTGAGTACGCTCTTAGTTTAGTTAATTTTTGTAAAGCTATTTACCTCCTATTTGTAAAATACCCGTAAAAAATTATTTTAATTATGTTATGAAATAATATTTTCTATAAAAAGTGATGACAAGAGGCAAATAATATGTTATAATATTATAAATATTGATATTTAGGAGGCTGAAACCAATGGAAAATACAAAGATTCCATATAAAATTTATCTTGACGAAAGTGAAATACCTACTCAATGGTATAATGTTCGTGCAGATATGAAAAACAAGCCTGCTCCTCTTCTTAACCCTGCTACATTAAAACCAATGACAGCAGAGGAGCTTTATCCTGTTTTCTGTAAAGAACTCGTAGCACAGGAACTTAACGATACAGACGCATACATAGATATTCCGCAGGAAATTCAGGATTTCTATAAAATGTACCGTCCGTCCCCGCTTATCAGAGCATATTTCCTTGAAAAAGCTCTCGGTACTCCTGCTAAGATTTACTATAAGTTTGAGGGTAACAATACAAGCGGCAGTCATAAATTAAACTCTGCCATCGCACAGGCTTATTATGCTAAAAAGCAGGGTCTTAAAGGCGTTACAACAGAAACAGGCGCAGGCCAGTGGGGTACCGCCCTTTCAATGGCTTGTTCTTACTTCGGTCTTGATTGTAAGGTATATATGGTAAAAGTATCTTACGAACAAAAGCCGTTCAGAAGAGAAGTTATGAGAACTTACGGTGCAAGTGTTACTCCTTCACCGTCTACAGATACTGCAGTCGGCAGAAAAATTCTTAAGGAGCACCCGGGCACAACAGGCAGTCTTGGCTGTGCAATTTCCGAGGCTGTAGAAGTTGCAACTTCTACAGAAGGATACCGTTATGTACTCGGCAGTGTGCTCAATCAGGTACTTCTTCACCAGTCGGTTATCGGTCTTGAGGCTAAAAAAGCTCTTGATAAATACAATGTTAAGCCTGACATCATTATCGGTTGTGCCGGCGGCGGTTCTAACCTTGGCGGTCTTATATCTCCGTTCGTAGGCGAAAAATTAAGAGGTGAGGCTGATTACAGAATTATTGCCGTTGAACCTGCATCTTGCCCAAGCTTGACAAGAGGTAAGTTTGCATATGACTTCTGCGATACCGGCAAGGTTTGCCCGCTCTCTAAGATGTACACACTCGGCAGCGGATTTATTCCGTCCGCTAACCATGCCGGCGGACTTCGTTACCACGGTATGAGCAGCACACTTTCACAGCTTTACCACGACGGTCTTATGGAGGCTACTTCTGTTGAGCAGACATCTGTATTTGCTGCCGCAGAACAATTTGCAAGAGTTGAGGGTATTCTCCCTGCTCCGGAAAGCAGCCATGCAATCAGAGTTGCAATTGATGAGGCTCTCAAATGTAAAGAAACAGGCGAAGAAAAAACTATTCTCTTTGGTCTTACAGGTACAGGCTACTTCGATATGCTTGCATATGAGAAGTTTAACGACGGTCTTATGAGCGACTATATTCCGACAGACGAAGAACTCCAGAAAGGCTTTGACGGTCTTCCGAATGTTCCGGAGAACTGATATAATTATTATGGAGAGAGGCTTTCCTCTCTCCTTTTTATTATAGTAATTTTTATTAATAATTGTAAAAATATCAACTTAATTAGTCACAACTAACTCGTAACTACTTGACAAAATAATTCTGTTGTGCTATTATTCCATTCGTAGAAAATTATTCTTGAAAGGAAATGACATATATGGCAAAACCCAAGCTTCCAATTCCTGTAACACTTCTTACAGGTTATCTTGGTTCCGGTAAAACTACACTTATCAACCATGTCCTCGGCAATCAGGAGGGCTACAAATGTGCCGTTATCGTAAATGATATCGGCGAAGTTAATATTGACGCTGAACTTATTCAGAAAGCAGGCGTTGTTACTCAAAAAGATGACAACCTTGTTCCGCTTTCAAACGGCTGTATTTGCTGTACACTTAAGGTTGACCTTATCAATCAGATTGCAGAACTTGTTAAGTCAGGCAAATTTGATTATATTCTCATTGAGGCAAGCGGTATCTGCGAGCCGCTCCCTATTGCACAGTCTATTGCTGTACTTGAGGGTGACGAAGAGGAAGGCACACCTGCTATCTGCCGTCTTGACAACATTGTAACTGTTGTAGACGCACTCAGAATGGCTACAGAGTTTGGCTGCGGCGACAATCTTCTTAAAGACGATGTTGACGAAGAAGACATTGAAAGCCTTGTTATTCAGCAGATTGAGTTCTGTTCTACTATCATTCTCAACAAAGTTGATATGGTAAATGAGGAGCAGCTCGGCAGAGTTAAGGCTATGATCAGAACTCTTCAGCCAAAGGCTAAAATTATTGAGGCTAACTACGGTAAGGTGAGCGTTGGCGACATTCTCAATACAAATCTTTATGACTTTGAAGAAACTGCGGGTTCAGCAGGCTGGGCACAGGCTTACGATAAGGACGAAGACGAGAAAAACGAGCATCACAATCATGATGAGGATGAACACGAACATCATCACCACGACGAGGACGAGCATGAGCATCACCATCATCACCACGATGAAGACGAGCATGAGCATCACCATCATCATGATGACGAAGATCACTCTCACTGCGACCACGAGCACGGTCACTGCTGCCACCATCACCACCACGGTGACGATGACGAAGAGTACGGTATCTGTACTTTTGTGTACCACAGCCGCCGTCCGTTCAATCAGGAAAAATTACAGAAATTTGTAAACAACTGGCCAAAGGGCGTTGTTCGTGCAAAGGGTATTCTTTGGTTCTCCGATAAAGACAAGAGAGATTACCTCTATGTATTTGAGCAGGCAGGCGTACAGATTACCGCTACAGAAAACGGCAAATGGCTTGCTGCATTCCCTAAGAGCGAGCAGAAGAAATACTTTAAAGAGTATCCCGATATTGAAGAGCATTGGGATGAAAAATACGGCGACCGTGAAACCAAACTTGTATTTATCGGTCAGCATATGGATAAGCAGAATATTATTGAAAGACTTGACAATTGTCTTGACGATTAATAAAAATAATTACAGGGTTGATTCAGAAAATAGAATCAACCCTGTTTTTTATCAAAAATTGTAATTAATTTATGGTTTAGCACACAGTTAAGATTAAACAATTATAAAATATAAATTATTCTGATTTATTATCTTCTTTTGTTTTCTTTTTGGCGGCGGATTTAAACGGAACAACCGAACCGTCCTCCTGTTTAATACTTACATTATCGAGAGTATTATCAAACTGTTCTCTGATTTCAGCAAGATACACGGCATAAAGCTGTTTCTGTTCTGCCTGTTCTTCGGCATTAAGTCCGAGTGTTTTCTTTTTCTTTGCAAGTTCATTTATTCTTTTAATTAAATCTTTATCCATAATAATCACTTCCTATGTTAATAATACCACACTGTAAAGTTTTTTGCAATACAAAAGCCGTATCATATGGACAACCATAAGATACGGCTTAATTTTTTACCAGTAACGAGCCTCGGTTTTTACTCTTGTATATGCTTTTTTGCTTCTCGCTCTTGTACGGCGGGCTTTTTTTGAAGCCTTAATATTTTTAATAATATATACACCGCCAAAAATCGAAAGTAAAGCAAGAACTACTACAAACCAAAGACCAACATTAAGATTGCGCTTTACAACTGCCGAAATAATAGCAGGTGTATTGGCTGATGTGTTTGAAAGTGCAGCCTTTGTAACCTTATTTGCAGCCTGCGCTACAACTGCGGCTGAATGTGTATAATCCTGATTTTGTGTATTCTGCAAAACAAATTGTGATGAACCTACCTGCGGCATTGCATACGGACCTGTGTAGCTTACTGTAGAAGCAAGTGCGGAACCGTTGCTTGAAAGTGCTGTTGCCGAGAACATTGCCTGATATGTATCCTGATCCACAATACCTGTAGCTTCAAGATTATTTGCAAGCTGGAATGCCTCAACAGCTTGTACTGTAGTTTCTCCGAAGTAGCCGGTAGCTATTTCATTAAAGAAACCGAGAATAGCAAGTCTGTTCTGAATTGTGAGAACTGAGTTACTCTGATCGCCCAACTGATATGTAGGTGTCTGTTCAGCAAGTTTTGCCTGAGCATCGGCATAGGTAGGACAATCTTCCGAGTAAAGAATATCTCTGTCTGTACCTGAAATACCGTCAACATCTACTCCTGCTGCCTGCTGGAACTGAATGTAAGCTGCCTCTGTTGCATCGTCAAACTTACCGTTTACTTCGCCATCATAGTAGCCAAGCTCCTTAAGTCTTTCCTGAATCTTCGTTACTTCGTCACCCTCATCGCCGTTTCTGTAAAGAACAGGCTCTGTAGGTGTTTCTTCTTTTACCTCTTCAGTCGAACTGCTGTTGTCGCTGTCAGTTGAAGAATCGTCAACCGTGTTGTTTGAAGAGTTGTTGTCTGAACTTGAAGAAGAATTGTCGGAAGAATTTGAAGAAGACGGATCTGACGGAGTATTGCTTGATCTGCCCTTTGAATCAAAGTAATATGTAGTGCCGTCAATTGTTCTTGATGTATCTACAATGTATTCGCCGTTTTCATAGTAATAATAATCACCGTTGAACTCTTCCCAACCGTTTTCTATGTAGTCAATAGCGCCTACCTTGTACCACTGTGTCCACCCCATATAATCTACGGTGTCATAGCATACATCTTCGTCATCGTTTCTTGCGTCAACTGCCATACCGTCGCCGATATATACACCGACATGACCATCCATATGAAGACCGAGTCCGTGTATTCGTGGAATACCGTTGCTGACATATCCACTTGCGCTTGATGCATACAGCTGTGAATCTCCGCCTCTTGCGTTGCCTCCGCAATAGGAATAAATAAGACCGGAACAATCTACGGTACCGGGAGTAGCTCCGCCGTAAACATAGCTCCAACCGCTGTAATATGCATTGAGCGCCCACTCTGCAAGACCTGCACCTGTGCCTGATGCATGAGCTGTAGTACTGCCTGCGACTGCGCACGCACCCGAAAGCATTGTTACACTCAACAGCACAGAAGCAATTTTCTTACTTCGCTGCATTGTATTACCTCCAAATTGTGTCAGGTGTAATAATTACATCAAAATTACACTTATTAACAAATTTGTAATAATTATAGCAGATATTCAAGAAAAAATCAACCCCTTGTTTAGCATTCCTCTCCTTTTTTGTTAAAAAGCACAATAAAAACGCTATTATAATTCAATATCAGAATTTTAATTCATATTTAGATTACAAATCAAGTAAATTTTTGTAACATTTTGAAATAATTGTAAATTGTAAATATAATTATTTATTAAACACGAGGCAACAAATAAGCCGCACTCTGACGAGTACGGCTGAATTTGTAATAATTAAATTATTTTTCATCATGTTCGAAATCATTGTCAGAAATATTGTAAGTAGCACCTACACCTTCCTGAGCAAGTTTCTTTTCGTTTTCAATTACACTGTCTTTTTTGTCAGGCCACTTTGCATAGAGAACCTTCAAAAGGATAGGAGTAAGAATTGAAGAAACAATAATGAGAATGATTACAGCTGTAAAGAACTTAGCGTCCATAAGACCTGCGTCAAGTCCCTTTTGCGCAACAATAAGAGCAACCTCACCGCGGTTCATCATACCTACACCGATTTTAAGCGAATCCGTCATATTGAACTTACAAATTTTTGCCATACCGCCGCAGCCGATAATTTTGGTTACGAGAGCTACAGCAACAAGTGCGATTGAGAACCATAATATCTGCATATTAAAGTTATCAAAACTTGTCTGTAAACCGATGCTTGCAAAGAAAATAGGTCCGAAGATCATATATGAACTGATGTCCATTTTTCTTTCAATATAACCCGCATCATTGATGTTACAAAGAATAATACCTGCTACATAAGCACCTGTAATATCGGCAATACCAAAGAATTCTTCCGAACAATAAGCTGCCGCAAAACAAAGAACAAGTCCGAAAATCGGAATTCTTCTTGAATGAGGCCAGTGCTTGCTGATCCATTTAAAGAGGAAGTAAAGTGCAAAACCAAGTACAATTGCAAGTACAAAGAAAAGAATTGTCTTGATGCAAACATCAACAGGTGAAACATCAGGGCTCTTGAAGCCGATAACTACGGTAAGAAGAATAATACCTATAATATCGTCAAGTATCGCAGCAGAAAGTATCGTTGTGCCGACCTTTCCTTTCAGATGTCCCATTTCCTTAAGAGCCTGTACGGTAATACTAACCGATGTTGCCGCAAGAACAGTACCCATAAATATGCCTTCGTAAAGCCGTGTATCCGGAGTACCGAATCCAAAGCCCATATAAACAAGCATACCGCCTACAAGAGGAACAGCAACACCTGACAAAGCAATCAACAATGCAACAGGCCCTGTTTTTACAAGTTCCTTAAGGTCTGTTCCCAAACCTGCCGAGAACATAAGTAAAATTACGCCGATTTCTGCCATACCTGAAATAAAATCGTCCTTAACTACAAGGTTAAGCAGTGAAGGTCCGATAATAAGGCCGGCAATGATTTCGCCAACAACCTGCGGTGCTTTGAGCTTACGGGCAAGAAGTCCGCAAAGCTTAGCAGCAACAAGGATTATGGCAAGATTTCTTAGAATAAGCATTAAATCCATAGTGCGCCCCTTCTTCCTATACATATTAATATAGGAAATATTAAAAATTTTCCACCATATATTTTAGCACTTTTGCTTTAAATTTCAAGACGGTATTGTTAATATCTTAACAGTAGCAACAGTTTTGTTGTTATTTACATTTTTTAGCATTTATCTATAATATTTATGTATTTTTTATCTATATATAATTGATTTTAAAATTTTAGAAAATTAGTTGTTTTTTTATGGTATTTTAAATTACCATTTTAAAGACATTCAAGTATTTAATCCTTTATTCTTAATTTGTAATTAGAAATAATTTCTTATTGTTTTGTCGAATATGTAAGAATACAGCATACCTCAATACTAATTTATTATGTAATGCGATAAAAGTAACAAAAAGCGAAAAAAAAAGCGAAAAAAACATTGACAAATATTTAACAAAGATGTTAGAATGGTATTACTGAAAATTTGAAAATCAGTATCAGTATAAGTTTGAAAGGATCCTTCAAATTATGAAAAAAATATTATGCGCACTTATTGCAGGTGCAATGTGTGCAACAATGGTGTTCAGCCTTGCAGGCTGTGGCTGTTCGAATAAAAACGAACCCGGCTATACCATTGAAGCTACAAAGCCTGACCTTACAGACAACGGCTTTGGTTATTACATTGTAAACAGCAATGAGCTTATGGTAACAGAGTACACAGGTAACGAAAAAAATATTGTTATTCCGGATACCTATAACAACTATAAAGTAACATCAATAGGTCCTAACGCTTTCAGCGAAAAGGACATTGAGAGTATAACAATTCCCGATACGGTAACTGAGATTGAGGGTCATGCTTTCCAGTCATGTACAAATCTTAAGTCGGTTACACTTTCCAAAAATCTTAAAACATTAGGCAATAATGTATTTTTCCTCTGTACTTCACTTGAAGAAGTTACAGTTCCGGGTTCGGTAACAGACCTTGGTCTTTTCACTTTCCAGGGTTCGGGAGTTAAAAAAGTAACTATCGAATCAGGCAGTCTTGAAGAAATCAGAGAATATGTTTTTTATCAGTGCCCTGCCATTACAGAAATCGACATTCCTGCCAATGTAACTAAAATGTCTGAATACAGCGTTTGTGATAACGCAAACACTGTTACAATAAATGCTCCAAAGGGTTCTTACGCAGAAAACTATGTAAAAACCAACGGAAAAACCAACAAGCTTGAATTTAAAGCTGTTGAAGAATAAGTCATCCATTTTCAGCTTTTTGCTGAATAAAATACAAAATGCTAGATAAGAGGTAGATTTAATGAGCACAAAAGAGTATCCGATCGTAGAAAACGCAGAGACTTTTGAGGCAGCTTTAGCAAAAGTTAAAGAAGCTCAGAAGATTTTCGCAACCTACACACAGGAACAGGTTGACAAGATTTTCCTTGCAGCAGCATCCGCAGCTAACAAGATGAGAATCCCACTCGCTAAAATGGCTGTTGAAGAAACAGGCATGGGCGTAGCTGAAGATAAGGTTATCAAAAACCACTTCGCTTCTGAGTACATTTACAATGCTTATAAAAATGTTCAGACATGTGGCGTAATCGAAGAGGACAAATCTTTCGGTATTAAGAAGATTGCAGAGCCAATCGGTGTTATCGCTGCAGTTATTCCAACAACAAACCCAACATCAACAGCTATCTTTAAGACACTTATCTGCTTAAAGACAAGAAACGGTATCATCATCAGCCCACACCCACGTGCTAAGAAGAGCACAATTGAGGCTGCTAAGGTTGTTCTTGAGGCTGCTGTAGCTGCAGGTGCTCCGGAGGGCATTATCAGCTGGATTGATATTCCAAGCCTTGAGCTTACAAATATGCTTATGCAGGAAGCTGATTGCATCCTTGCTACAGGTGGTCCTGGCATGGTTAAGGCTGCTTACTCATCAGGTAAGCCTGCTCTCGGCGTTGGTGCAGGTAACACTCCTGCAATTATTGACGAATCAGCAGATATTCTCCTTGCTGTAAACTCAATTATTCACTCAAAGACATTCGATAACGGTATGATTTGTGCTTCAGAGCAGTCAGTTATCGTTGAAAAGAAGATTTATTCAAAGGTTAAAAAGGAATTTAAGGCTCGTGGATGCTATTTCCTTAACGACGAAGAGACAGAGAAGGTAAGAAAGACTATCATCATCAACGGCGCACTTAACGCTAAGATCGTTGGTCAGAAGCCTGTTACAATTGCTGCTCTTGCAGGTGTAACAGTTCCTGAAGAAACAAAGATTCTTATCGGTGAAGTTGAAAGCGTTGACATCAGCGAAGAGTTTGCACACGAGAAGCTTTCTCCTGTACTTGCTATGTACAAGGCAGAGGACTTTGAAGATGCACTTGCTAAGGCTGAACAGCTCATTGCTGACGGCGGTTACGGTCATACATCTTCCCTCTATGTTGATGCTGTTAACGATAGAGCTAAGATTGACGAGTTTGCAGGCCGTATGAAAACTTGCCGTATCCTCGTAAACACACCATCTTCACAGGGTGGTATCGGTGACCTCTACAACTTTAAGCTTAGACCATCTCTTACACTCGGCTGCGGCTCATGGGGCGGTAACTCAGTTTCAGAGAACGTAGGTGTCAAGCACCTTATCAACATTAAGACAGTAGCCGAGAGGAGAGAAAATATGCTTTGGTTCAGAGCACCACAGAAGGTTTATATTAAGAGAGGCTGTATGCCTGTTGCTCTTCAGGAACTCAAGGATGTTATGGGTAAGAAGAGAGCATTTATCGTAACTGACTCATTCCTTTACAAGAATGGTTATACAAAGCCAATCACAGATAAACTTGATGAGATGGGCATTGTTTACACAACATTTGCTGATGTTGAGCCTGATCCGTCACTTATCTCTGCTCAGAAGGGTGCAGAGGCTATGCGTAAGTTTGAGCCTGATGTAATCATCGCACTCGGCGGCGGTTCAGCAATGGATGCCGGCAAGATTATGTGGGTTCTCTATGAGCATCCGGAAGCTGACTTTATGGATATGGCTATGCGTTTCTGCGATATTCGTAAGAGAGTTTATACATTCCCTAAAATGGGTGAAAAGGCTTACTTCATCGCTGTTCCAACATCTTCAGGTACAGGTTCTGAGGTAACACCATTCGCAGTTATCACAGATCAGGAAACAGGCGTTAAGTACCCACTCGCTGACTACGAGCTTATGCCAAATATGGCTATCGTAGATGCTAACAATATGATGAGCGGTCCTAAGGGTCTTACAGCTGCATCAGGTATCGATGCTGTCAGCCACGCACTTGAGGCTTATGCATCAATGATGGCTACTGACTTTACAGACGGTCTTGCACTTAGAGCTCTTGAAGTTATCTTCAAGTATCTCCCGGCTTGCTATGACAACGGTATGAATGAGCCTTTTGCTCGTGAGAAAGTTGCTCACGGTGCTACAATGGCAGGTATGGCATTTGCTAACGCATTCCTCGGTGTATGTCACTCAATGGCTCATAAGCTCGGTGCTTTCCACCACATTCCACACGGTATTGCTAATGCCCTTATGCTTGAGCAGGTTATCCGTTTCAACTCTGTAGAAACTCCTGCTAAGATGGGTACATTCCCACAGTATGATCATCCAAAGACACAGGCTCGTTACGCTGAAGTAGCAAGATTCCTCGGTCTTGGCGGTAAGGACGATGCTGAAAGCGTTGAGAACCTCATTAAGGCTGTCAATGACCTTAAGGCAAGAGTTGGTATTAAGAACTCAATCAAGGAGTACGGTATCGATGAAGCTGACTTCCTTGCAAGACTTGACGATATGACAGAGCAGGCATTCGACGATCAGTGCACAGGCGCTAACCCAAGATACCCACTCTTCAAGGAAATCAAGCAGATGTATCTCAATGCTTATTATGGCAACAACAGCGAGACAGTTTAATAGATAAATTATTTCGTTACTTCTCCCCCGTGGTTTCCCACGGGGGATTTTTTTAGGTTCTATTTATAAATTATGGTTTAGCGGAGTGTCGGTCGGGCATTGAAATTTAGCTAACGCTAA
>ENA-ORTS01001605-ORTS01001605.1-human-gut-metagenome-genome-assembly--contig:-NODE-1605-length-15046-cov-3.968448_pt1 | contig 15046 bp, 15 predicted proteins | sample MGYA00241911_ERZ509186 | MGnify/ENA primary metagenome ERZ509186 (study PRJEB26280, sample SAMEA2338852) | human gut metagenome | biome: human gut; feature: human-associated habitat; material: faeces...
GACGGCCGCCCTGTCGGTCGCGACGACCGAGCCGGCCGCGATGCGGCCCCTCAGCGCGTCCATGGCGCGCTCCCTCGAAAGGGCGCCCCGCCCCGTGACCTCGAGGAACGTCTCGTTCGAGTCGTTCACGCCGGTCATGACGCAAATCCGCTCGCGCGACAGCCCGCGCCTGTGCACCTGCTTGCCGCGGTGCCGGGAGGGGCGCGGCATCGTGAACGACCCCTTCGCGTGGTTGCCCTTGAACGACTCGGGGAAGTAGGTCTCGTCGAGCTCGCAGCCGCAGCCCCGCCCGGCCCTGAACGAGGGGGAGTAGGCCGAGAGGCACTCGATCAGCCTGTGGCGCATGGTGTAGGCGGTCTTGAGGCAGACGCGGCAGCGCCTCGCGCACTCGCGCAGGGGCAGCATGAGCACGAAGCACTCGGCGTAGGCCATCCAGGTCTCCTTCGGGAGCCTGCTCGTCCCCAGGATGCGCTCGCTGCCCATGCCGAAGGTCCTGCCGCAGCCCCGGCAGAGGTAGCGCTGCTCGCCGTTCTTCGATTTGCCCTTCTTCACGACCGCGACGGACCCGCAGCGCGGGCAGCGTTCGATTTCGTAGGCGGAGCCGGCCGCGTCGTCGAACGCCGCCGCGCGGATCACGTCCCTGACGGACTCGATAGCGCGGCGGCGCTCGGTCTTGCTGAGGTTCGCCATGCCCTTCTTGAAGTTGAGGACCAGGTCTTCGGCGTTCATGCTGCCCCCATCATCGCGGTCTACGGGGTCAAAGATATGGCACCGTGGGGACACATGTATGTCAATCCTGGTCTAACAGAGCCTTTAAAATAGTCACGATACCTTCTCTTTTGCTGGAACGATATATCTATACAAGGTTGTGAGCGGAAAACAAAAACACGTCGATTGCTATCCGACAAACGGGTCTGGAATTGCATTCACCGGCATTTCGGGGCAGATTGATACACATGTACGAAAGGGAACCTATGTGGTGCGTTGGGTTGGAGCTGCTGCAGGCCCGATATGGATTGCGGTCTTGCGCCCCGATGTCCAAATAGATTTCTCTCTCTAGACGGGAAGTTGCTCATGGACGCCATATATGACGGAGATGACTGGGTCGATCATTATACTTGGCGCCTGGTCGGCTCGAACGACAATGGGGATGTGGTGTTTGATGGACTATGTCCAAAGCATCTCCATCCTTTTGTCTCGTCGTTAATTGAGAGTTCCGCTCGTGTTGCCCCCTACAGCTCGGCATCGCTTCATGATACGGACGTTTTGAAGACCATAAGGGAATCAATTGACGAGGGCACGATGAGCAGTTCGTTGTTCTCTCGGCTTGTGGGGCTGGATGAGATTCAATCGAAACGACTGCTTGCGGGCGAAAAGGTGGAACTCACTTATCGTTCGATGATTTCAATCCTGCGGCTAGCCGATGTTCTTCGCAAATAAACAGCTTCCCTATTCAAAAACAGAAAACCCCACCAAACGTGATTCCCCTAGGGAAACACGTTTGGCGGGGTCCTAGCGTGATATCCCTAGGGGAATCACGCCATCAGACGAACAGCTCAGCCGAGCAGCGTGCTACTCCTCCCAGTAAGCATCTGCAAGCAGCTTAAAGCAGATCTTCTTGACCGGCTGCGCGCCATCGCCCGGGAACTCGAGCGTGGGCATATGAGGCTCGCCGGCAACAAACAGCGCAAACTTATCGTCAGCAAGATCGCCGGCGATCGAAGCGTCGGAATCGACCAGATCGTAGTCGTCCTTCTCGTCAAACTCCTGAACCAGCGTCAGGCTGCCCGTGGCAACCTTAAAGGCCTCGCGACCCTCGACGTCGATCTGCAAGTCGTGATAGCGCTGATGCGTCTCATAGTGAGCCTCGGCCTCGGGACGCGTCGTGGGAGCCATGACGTTCGCAAAGACCTTGTCGCCCAGAATCGGATGGCTGCCGACCTCGAGCTCCGCCGGATCGTTCTCCTCGAGCCAATCAATCAGCACGTCGAGGCCCTTGAGCATTCCGCGGTACTCCTCGATATCGCCCAGTGCACCGTAAATCATCTAAATCCCCTCTCGGATCGTTTCTTTGGCGGCTACTCGGCAAACGCATTGCCGACGCTGTTGCCGCCCACATACGTCTCGACCAGGGTAAGGTCGGGATTGAACACGACAAAGTCGGCGTCGCGCCCCGGCATAATGCTACCGCACTTGTCGTCAACATGAGCTAGCAAGCGATGCCGGGGCCGTCGCCCAAACTCTTACAGCTCAGTCACGACAACGCCGTTGTAGACCTCGTCCCAACGGTCCATGACCAGATGGCCGGTCATGGGATCCATGGCGTTGAGCTTGCCGCAGGTGTTGGCGGTACGCAGCACCGTCTCGTCGTCTGCGCCAGCAGCAATGGCATGCGCGAAGCCAGCGATAGTGGAGTCACCAGAGCCCGTGGCGTTAACGGCAGGGATATCGGGCGTCTTTGCGCGGAACGCACGGCCATTGTGGAAGCCAACGGAGCCGGCAGCGCCCATGGACACGACGACCCAGGGGATATCGGAGAAGCGAGCATCAGAGGCAAGCGCGGCGCGGAGCTCGTCCACATCGTCGGTGGTAAAGCTCGTGCCCAGAAGGCCGTTAATCTCGGTCAGGTTAGGCTTGACCAGCTCGGGCTTAATTTCGGACTTAAGGGCGGCCTCGAGCGAAGCACCCGAGGTATCGAGCAGCACCTTGGCGCCGGCGTTCTCGGCAATGCCCGTGATCTTGGCATAGTAGTCTGCCTCGACACCGCGGGGCAGCGAACCCGAAATGGTGACGACGTCGGCTTTACCTGCAAGCTCGGTAAACTTGGTGGTAAAGGCATCGAGCTCCTCGGGGGCAATTGTCGGGCCGCTCTCGAGCAGCTCGGTCTGGTTACCGGCGTGGAGAATGTTAAGGCAAATGCGAGTCTCGCCCTTGATGGGCACAAAGTCGTTGTTAATACCGTTGGCGTCCATGAGCTCAGCCATGTAGGCGCCCATGTGGCCGCCGAGTAGACCGGTTGCCACAACGTCGTCGCCCAGCTGACCCAGCACACGGGCCACGTTGAGGCCCTTGCCGCCGGCGGTCTTTTCGGGCGTCACACGGTTGACGTCGTCGATAATGAGCTCATCGAGCTGATAGCGCGTATCGACAGACGGGTTCATCGTAACGGTGAGGATCATTTTTAGCTCCTTATCTCGCAGGCTCCTTATGCCTCGCGATACGAGTCGACAAAACGGAATTACAGAATCTCAATCGTGAACGAGCGGACGATGGTCTCCTTGGGCTTGGCGACAAGGCAGCCGCGCTTATGCTCAAGTACGTCGTCCTCATCGGAGCAGGTCGAGAGGCCGCCCCAAGGCTCAACTGCCACAAAATCGCCCTCGGGCTTACTCCACACAATGAGATACGGGAAGCCCTCGAAGCTCAGGCGAACGCCCTTGTCCTCCCCCTTCTTAGAAAGCGTGACCTGGCGGCTCTCGAGCACGTCAAAGATGGTCTCCGCAAAATCGAAGAGCTCGTGCGACAGGGGCAGCGTCTTTCCCACCATGGGGTTCTTGGAGCGGTTTGCCACGTCAATCAATCCAGTCGAGGGAACGGCGGTGCAGAGCTCCGCAGCCTCGTCTTTCTCAAAGCGCAGCTCGTAGTCCGTATAGGCCTCGCCCTCATCGAGCGGACACCTAAAGCCGGGATGACCGCCGATAAAGAACGGCATGTCCTCGGTGCCCTCGTTGGTAACCTCATAGGAGACACGCACGGCAGCGTCCTCGAGCGTATAACGGGCGACAAGCCTAAACGGGTACGGATAATCGCTCAGCAGTGCGGCGTTATCCTCCGAAGCCAGGCACATCGCCAGCTCGTTCTCGCCTTGGCTCAGTAGCTTCCACTCCTGTTTGCGCGCAAACCCGTGGCGGGCGAGCTTTACATGATGCCCAGCAAACGTCATGGCGCTGTTGTCGCGCAAGCCTCCGCAAATCGGGAAGCAAATCGGTGCCTGACCGGACCACACGGCGGGATCGCCCTGCCACAAGTACTCGCGTCCGTCAGCCTCAATCGAGGTAAACGAGCCGCCGGCCGTGGAAACCTTGATAGAAATCGAATCGTTGGAAAGAGCGTATTCCATTATCCATCCTTTCGAACAACTGCTTTTTGCTCGCAAGAACCCGTCTCGGCCCTGACCAAAGGACAAACCCGCACGTTCATCGATACGTCCGGTATCCCAGCCATGCAACGGGGTACCATACAGACATTGATGCAATTACAGCTGAAAGGCCTTCTTATGCGAACCATCATCCTCTACGCCTCGCGCCATCACGGCAATACGAAAAAGCTCGTGGACGCCATCGTCGAGGCACACCCCGATATCGATACCCTCGACGTCAAGGCGCTCGGTAAAAACGAGTACCCCGACCTGCACGAATACCATCTGATCGGTGTCGCCACGGGCATCTATTACTCCGAGATCGACAAAGATATGGCGCGCGTGCTCACGAACGTGCTGCAGCCGCAGGACAAGGTGTTTGGCCTTATGACCTACGGTGGCAAAAACAAGTGGTACGGCAAGGATATCGATGGCATCTGCCGCATGAGGCAGGCCATCTTTATGGGTGTCTACGGCTGCCCCGGCTTTGATACGTGGGGGCCGTTCAAACTCACCGGCGGTGTCCAAAAGGGACACCCGACCGCTGAGGAAATTAAGGGCGCCGTCGACTTCTTCGACAAGATCGAAGACGAGTATGGCGACATCATCGTCGAAGAGTACGCCAAGCGTGAGAAGCGTCTAGCCTACGAAAAGGAGCATCCTGCGGGAGGTCTTGTGGCCGGCGTCAAGCGCACGGCAAAGAAGATCGCTAACAAGCTGTAACTGTGAAGGTGCTTTTGAGCGTTTAACCCATACGGCGGGTCCGAGCAGATTCGGGCCCGCCGTCTTTTTCTATCGTTACTCGGTAAAGGCGTTGCCGACGCTCTGGCCGCCAACATACGTCTCGACGAGGGTGAGCTCATGGTCGAACACGACAAAGTCGGCGTCGCGACCCGGCATGATGCTGCCGCACTTATCCTCGATGTGCGCGGAGCGTGCCGGCACCTCGGTTGCCATGCGAATGGCGATATCGGCGCTGGCGATGCCCCAGTCGACGATGTTCTTGACGCCCTGGGCAAGCGTGAGCACCGAGCCGGCAATGCTCTTGCCGTCGGCGAGCCAGCACAGGTTGTCCTTCATGATGACGTCCATGCCACCACTGGTGTAGCTGCCCTCAGGCATGCCGCCGCAACCCAGGCAGTCAGTGATGAGCACCGTGTGTTGCCAGCCCTTTGCCTGCAGCAGTGCCTTGATGGCGGCAGGGTTTACGTGCTTGCCGTCACAGATGATCTCGGCGTAGGTCTCGGGCGTGGACATGGCAGCGCCCACGACACCGGGCTCACGGTGATGCAGCCCGCGCTGACCGTTATAGGTATGCGTAAAGCAGCTGGCACCGGCGTTGATGGCGGCGATGCACTCATCGTAGGTGGCGTCGGAGTGACCGATGCTGGTCACCACACCCTTGGCATTCAGAGCAGCCGCATAAGCAGCGGCACCGTCGCGCTCGGCCGCCATGGCGCTCTTAACGATGCGACCACCCGCAGCCTCCTGCCACTGATCGAAGACCTCCTCGGAGGGATCGATCAGGTAAGCGGGGTTCTGCGCGCCCACGTGCTTCATGGTAAAGAAGGGGCCCTCCAGGTAGATGCCCTGAATGCGAGCACCGCAGAAGTCGAGGCCGCGGCCCTCGTCCGCCTTGGCGATAGCGGCGCAGGCGTCCTTGATCTGCTCGACGCCATCGGTGAACGTCGTGGGCAGCCAGCTAGTGGTACCGCGACGGGCGAGCTCGGTTGAGCTGATATCGATGCCCTCGGGATCGTTATCGGTAGTTGAGTGGTTATAGAAGCCATGGATGTGAGTATCGACCATACCCGGTGCGATCCACGATCCCGTGTAGTCCTTAATCTCGCAAGAGGGCTCGTCGGCCTGCCAGGCACCAAAGACGCCGTCCTCGACCATAAGATAGCCGCCCAGTTGCGGGCCTGCCGGCAAGAAGAACTTGTCAGCCTTAATTGCGTACGTGCTCATATGCACTCCTTGCTTCTTGAAGCAGTTGACCGTGGTGATACTTATACCCGGTCCATGTAAAAACAAAAAGCGCCCGCCCGCCGTTATGAGCGGACGGGCGCCCTTACAGGGGGACGCGATTAAGCGGTGAAGGGGTGAATCGTCACGCCCTTAACCACGCGGTTGACCGTGCCGGTGGGGCTCGGCGTATCGGGCGTGTTGCCCACGCGCACGGAGTTGAGCAGGCTGATAGCCTGGGCAAACATAACGAACGGCAGAGCAAGGTAGCCCTCGGGAAGTGCCTCGTAGCCCTTAAAGGTGAAGGACTCACCCTCATAGACGGTGGCACCTTCCTGCTGAACGGCGATGGTGTGCTGAGCGATCTCGTCGCCACCGATCTCGTTGAGGATGTCGATGTCGTACTGACGGGTGTAGGCGTCGTTGTTGACGAACACGAAGACGAGCGTCTTATCGTCGACGAAGGACTTAGGTCCGTGACGATAGCCCATGGAGGTGTCGTAGGAAGTAGCGACCAGACCGTGAGCGAGCTCAAGGATCTTGAGCTGGCTCTCCTGGGCAAGGCCACCGAAGGAGCCAGAACCCAAGTAGGTCACGCGATTGAAGTCGCCAGCCAGGTAATCGGCGATCTCGGGCTCACGGGAGATGACCTCCTCGCCCATCTTGGCAATCGTCTCGACCCACTCGGCCTTCTGCTCGTCAGAGGCAGTGTCGAAAATAAGGGTGGAGAGCAGGGTCATGCAGGAATAAGAACCGGTCATGGCGAAGCCCTTGTCGTTGGCGCGCGGAATGAGCAGCGTCAGCGCATTGGGATCATCGGCGGACTCGACGGCGAGCTTGCCCTCGGGAGCGCAGGTGATGTTGAGGAACTTGACGTTGTGGACGAGCTCCTTGGCAACGGCAACGGCAGCAAGGCTCTCGGGGCTGTTGCCAGAGCGGGCAAAGGAAACCACGAGCGTGGGATCCTCGGCACGCAGGAAGTCGCGCGGGGCGCTCACGATGTCGGTCGTGGCGATGGGCTTAAAGTCGTAGAGATCAGTGTTGCCAGCGTGACGCAGGTACGGGGCGCAGGTATCGCCAACGTAGTCGGACGTACCGGCACCGGTGAAGACAACGGACAGACGACCCTCGCCCATAGCGCGAGCCTCGGCCAGGAAGGCCTCGATGGCCTCCTTGTTCTCGCGATAGATGTTGAGCGTATCACGCCAAAGCTCGGGCTGCTGAGCAATCTCGGCCGTGGTGATCTGGGCGCCGAGCTCGGTGAGCTCCTCGACACTCTTCTCGAACATTTCTAATACCTCTCTCTAGAAGTAATCCTCTGACGTGCAATTATACACTTCGGTTGGTTATCTGGTAGTAACCAGTTAAATGCAAAGAATCACCATATGGAAACGATGCGGACACTAGTTGCTACGCTGGTGGTAAACCTTGTATTTAAACTGATCGGCACGAGCAACCGAGAGCGTATACTCCACAACCTCGTTTGACTCGTTATACGTAGTCCTGACCAAATCGAGCACAGGCGAGCCCTCGACAATTCCCAAAAGGTGGGCGTCGGTGGGACGGGCTATGCTCGCATAGAACTCCTCTTCGGCCACGCGTATCTTTTGCTGAAAGTCTTGCTCAATCACATCGTAAAGCGGCTTACGCTCCAGCAGCGGTCGCTTTAGGGACAGAAATTGACGAACCGGTAGATAGCTGCGTTCGACCATCATGGGCATGTTGTCGGCAGAACGAAGTCGCTTGAGCTTAAAAATGCGATCGCCGATACGCAATCCCATATGCTCGGCCAGATTCTTATCGGCCTCCATCTCGCAAAACTCGAGAATCGTGGTCTCGGGGTTGCGACCCATCGCGCGCATCTGCTCGGTAAAGCTGTAGGACTGCATAAGATTGGTTGCCTTTGCCGAACGGTCGGTCACAAAGGTACCGCGACCGTGCTGCCGAACCACCAGTCCTAAACGCTCTAGTTCCTGCAGAGCCAGGCGTACCGTAGTGCGCGAGAGACCATAGCGCTCCGAAAGTTCGCGCTCGGAAGGAATCATGTCACCGGCGCGATATTCATGGTCGATCTTTTCGGTCAGAATATCGACCAGCTGATCGTACAGCGGTTGCTTACGCGCTCCGATCGCCATCCTATCCTCCCTTTTGCTCGAATTCGGCTAACTACCTAGGGTGTTTAGCATTATCTGTCTGCCACACCCGAATCAACAAGAAAACAAAAGCCGCGCGCTCTTTCGAGCACGCGGCTTTTAACATACACATGGCTTAAGGGGTCGGGGTGTGAGCCGCGTAGGGACACACCCCTCAAGCTAGAGCCTTACCAGATGCTCGGCCAGAGACCAAGCGGGCCAGCGCCCAGGATGCCAAGGACGAAGAGCAGGAGAATGCCCTTGGTCGGGGTCCAGCTGTGCTTAGCGAACATGTAGTAAAGCAGCAGCGTAAGCATAAGCGGGACGAGCTTCGGGACGATGGTGTTGAGGGTGTCGGCAACAGAGAAGTTGACCGGATCCTCGGTAACGGTGCCGTAGGTAACGGACTCCATGCCGTTGCCCAGATCGGTGACGCCGCACTCGACAGCGTTGCCGTCGGCATCGGAAGCGGTGAGGGCGTTGCCGTCCTCATCGGTCATGGCGATGGTACCGGCCTCAGCGGTCTCGGTATCGATGCCCTCCATACCGGTGAAGTTCTCGGCCTCCTTCTCGGAGACGATCACGGTAGTAGCGGAGAGGCCACGGGTGGTGCCGTTGGGGATCTGGAGGTTGATCTGGGTGCCACCCATGGTGACGACCAGGCAACCGACGACGAAGACGCCCATGATGGAAGCGGCACGCGTGAAGGCCTGCATGTTGGCGGTCAGAGCGTCAATAGCGCTGGTGCCAAGCTTGTAGGACCAGTTCATGAGCCAGAAGCGCAGAGCGAACTGGACGACGTTGAAGATCACCAGGAAGATGATCGGTGCAGCGGCGTTGCCGTTGATGGCCATGTTGGAGGTGATGCCGGCCGTGATAGGCACGAGCGTCAGCCAGAACAGGGCGTCACCGATACCACCGAGCGGGCCCATTGCGGCGACGCGGACGGCGCGGATCGTGGGGATGTCAACCTTGTTCTGCTCGAGCGAAAGCACGATGCCCATAACAAAGGTGACGAGGAACGGGTGGGTGTTGAAGAACTCCAGGTTGTGGCTCATGGAAGCCGCGAGGTCGTTCTTGTTGGTGTGGATCTTCTCCAGACCGGGGATGATGGAGTAGAGCCAGCCAGCGGCCTGCATACGCTCGTAGTTGAACGAGGCCTGCAGGAAGCAGGAGCGCCAAGCCATCTTGTTGAGGGTCTTCTGGTCGAGCTGCGGAGCAGGAGTGAGATCCTCGTAGTGCTCCGGGATCACATACTCATTAGATGCCATCTTCGAAGTCACCTCCGTCAGAAACAGCTGCACCCTTCAGCTCGGTCTGCTGCTGGAAGTCCCAGAAAGCAATGCCGAAGCCGATGAGAGCGAGGATGAGCAGGGCAGGGGTTGCCAGAGAATCGTTGGCAACGGTGATGAGCGCGAGGCCAAAGCCCATGAGGAAGAAGCCCCACATATCGCGGTTCATCATAACCTTGAGCAGGACGGCGAAGCCGACGAAGCGCATCATGCCGCCTGCAGCGGACAGACCGGTCTGCAGCCAAGTCGGGATGGCAGCGGCGATGGTCTGACCGATGGTGGCGCCAGCGATGAAGAACAGGGTGACGACGACAGCGAAGATCAGGCCGAGCAGAGCCATGGCGAAGTAGTTCAGACGCTCGATACCCTTGGTGTCAGCGTTGTGAGCCATGTTGTCCGCGGAGGACATGAGCGGCGACATAAGCGTGAAGACCAGGGTAACGCCGAGCTGACCAAGCAGAGCGAACGGAATGGCAAGGCCGACTGCCGCGTTGGGCTCGAGGCCCGTGGCGATAGCGAGAATGGCTGCCATGATGCCGCCAATGACGGCGTTAGGCGGCTGAGCGCCTCCGATCGGCATGTTGCCGATCGTCATGAGCTGATAGGTACCACCCACGAGAAGACCGGTGTTGAGGTCGCCAAGGATAAGACCGATGACGGCGCCGGTGACGATGGGCTGATAGAGAGACTCGAGGAAGTTAAACTGGTCGATTGCCGCGACGAACGTGACGATGAAGACCAGAGCGACCTGGAAGATCGTGTATTCCATCTTGCTCCTCCTTTCAAAATGTATGTACGCACTTTGGATATCACGTACAGAACGTCAGGGTTTCACTCCTGACAACGTGGATCACGAGGATTACGAGAAGAGCTTGCTCGTGTCCTCAACAGGCGTGCTCGGAACGCGCCTGATCTCCAACTCCACCCCCAATTCCTGCAGCTCTTTAAACGCAGCGACATCCTCGTCGTTAACTGCGACGGAGGTGGCGACTTGGCGCTTTCCTTCCGACATGTGCATGTTGCCGATGTTTACCTTCTTTATAGGCACACCGCCCTTGACGAGCGTAAGCACGTCTTCCGGTGTTTCGGCCACGATGAAGATCTTCTGGCGCGGGCTCGCCTTGCCAATGACGTCGATGGTCTTCTGCAGGGAGAAGAAACGCGTAGCGACGCCGGCGGGAGCGGCCATCTTCATGAGGTTCTGGCGCATGGTGTTGGACGCCACGTCGTCGTTGGCGACGAGGATGAGGTTGGAGCCCAGAGTGGAGTTCCACTGGGTGGCAACCTGACCATGAACCAGTCGGTTATCGATGCGGGTAAGAAGAATGTTGGGTTCTGCCATGTTGATCAGCTTCCTTTCGTTATTTGCTGACGACAGTTACTTGATCTCCTGAATCGCGTAACGCGAAACATCTACGACGGCTCCGGATCGGACTTTGATCTGGACCTTCTCGCCTTCGATGCCTTTGACGGTTCCGTAGATACCGCCGGCGAAAAGAACCTCCTGACCCGGCTTGAGCTCGGTGTGCAGCTCCTTGAAGTACTTCTGCTTCTTCTTCATGTTGATTTGCGACCAGATGGTGTAAATCAAGCCCATGATGACAAGCAGGCCTAAAAGGGCGACCGAGGAGCTCAGAACGTTGGCTCCAAAATCGGCCATTAGATGCCGTCCTCGTCGCCGAAGATATCCTCTTCCTCGGCTCCAGCAACAGAAGCGACCGTCTGGGCGGTAATGCCCGTCTGGCCAACGGTCACGGCCTGCTCGCCAAGCTCGGCGAGCGTGGCATTGCCGCGGAGGAACAGAAGCTCAATAACCATGGGAAGGTTGGTGCCAGTCAGAACCTCGACGTTGTCGACATCCTGGGCAATCATCATCGACTGGTTGAACGGGGTACCACCGAGCAGATCGGTAAAGACGAGCACGCCATCGCACTCCTCGCGCATGGCGGTAATAGCGGCGCGGAGATCCTCACCGTAGGATGCGGCCTGGTCGCCCTCAAAAGGAACGACGGTAAAAGCAGGCTGGTCGCCGGCAACCATAGCGATAGCGCTTGCAAGGCCGGGTGCGAACTGTCCATGACCGGTAAGAATAAAGCCAACCATTCAAATTTCCCTTCCGAAGGTGTGTACGATCTGAGTCCGATGATTTTCGGAAGCCAGCGGGCGCTCGCCCTTAAAGCTTCTTAGAAAGCGTTCTTTGAAGACCAGTGGTTTCTAAACTGGTAGTAACCACGTGACGTGTTGTTGTCACTATATCACCCCAGAAGAGGTCGCTTTCGTTGATTCATACGGTAAAACGTTTTTGCACCGCTCACGGTGATAAATCGACCGTTTACCGCTCGTTAATACTTCTACCTGCGGTTTTGAAACCGTTTCGAAATGCTTTGGCAAAAAATCGGATCTTTTCCTGTGTCTAAACAACGCAGGGCGGCTAAAAATAGCGTGTAGAAAAATTGCAGGTCATTGTGAAGATATGTGAATTGGTCTTTTTGACTTAATACCAGTTAGAACCAGTTTTGAGATTATCGGTGAACGGTAGTTTTCGACCGTTCACCGGTTACTTGTAATCGTTTGCAGCTGTTTTCCCATATGAATTAGGGACCCGATGGAGCGCTTGCGCGATCACACAATCTACCTTTCCAATCTCAACAGATGGCTCTACAACGCAAACCCCCTAGAACGATGTCCGTTCTAGGGGGTTTCATCAGATATTTCAGCTTCGCACTCGAAAGGTCGGGCAAACCTTACGCAAACAGGCCGTAGATGCTGATGTTAGCCTTGGCGTAGAGGCCGTTAGCATACTCGGTCCACTTGGAACTGGCGCTCGAAGCCTGCGAGGAATACTGCTGATAAGCAGTGTAGTAGGCGGTCATGGCCTGCTTATAGGTAGCGCTATCGACCGTAAAGGCATCATCGGCAAAGGCCTTGGCATAGGTGCTATCGGCGTCCTTCCAGGTGCCCTTTGAGCTATCCCACTCGTCGCCGGCAAGGTTGATGATGTAGTCGGCGTAGTCCTTGCTCGCGGTCTCCTCGTTGCCGTCAGCAGGCTCGGTCGGGGCGGTCGGCATGCTTGCGGAGCTATCGCCCACCTTCTTCTTGTAGAGCTTCTGCAGCGTCGCGGACTGGCGGACGATCTGCTTGGCCTGGTCCTTGGACACGCCGTACTGCGTGGCCATGGTCTTGTAGTCGGAGGTGCCGATGGAACCCTCGGCATACTGCTTCATTTCCTTGGAAGAGACGGTAATGCCCTCGTCCTCGGCAGCGTCCAGCAGAATCTGGTTGCGCACGTAGGACAGGATAACGTCGGCAGACGGAGCAGTGTAGTTGCCGTCGTCGTCCTTGACGGTGTCAAGGCTGTACTGGCTCTCGATGGCCTCACGCGCGGTGATGTCGCTCTTCTTGCCGTTGTAGCTATAGCTCGCCACGGTCGAATCGAGCTGGTCCTCGGACAGGGTCGCCGAGCCGACGCCCTTGCCGCCAAAACCACCGTTACCGATAAAGAAGCCGACCACGGCAGCGATCACGACGGCGACCACAAAGGCGGCAATCATCGTCTTCTTGTGCTTACAAGCGTGGTCGTCCACGTCGGAGTCGTCGTCCTCGTCCTGCTCCTGGGGCATGAGGTTCTCGTCGGCGGCGTCCGCGGCGATCTTTGCCTCCAGTCGGGCGTCCTCCTCCTCGGCCGTCGTGCCGGCGGCAATGTGCTCGGCAGACGTACCGGCGACCAGATCGTTCTTCTCGTCCTCGTCACCGTCGGGGCCTTCGCCGCGCTCGATGATCTGGATGCCGTCGATCTCGTCCTTCTCGTCCTTCTTTTGAATCAGACCCATATCAGTTACTCCTTGTTAGGAAACATAGTCCCCAATAGAATACGCCCGGCAGAGCGCCGGGCGTATTGATTCTTAGGTTATACGCAAACACTTAAGTACTATTTAGGCGTTTGCAGCGTGCATACCTTAGACCAGGTGCGCGATAACGGCATCGGCAAAGGCCTGCGTGCCCACGGCGCCCTCGACGGAGCCGGTCTGGGCACGACGCACGTCACCGGTAACCTGCTCGCCCTCGTCGAGCGTGGCAGATACGGCGGCGCGAATACGATTGGCGGCATCGTTCTCGCCCAGGTGATCGAGCATCATCGCAGCAGAGAGGATCTCGGCCGTGGGGTTGGCGATATCCTGGCCAGCGATATCGGGCGCGGAGCCGTGCGTTGCCTCGAAGATGGCGCAGTCGGCACCGATGTTGGAGCCGGGGGCCATGCCCAGACCGCCCACCAGGCCGGCGCACAGGTCACTCACGATGTCGCCGTACAGGTTGGGCAGCACCAGGACATCGAAGTCATTGGGGTTCTGGACCAGGCCCATGCAGGTGGCGTCGACGATTTTATCGTTGAACTCGATATCGGGATAGTTGGCGGCCACCTCGCGCGCAACGCGCAGGAACAGGCCGTCGGTCGCCTTCATGATGTTGGCCTTGTGCACGGCCGTCACCTTTTTGCGGCCGCAGCGACGGGCATACTCAAAGGCATACTCCACAATGCGGCGGCTCTTGGCGATAGAGATCGGCTTGATCGAGATTGCGGAATCGGCGGCGAAGACCTTCTGACCCGAGCGCTCGACAAGCTGCGAGAGCTCCTCGACCTCGGCAGCGCCCTCATCGAACTCGATGCCGGCATAGAGGTCCTCGGTGTTCTCACGCACGATGACCAGGTCGACGTCGCGGAAGCGCGAGCCGTCGCCCGGCTGCGACAGGCAGGGGCGCACGCAGGCGTACAGGTCAAAATGCTTGCGCAGGGCCACGTTAACGCTGCGGAAACCCGTGCCGACCGGCGTGGTGATGGGACCCTTGATGGCAACCTTGGTCTCGGCGACCGCATCGAGCACATGTTGGGGCAGCGGCGTGCCAAACTCGTCCATGACGCCGGCACCGGCCTCCTGGACGTTCCAATTGATCTGGACACCGGCAGCCTCGACCACGCGGCGCATGGCCTGCGTAATCTCGGGACCGATACCGTCACCGGGAATCAGGACTACATCGTGCGCCATAATCTGTTACTCCTCGTCTTCGGCGTCGTCAGATTTTTTAACGCTAGCACGCTTCTTCTTTTTGGAGAGATCCAGGCCAAAACGTTTAACAAGCATTTCGCAAATCTCGCTCGAACGGGCCTTGAGATAGCTACCCTTGCCGTTCTCGGCATCGAACTTAAGGCGCAGCGCGAGCTTCTCGGCGACCTCGGCGTCAATCTCGCCCCGGCCAAACTCGTACAGGCAACCGAGCATGTCGCGATACTCGAGGTCGCCGTGGTAGCACTGGATGGCCTCATCCAGGATGGGCCAAGCCTCGCGCGAACGCTCGACGCCCGTAGCTCCCCACACGCACAGCAGGCGGAAGGCGGCATAGCGCAGCGTGGAGGAAATCTCGTCGAACAGCGCGGTCTCGGCGCCCTCAAAGGCATCGCCCAGCTGCTCGGGGCAGGTAGTAGCGAGCGCCGTCAGGGCATCGAGGGCCTCCCAGCGGGTCTG
>ENA-ORTS01001607-ORTS01001607.1-human-gut-metagenome-genome-assembly--contig:-NODE-1607-length-15041-cov-2.620379_pt1 | contig 15041 bp, 10 predicted proteins | sample MGYA00241911_ERZ509186 | MGnify/ENA primary metagenome ERZ509186 (study PRJEB26280, sample SAMEA2338852) | human gut metagenome | biome: human gut; feature: human-associated habitat; material: faeces...
TCCTTGCATAAATATTTGTCTGCTTCTGCGTCATGGAAACTCTTTCCGTCCCAAGTCAGTTTCTTGCCGGTACGGTAGGCGATGTTGCCTAATTGGGAGAACTTGGCGATATGGGCGCCGATTTCGATACTGGCATTACAGTTGCGGTTGCGCGATTTGATACATTCCAGATGGTTCTTGACATGCAGGTTCAAACCGCCTTCACCATATGCTTTCTTCAATGGAACCGCTTCCATGCGGGCTTTGCCGCTTACCTTTTCGGGGATTACTTCCCAGCCACTGCGATCGACAACCAGTGTTCCGTTTTCTCCGACAAATCCCAGGCCGTGATTGCGCCCGTAAGCTCCGTCGTCGATACCGATTGCATGATCCCACATGACGGTGAAGTCATCGAATGTATAAATTGTTTGAAGCAAGTCCGGTGTTTCGCAGGCGTCATCCGGATATCCGAATTTGCCTCCCGAAGCCATGATAGAGTTGGGGGCTGTAACGTTCATTCCATATAGTGCATAGTCGAGTAGATGCACACCCCAATCAGTCATCAGTCCGCCGGCATAATCCCAAAACCAGCGGAAGGTGAAATGGAAACGGTTACGGTTGAACGGACGTTTGGGAGCCGGACCCAGCCACATGTCATAGTCGATTCCTGCGGGAACGGGTTCGTCCGGTTTGACCGGGATGGAAGGACACCAACCTTGATACGAGAACACGCGGACGGTACGTATCTTGCCTAATTGCCCGCTGTGTACGAATGCCATGGCATCCTGCCAGTGCGGATCACTGCGTTGCCATTGTCCTACCTGTACAACCCGGTTGTATTTCTCGGCGGCGCGAACCATAATGTTACATTCTTCAATGCTGTTGCCTAACGGCTTTTCGCAATAAACATCCTTACCGGCTTCACAGGCGGCTACCATCTGCAGGCAGTGCCAATGGTCGGGTGTACCGACAATGACAACGTCGATATCTTTGTTATCGATCAGTTTCCGCCAGTCTTTATATAGGTTTTTAACTTTCTTGCCTGTGATTTTTTGAGTTTCAGCCGCGCGACTGTTGAGAACTTCGTCGTCGATGTCGCATAATGCGATACACTCGACTTCCGGATTCCGGAGGAAGGCTTGTAGGTCTGAAAATCCCATTCCTTTACAGCCAATTAGTCCGACGCGTATTTTGTCGTTCGCTCCTACACTTCCAGGAGTCGCGTTGATAAAGAATGGACTCATGGAAAGTCCGGCTCCTAATAAGGTCGCTTGCCGGATAAAATCTCTGCGTGTTGTCATGGTCTTATGAATTAGATATTATAAGTTGTTGAGCCAAATGTATAAATAATAGGTGAGCGATACAATAAAAACTGTGATAAAAATATAAATACGGTGGCTTTTTGGGAAAAGGAGCGTATTTTTGTATCCGGTTTGCTTTTTAAGGAAAACCTATTATTTGTAAAACAGACATAAGATGATTAGAGTAACTTATTTTATTGTATGCCTTTTGCTGGGAATTACGCTGGTTTCGTGTATTCGTGACGAAGCGTTGAATGCAGAAGCGGATATATTGACTTGTACAGTGCCGGGAGATATCTTGAAACGTGATCCAATTATAGAAAATAATAAGGTAGTATTGATGGTAACGGCCGATGCCGATTTGACACATCAGGCACCTGAATTTACATTGACTCCCGGTGCAACCATTTCTCCGGCCAGCGGGACCGAACGTGACTTTACGACTCCGCAATTTTATACGGTAACTTCTGAAGATGGAAATTGGAAGAAAGAATATCAAGTTACTTATATTATTGCCGGAATTAGCTCGGAATATCATTTTGAGAATGTAAAGGATTACAAGAGTTCGCTTTTGAAATATGTTTATAATATTTTCTATGAGAATGATTCTGAGGGAAAATGGGTAATGGATTGGGCCAGTGGAAATACCGGTTTTGCTTTGACTGGTGCAGGTACGGAAGATCCGGCATCATTTCCGACTTCTTCTTATGCGGAAGGAAAAATGGGCAAATGCGTAAAGTTGGAAACAAAGTCGACAGGGGATTTCGGTTCGAAGTTGGGTATGCCTATTGCTGCCGGTAATCTTTTTATGGGTACGTTTAGTGTAGGGAACGCATTGACCGACCCATTGAAAGCAACAATGTTCGGAGTTCCGTTCGAGCATATACCGACCTACTTGAAGGGGTATTATAAGTATAAGGCAGGTGAAGTTTATAAAGATGAGAATGGAAATATTGTAAAAGATAAAAAGGATACGTGGGATATTTATGCAATCTTTTACGAGACAGATGAAAAGACAAAAACATTGGATGCAACGAACCGTTTTGATCATCCTAATTTGATATCCATAGCTCGCATTGATGAGAAAGACCGGAAGGAAACGGATGAGTGGACGGAGTTTTATTTGCCATTTGTGACAAAGACTGGAAAAACTGTAGATAAAGATAAACTGAAAGCTGGTAAATATAATGTGGCTATTGTCTTTTCTTCCAGTATTGAAGGGGATTATTTCAGAGGTGCTGTCGGCAGTACATTGCATATCGATGAAGTGGAACTGATTCATGCAGCAGATTAAAAAAGATTATTGTGATGAGAAAGAATATTGTATCAATTTGTGTACTGGCCTTGTTGCTGGTAACGTTTTCGGTTTTTGGACAAGAAGACCGGAATAAGGGAATTATCAATTCTGCATTGATCGGTTTGGAGTATGAGGTAAAAGCCGGCTTTAACATAGGGGGAACGGCTCCGATACCATTGCCCGTTGAGATTCGTGATATAACGGGGTATAATCCTACTATGGCTGTTGCGATAGAGGGGAATGTGACAAAGTGGTTCGATCAAGAAAAAAAATGGGGAATGAGAATCGGTATTCGTTTGGATAGTAAAGGGATGAAAACGAATGCCAATGTGAAAAATTATGGAATGGAAATCATCGGTGAAGGGGGTGAACGCATAAAAGGAAATTGGACTGGATATGTGAAGACTAATGTAAAGAATACATATCTGTCTTTTCCGGTTTTGGCTACTCATCAGTTTAATCGTCGCTTCAGTATGAATCTGGGACCGTATTTTGCCTATATGTTGGAGGGTGATTTTTCCGGAAACGTGTATGATGGTTATTTGCGCGAAGGTGATCCTACCGGTAATAAGGTCGTTTTTGCCGATGGAAAAAATGCCCCTTATGACTTCTCGAAAAACCTTCGCCGCTTCCAATGGGGTGCGCAGTTAGGTGCCGAATGGCGTGCTTTTAAGCATTTGAATGTCTATGCAGACCTGACTTGGGGATTGAATGATATCTTTCAGAAAGATTTCGATACAATTACTTTCGCCATGTATCCGATTTACCTGAACGTCGGTTTCGGCTACGCTTTCTGATACAAACGTATTTTGATATATCGTTATGGCTTTCCTGATTCATAATTATGAAATGGAAAGCCATAATTTTTTTAATAAACGACATCTTTTCTATAGGGCAATCACACCAAAAGAACCCTTTTTTCTACCTTCTTTCCTCTATTGTCATTTTGATACCTTAATCAGGAAATTTGCTATTAAATAGAATGTTAAAAAATATTACCCGCAAGAATGATTTCCAAAAGAGGCCCTATTCATTCAAATTCGATGGGATAGATGTGTTGTTTTGATATTTAATACCTATATTTGTCCGAATAATTTTTTAGTCCAATATATTTTGAATTACCATGAAAGAAAACACTAAGAAGGGTGTAACCCGTCGAGAGTTTCTCGGCCTTTCCGCTCTTGGATTGGCAAGTTTGACTATCCTGCCCAGCTGGGCTGTAAATGGGGTGCGTATCGCACCGAGTGATCGTGTCGTTTTAGGGTTTGTCGGATTAGGGCAACAAGGTTTATCCGATTTTAAGAGTTTCTCTACTTGTCCTGGGGTGCAGGTCGCTGCCTGTTGTGACGTGGATTCCTTGAAACGTGAACGTTTCAAACGTCGTGTCGAGGCTTGGCAGAAGTCTCTGAATGTAGCTCCCCGTTGCGATATGTATGAATTTTATGAAGATGTGCTGGACCGTAAGGATATCGACGTGATTGAAGTGGCAACACCTGACCACTGGCATGCATTGGTTGCTATCCATGCTTGTCAGAGCGGTAAGGATGTTTATTGTCAGAAGCCGTTGGCTTATACGATTACGGAAGGTCTGGCTGTTGCTCGTGCCGTACGCGATAATAATCGGGTTTTCCAGATCGGTAGCCAGCAGCGTTCGAGTAAGGAGTTTCAGGATGCGATTGCGTTGGTTCGTGCCGGTAAGATCGGTCATATCGAAAAGATATACGCCCGTGTCGGCGAACCCCCCAAGCCATTGGACTTGCCGGAAATGGATGTCCCCGGTAATCTGAATTTCAATCAGTGGATGGGACCGTTGAACGATCCGAAGATTCATTATCATCCTGATCTTTGTCCTCCTATCTCTCTTGAACCCGAACAGAACGAGAAGTTGTGGGGGGCATGGCGCTGGTATCAGGAAACCGGAAACGGATATACAGCCGATTGGGGGGCTCATATGTTCGATATTGCACAGGCGGCCATCGGTATGGACGGCTCCGGTCCAGTAGAGTTTATCCCGAAAGGATATGAAGGCACAGAATATGCGACGATGAAATATGCTAATGGTATCGTGATGACCGAACAACCTTATCGTGAAGATAATGCCAACGCGCAAGGTATCAAGTTTATCGGCGATAAGGGGGGGTTGAAAGTCGCTCGCGGTTATATCGAATGTTCCGATCCTTCCTTGTTGCCGAAAGAGGAAAAGAAAGTCGGGAAGGGAGAATATGAAGTAAGCTCTCCGCATATGCAGAACTTTATCGATTGCGTTCGTTCACGCCGGAATCCGATTGCTCCGGTTGAAGTCGGTTGTAGTACGAATACGCTTTGCTGCTTGCAAAACATTGCCCGTGAACTGGGACGTCCTGTTCATTGGGATCCGGCAACGTTGAGCTTTAATGGCGATAGGGAAGCCGAATCACATCGTTTGTACTGGTACGAATACAGAAATCCGTACAAATTGCCGTATTATGACAAATAAGAAAGGTAAGAGGTAAAGGAAAGTCCCGGAATAAAGTTTCGGGACTTTTTTATATATTTTTTAGTCCGGATAGTGATTATTCCGTTCGCTCTGTTTAATTTTGCCAGATCCAGACAAAAAACATAATGTATCATGAAAACTAATCAACTATTTCTTTTGACAGGTTTGGTAGCCGTAACTCTTCCTGCCTGTGTCCAAAAGGACAAAAAAGGGGTGTCGGAGAAGCCTATGAATATTCTCTATATCATGTGCGATGATCATTCTTATCAGACAATTAGTGCTTACGATCATCGTTTTATCGAAACTCCGAATATCGACCGGATTGCTAATGAAGGCGTACGGTTTACGAACAGTTTCGTCGCCAACTCTTTAAGTGGTCCCAGTCGTGCCTGTTTGCTGACGGGCAAGCATAGCCATAAGAATGGCTTTACCGACAATACGAAACGTTTTGACGGCAGCCAGCAGACATTCCCGAAGTTGTTGCAACAAGCCGGCTATCAGACTGCAGTTGTAGGGAAGTGGCATTTGACTTCCGATCCTACCGGTTTCGATTACTGGAATATCTTGATCGGACAGGGGGATTATTATAATCCGTACTTTATCGATAACGGAGAGAAAAAGCAGATCGAAGGCTATGCTACGAACATCACGACGGATTTAGCTTTGGACTGGCTGGATAACAAACGTGATAAGAATAAACCTTTCTGTCTCTTGCTCCACCACAAAGCGCCCCATCGTACCTGGATGCCGGATACTTGTGATTTGGATTTGTATGAAGATGTCGTTTACCCGGTTCCCGAAACATTTTATGACAAATATGAAGGGCGTATTGCCGCATCCGAACAGGAAATGAATATTATCAAGGATATGGATCTCGTCTATGACTTGAAGATGGCAGATAAGGAAAATGAGATTCATACGACTACCGGCCTTGAAGAAAATGGCCGTAATTTATATAACCGGATGACTCCGGCTCAAAAGGCAGCTTGGGACAAACATTATGATCCTATTATTAAGAAATTCAAGGAACAGAAGTTGACGGGGAAGGCGTTGGCTGAATGGAAATACCAACAGTACATGCACGATTATATGCGTGTGATCCATTCCGTAGACCGTAATGTAGGGCGTGTGTTGGATTATATGGAGAAAAGCGGTTTATTGGAAAATACTATTATCGTTTATACTTCCGACCAGGGATTCTATATGGGTGAACATGGCTGGTTCGACAAACGTTTCATGTATGAAGAATCTTTCCGTACACCGATGTTGGTTCGTTTTCCCGGCGGTGTTAAAGGCGACATCCCCGAAATGGTCCAGAATATCGACCATGCAGCGACTTTCCTTCAAGTGGCGGGCGTCCCTGTTCCCGAAGATATCCAGGGTGATTCTTATTTGCCTTTGTTGAAAGGTGAAAAGCCGAAAGATTGGCGTACTTCTTTATATTATCATTTTTACGAGTATCCGGCGGAACACGCAGTAAAACGTCATTATGGTGTTCGTACCGACCGCTATAAATTAATCCATTTCTATAATGATATCGATGTGTGGGAACTTTATGATCTGCAAAACGATCCGATGGAAATGCATAATATCTATAATGAACCGGGCAATGAAGCCTTGATCGACAGTCTGAAAACCGAACTGAATAAATTGCAGGAACAGTACGACGATCCGATTGAAACGGAGTTGGCAACTGCGAAGAAATAAGATAGAAATAACAAAAAAGGCATTCAGAAATGAATGCCTTTTTTGTTATTTACCATAAGGTTGTGGAGCATATCGGACTCGAACCGATCACCTTCAGACTGCCAGTCTGACGCTCTAGCCAGATGAGCTAATGCCCCGTATGACTTATTTTCAAGCGCAAATATAGGGCTTTTCCTGATATAACCACTATCTTTGCCATAGATTTTTATAAAAAATAAGATGATTGTTTATAATACAACGTTCCATATAGAAAAAGATATTCTGGATGAAAGTTTGGATTATCTGAAAAAACAGTATATCCCGAAAGCCGTGGAGAGCGGTTTCCTACAGCGGCCATGCCTGCGACGTGTGATGCAGGCTGAAGAAGGAGAAGGCATCAGTTTCTCCGTCCAGTTTCATGTTAAGAATGTCGATACGTTGAATTTCTGGTTGCAGAATGAAGGAAATAACCTTCACCGCGCATTGGTTGCTCGTTTCGGTCATAAAATTGCCGGCTTTAGTACTTTACTGGAAGAGATAGATTGGGAGAAATGACGAAAGACCGTGTCATATTGGGCATTGATCCTGGGACGATTGTGATGGGTTACGGAGTGCTGACGATTGAAGGAAACAAACCCAAACTGGAAGCTATGGGGATACTCCAATTGAATAAATACGAGGATCATTATTTGCGGCTCCGTAAGATTTTTGAGCGGGTCTTGGGACTTATCGATCAGTATCATCCGGACGAACTGGCCATTGAAGCTCCGTTTTTCGGGAAGAACGTACAGAGTATGTTGAAATTGGGGCGTGCACAGGGAGTCGCTATGGCTGCCGCACTCGAACGGGATATCCCGATATTTGAATATGCCCCGCTAAAGATCAAGATGTCCATTACCGGAAATGGGAATGCTGCAAAAGAACAAGTGGCCGGGATGTTACAGCGCTACCTGCATATTCCGGAAGCATCCATGTTGCCGCAATTGGATGCGACAGATGGATTGGCAGCTGCCGTTTGCCATTATTTCCAGACGAATAATCCGATACAGGAAAAGAAATATACCGGATGGAAGGACTTTATCGCGAAGAATCCGGGTAAAGTTCATTGATACAAAAAAGGATGCCTGCAATTACAGGCATCCCCCTTCTCATAGACACACTTCTCTATGTATATTGAATACACATCGATCTATACGATACCTTGCGCCATCATTGCTTTGGCCACTTTCATGAAGCCTGCAATGTTCGCACCTTTCACATAGTTGATATATTGATCCTCTGTTCCATGTTCGACACATTGTTGGTGGATAGCGCTCATGATCTGATGCAATTTGTCATCGACTTCGGCAGCTGTCCACGAAATATGCATGGCGTTCTGAGTCATTTCCAGGCCGGAAGTGGCGACACCGCCGGCGTTGACAGCCTTGCCCGGTGCAAAAAGTTGTTTATGCTCGATGAACAGGTCGACAGCTTCAGCTGTACATCCCATGTTGGATACTTCGGCTACGCATGATGTCTTGTTCTCGATCAGCTTGCGTGCATCGTCTGCGTCCAGCTCGTTCTGGGTGGCACAAGGCAGTGCGATATCCACTTTCTGTTCCCAGGGTTTCTTGCCGGGATAGAAGGTCGAACCGGGGAATTCTTCGGCGTAAGGAGCTACAATATCATTACCTGAGTTACGCAGTTCCAGCATATAATCGATCTTTTTTCCGGAAATGCCGTCCGGATCATAGATATAGCCGTCCGGGCCGGAGATCGTGACGACTTTTGCACCCAGTTCGGTAGCCTTTGTGGCAGCTCCCCAAGCGACGTTTCCGAAACCGGAGATAGCAACAGTCTTACCTTTAATATCTATACCATGAGTTTCCAACATTTGGTGAACGAAGTAGAGGGCACCGAAACCGGTTGCTTCGGGACGGAGGATAGAGCCGCCGAATTCCATACCTTTACCAGTGAACGTACCGGTGTTTTCGCGAGCCAGTTTCTTATACATACCATACATATAACCGACTTCACGTCCTCCTACGCCGATGTCACCCGCCGGAACATCGCGGTCCGGTCCGAGGTTACGCCATAATTCGAGGATGAATGCCTGGCAGAAACGCATGATCTCCGCATCACTTTTTCCGCGAGGAGCAAAGTCGGATCCTCCTTTACCACCGCCCATCGGCAATGTTGTCAAAGCGTTTTTGAAAGTCTGTTCGAATCCTAAGAACTTCAGGATGGACAGGTTGACAGAAGGATGGAAGCGGATGCCGCCCTTGTACGGGCCGATCGCGTTGTTGAATTGCACACGATATCCCAAGTTGACTTGTATTTCCCCTTTGTCGTCTACCCAGGGCACACGGAAGGTGAAAATACGTTCCGGTTCAACCAATCGTTCGATGATTTTAGCTTTCTCGAATTCGGGATGCTGGTTGTACACTTCTTCAATTGAAAGAAGAACTTCTTTTACTGCTTGCAAATACTCCTTTTCGCCCGGATGTTTTGCTTCCAGTGCTGATAAGATTACTTCTGTCTTCATAGTATATAATTTCTTTTTAATTTTGTAAATAAATAGTTGACTCTAGAAGAAAAATGGTATAAAATGGAAAAACAAACACATAAATGGTATAAAATAACTCAAATAGAAATTTAATACTTTTAAAAGTTCAAGAGAAAATAATGAAAGTTATTTAAAAAATTATTTTTGAGTCAAGTTAAATCTGTCAGTTGGAATGGTTTATAGATTAAACACATGTTAATAACTCCATTGCAGGGATTTTCATAATTATAGTATTTGGGTTACAGGGTCTGTAAAATAGTAAACTTAATAAAAATTCTGCAATTAGCAGGAGCCAGGGGGAGTATATGAGGGTAATTACAATGATTGTTATAGTTAGTATTTTACTGGTTATTTCTATAATTGATTTTAAAATCAAGATAATTCCGAATCAGTTAAATGTACTTTTGTTTATTTCAGGAATCTGGAGTGGTTTTGTTTTCCAGGAAGTTACATTCTTAAGTCGCTTTTTGGGAGTGTTTTCGGTTAGTATTCCGATGTTCATACTTGCAATTTTATGTTCAGGCGGACTGGGTGGAGGAGATGTTAAGCTAATGGCGGCAAGTGGAGTGTTACTAGGGATAAAGTGGAATATATTTGCTGCTTGTGCGGGATTACTTTTAGGAGGATTATATGGATTTTTTCTACTGATTACAAAGCGTGCGAAGCGAAAGGATTGCTTTGCGCTGGGACCTTTTTTGTGTATAGGGATTGCCGTTGTGTTTTTTAGATATATTTTTATGAAAGTGTGAGGGAGATAATATGGAATTACCGTGGATTCCCACTTAATTTTCTTTTCATCACTTCTGAGTAAAAAGTCGTTTTTCGTGAATTGTCTCATTGACATTTTGTCAAATAACGTGCCTGTTTTCCTATAGAGTTGTGTTGGCTTCATTCAGTTGACGTAGCCGCCCGTTATGCTGCCCTCATTCATGCACAATCTCCCGCAAATTGTGACACACATCTTGCAGAAAGCATTTTTCAAACACGTTCTAGTCGATTAAATTATGTAAAATTACGAAATTGTTATTTTTAAAAGATGGAGATAAATGGTGAAAACAAAGAGGAATCTCATAAAATAATTAAAAAATGAAGAAAAAATATTAGAATTTTAATCCTGAATAATCCTAAAATTACAACAAAAAATTATTGAGAAAAAATCTAAAATAAGCCATATGTATATTGTATACAAAACTGTTGGCTTTATAGCAATTTTAACCTAAAATTGTTCTCGGAAAAATACGTTGTCAAGGGGGAAAATTGGCATAAAAAGGCTGTTTCGGGCAAGATTTTGTATTTTAGAAGGAACAGTTCCGAATAAGCTTTACATTACCTCAAAAAAATGATAATATTATGTCGAATTTAAAATAAACCACAACTTTTGACAAGGAGGAATAATCAATGCCTAGAGCAAAACAGTCTATGGATGGAAATACCGCAGCAGCTCACGTAGCATATGCGTATACAGATGTTGCAGCTATCTATCCTATTACACCATCTAGTCCAATGGCTGATTCCGTTGACCAGTGGGCAGCAGCAGGACAGGAAAATATTTTTGGTAACCAGGTAGTTGTTAGTGAGATGCAGTCTGAGGCAGGTGCAGCAGGTACTGTTCACGGTTCTCTTGCAGCTGGTGCTATCACAACAACATTTACAGCATCCCAGGGTCTTCTTCTTATGATCCCTAACATGTATAAGATCGCAGCTGAGCAGCTTCCATGTGTATTTGATGTATCTGCACGTACAGTTGCTACACAGTCTCTGAACATTTTCGGTGACCACAGTGACGTATATGCATGTCGTCAGACAGGATTTGCTATGCTGGCAGAAACTAACCCACAGGAAGTTATGGACTTAAGCCCTGTAGCACATCTTGCTGCAATCGAAGGTAAAGTTCCATTCATCAACTTCTTCGATGGTTTCCGTACATCCCACGAGATCCAGAAGATCGAGAAATGGGATTACGCTGACTTAAAAGAAATGTGCAACATGGACGCAGTTGAAGCATTCCGTGCACATGCATTAAATCCGGAGCATCCGGCTATGCGTGGTTCTCATGAGAACGGAGACGTTTTCTTCCAGCATCGTGAGGCTTGTAACACAGCTTACAACGAGTTGCCGGCAATCGTTGAAAAATACATGGCTAAGATCAACGAGAAATTAGGAACAAACTACGATTTATTCAACTACTACGGAGCAGAAGATGCTGACCGTGTTATCGTAGCTATGGGTTCTGTTAATGATGTAGCTGAAGAGGTAATTGATTACTTAACAGCTAAGGGCGAGAAAGTCGGTCTTATCAAAGTTCGTTTATATCGTCCATGGGTATCTGAGGCATTCTTAAAAGTTCTTCCTAAGACAGCTAAGAAAGTTGCTGTTCTTGACAGAACAAAAGAGCCAGGTGCACTCGGTGATCCGTTATACTTAGACGTAGCAACCACACTTCGTGAGGCAGGTCTTGATACAATCGTATTAACAGGCGGCCGTTACGGATTAGGTTCTAAAGATACACCACCTTCAAGCTTATTCGCAGTATACAAAGAGTTAGAGAAAGATGCTCCAAAGAGCAGATTTACTATCGGTATCGTTGATGATGTTACAAACTTAAGCTTACCGGAAGTAAAACCGGCTCCAATCACTGCAGCAGAAGGTACAGTTGAGTGTAAATTCTGGGGTCTCGGCGGAGATGGTACTGTAGGTGCTAACAAGAACTCTACCAAGATCATCGGTGACCACACAGATAAATACATCCAGGCATACTTCCAGTATGACTCCAAGAAGACAGGTGGTATTACAATTTCCCATCTTCGTTTTGGTGACAAACCAATCAAGAGCCCTTACTACATCAACCAGGCAGACTTCGTGGCTTGCCACAACCCATCTTATGTAGTAAAAGGATACAAGATGGTTCAGGATGTAAAACCGGGCGGAATCTTCATGATCAACTGCCAGTGGACAGATGAAGAGCTTGACAAACATATGCCAGCTGCTTCCAAGAAATACATCGCTGACAATAATATCCAGTTGTATACAATCAATGCGATCGACAAAGCAATTGAAATCGGTATGGGTAAACGTACTAACACAATTCTTCAGTCCGCATTCTTCAAACTTGCAAACATCATGCCAATCGACGAAGCTGTCGAGTACATGAAAGCAGCTGCTAAGAAATCCTACTCTAAGAAGGGTGATGCAGTCGTAGAAATGAACTACAAAGCAATCGATGCTGGTGTGGATGCAGTTCATAAAGTAGAAGTTCCGGCTTCTTGGGCTAATCCGGAAGCAGATGCTCCTGCAAAAGAACTTACAGGACGTCCAGAGGTTGTTAAGATGGTGAAAGACCTTCTCGAGCCAATCTCTATTATGGATGGTGACAGCCTTCCGGTATCTGCATTCAAAGATATTGCAGACGGACAGTTCGAACTCGGTGCTTCCGCATACGAGAAACGTGGTACAGCCGTAATGGTACCAGAGTGGGATCCGGCAAGCTGTGTACAGTGTAATAGTTGTGCATTTGTTTGTTCCCATGCAACAATTCGTCCATTCATCCTTGATGAGAACGAAGTAAAAGTTGCTCCTTCACAGATTAAACTTGCTGATGCAAAACATGCAGTAGCAGATGGAATGAAGTTCACAATGACGGTTTCTCCATTAGACTGTATGGGATGTGGCGAGTGTATTACCGTTTGTCCTGCCGCTGCTAAAGGCGCAATCAAGATGGTTCCTCAGGAATCTCAGGCAGAACAGCAGCCGGTATTTGATTACCTCGTTGCTAACGTTGGTAAGAAAGATATCAAACCGGTATTTACGGATGCTACTCCAATTGGTTCCCAGTACAATCAGCCACTTCTCGAGTTCTCCGGAAGTTGTGCAGGATGTGCAGAGACATCTTATGCTCGTTTGATCACACAGTTGTTTGGTGAGCAGATGTACATCTCCAATGCAACAGGATGTTCCTCTATCTGGGGTGGTCCGGCTGCTACATCACCATATACTGTAAACAAAGATTCTAAACAGGGTCCGGCTTGGGCAAACTCCTTGTTCGAGGACAATGCTGAGCATGGTCTTGGTATGTACATTGGTCAGAAAGTTCTCCGTGAGCAGACCATGGACAAAGTAAAAGAACTGGCTGCTTCCGATAAGGCATCTGCTGAATTGAAAGCTGCTGTAGATAAATACTTTGAGACAAAAGATAATACAAAAGCAAATACTGCTGCTACAAAAGCAATGGTTGCTGAGATTGAAAAAGCTGCTGCCGCTGGCTGTGAACTTTCCAAGGAAATCCTTGATAAGAAACAGTACCTTGCTAAGAAGTCCGTATGGATCTTCGGTGGTGACGGTTGGGCTTACGACATCGGATTTGGTGGTTTGGACCACGTACTTGCATCCGGTGAGAACGTAAACGTAATGGTATTCGATACAGAGATGTACTCCAATACAGGTGGTCAGGCATCGAAGGCTTCTAACATCGGTGAAGTTTGTCAGTTTGCTGCTGCCGGAAAAGAAATCGGTAAGAAGAGTCTTGCTGAAATCGCTATGAGTTATGGTTACGTATACGTAGCACAGATCGCTCTTGGTGCAAACCCTGCACAGGCTGTAAAAGCGATCGCAGAAGCAGAAGCTTACAACGGACCATCTTTGATCATTGGTTACGCTCCTTGCGAACTCCACGGTATCGCTAAGGGTGGTATGAATCATTGCCAGGATGAGATGAAGAAAGCTGTTAAGGCTGGATACTGGAACTTGTTCAGCTTCAATCCAGACTTGAAAGCAGAAGGAAAGAACCCATTCACTTTGACATCCAAAGAAGGAGATGGTTCTTACCAAGACTTCTTGAACAACGAAGCACGTTATACACGTCTGATCAAGCCTTTCCCAGAAAGAGCAGGCGTCATTAAAGGATATGAAGCTCGTGCAGGAAATGTATGCGCGCGGCTTTGAATTTTTGCCCATCGATTTGTTTAAAGCACATTCCCGCAATTTCCAGATCATGGACGGCAAAATCATGCCGTCGCTAAACAGCATTGACGGTCTGGGCGAAAAGGTCATTGATCAGCTTCTTGAAGCAGGGCTCATTCAGACGCCTGCAGATCTCTATCGTCTCACTGAAGAAAAACTTTTATCGCTTGAGCGTTTCGGAAAAAAAAGTGCTGCCAATTTACTGGCTGCACTGGAAAAAAGTAAAGAAACAACGTTTGCCCGTTTTATCTACGCTTTAGGCATCCGTCATGTCGGAGAGAGCACGGCGCGCGACCTTGCGACCCATTTCAGAAGTCTTGAAGCACTGACGGCAGCCGATACCGAAGCTTTGCTTGAAGTCAATGACGTGGGAGAAGTAATCGCTCAGTCCATCAGGCACTTTTTTGAAGAACCTCACAATCAGAAGGTGATTGCCGATCTTTTGAATTTAGGTATTCATTGGCCGATACCGCAGGATAGCGCTGCCAATGATCTTGTTTCCGGCAAAACCTTTGTTTTGACAGGAACCTTGCCTTCGATGGGACGAGAAGAAGCCAAAGCGATGCTGATCGCTCAAGGGGCAAAAGTGGCTTCAAGCGTCAGTAAAAAGACTGACTATGTGGTGGCAGGCGCCGAAGCGGGCAGTAAGCTTGAAAAGGCTCAGGCTTTGGGCGTCACAGTGATCGATGAAGCAAAAATGCTCGAATTGTTAAAAGGTTAGAAAAATGCTTGGAATTATTTTCGGCAGCGGTTTTGAACATTTTGTACTGGATCAGCAAGAAACCCAAAAGGTTCTGACAC
>ENA-ORTS01001622-ORTS01001622.1-human-gut-metagenome-genome-assembly--contig:-NODE-1622-length-14950-cov-3.296945_pt1 | contig 14950 bp, 12 predicted proteins | sample MGYA00241911_ERZ509186 | MGnify/ENA primary metagenome ERZ509186 (study PRJEB26280, sample SAMEA2338852) | human gut metagenome | biome: human gut; feature: human-associated habitat; material: faeces...
GCCTATGAGACGGCCGCGAGCGCATTCGATGCGTTCGAGTGCGCGAAGTTCCAGCGCGGCAGCGCCGACGGCGAGGCCGCCGCGCAGCGCGTGGAACAGTATCTCGGCTGCGATCTGATGATCCTCGACGATCTCGGCACCGAGATGATCACGGCCTACTCCACGAGCGCGCTCTACACGCTCATCAACACGCGCCTGACGCGCGCCAAGGCCACCATCATCAGCACGAACTGCTCCAACGAGGAGCTGCAGAAAAAATACACGCCGCAGATCCTGTCGCGCATCGAGGGCGAATACCAGACGCTCCCGTTCGTGGGGCGGGACATCCGGCAGATCAAAAAGGAGCGCGAAGCATGAATCAGCACGAGATCACCGAGCGCCGCCCCCTGCTCGACGCGAGCGGCAACCTGACGGAACCCGGCTATGCGAAGTCCCTGCTGCCCGTCTACCGCCGGGGCGACATCAAGGCCAACAAGCTGCGCATCAAGGAATGGGACTACTACTGCATCAACAACGGCCACTTCGCCCTCGCCCTGACCATCGCGGACAACAGCTACATGGGGCTCGACTCCATCTCCCTGCTCAACCTCGACGAGGAGTGGGAGATCACGAAAAGCCCGATGAAGGCTTTCACGAACGGCAAGGTCTGTCTGCCCGAGAGCAGTGAACGCGGCGATGTGCACAGCGCCGGGCGCAACTACAGCATCCTCTTCAAGAATGAGGGAGACCGCCGCGTGCTCATCGCGCAGATGAAAAACTTCGGCCCGGAGGGCTCGCTGTACGCGAAGGTGACGCTCACGGACATCCCGGCCGAGTCCATGGTCATCGCCACGCCCTTTGACAAGGACAAGCACTTTTACTACAACCAGAAGATCAACTGCATGCGCGCCGAGGGCACTGTGACCTACGGCTACCACAACCGCACGTACACCTTTGACCCGGCGGACAGCTTCGCCGTGCTCGATTGGGGCCGCGGCGTGTGGACGTATAAAAACACGTGGTACTGGGGCAGCGCCTCCGGTCTCGTGGACGGGGAGCGGTTCGGCTTCAACATCGGCTACGGCTTCGGCAACACGAGCGCCGCGAGCGAGAACATGCTCTTTTACAAGGGCCGGGCGCACAAGCTCAGCCAGGTCATCTTCCACATCCCCGGCGACGGCGGCAGGGCCACGCCGGACTATATGCGGCCCTGGACCTTCACGAGCGACGACGGCCGCTTCGAGATGGACTACACCCCCGTGCTCGACCGCGCGAGCTGTTCGGACGTGGGCCTCATCAAGTCCGACCAGCACCAGGTGTTCGGCGTGTTCAACGGCCGCGCCGTGCTCGACGACGGCACGGTGCTGAACGTGAAAGACCTCCCCGGCTTCGCCGAGAAGGTCATCAACAAATGGTGAAACGCAGCAAAAACCGCTCTGCTTTCGCAGAGCGGTTTTTGCGTCTGTCGGAAAACCTCCGGGTTTTCCGACAAAAGGCCTGCAGCCTGCTGCGCGCATAATTTGTGTGCCGGCGGCACGCAAATTCCACACTTGCAGCCTGAGTAGTATTTTCTCCGCCGCACATGTCGCCGGAGAAAATGATTTCACTTTCTTTCGCCGCGCCGGCGGCGAAACTCTGCGAGGCTTTGGGGCTGCGCAGAAAAACCGCTCTGCAAAATGCAGAGCGGTTTTTGTTATGCAGACAATTACTTGCCCTCGATGGCATCGGCGAGGCTGCTGAGCCAGTCGCCCTGCACGTCCTCGATCCGGCCCGCGTCGCACGCCGCCGCGATGGCGGGGTCGATGGGCAGCTTGGCCGTGTTGGGGATGCCGTGCTTGGCGGCAATGGCCTCAATGTGGCTCTCGCCGAAGATGGCGTGCTGCTTGCCGCAGTCCGGGCAGGTGTAGTAGGCCATGTTCTCGACGATGCCGAGCACGGGCACGTGCATCATGTCGGCCATGTTGACGGCCTTGTCGACGATCATGCCGACGAGCTCCTGCGGGGACGTGACGACGACCACGCCCGCCACGGGCAGGGACTGGAACACCGTCAGCGGCACATCGCCCGTTCCGGGAGGCATGTCGACGAACATATAGTTCACGTTGTCCCACTGCACGTCGGTCCAGAACTGGGTCACGGCGCCGGCGATGACCGGGCCGCGCCAGATGACAGGATCGGTTTCATTTTCCAAAAGAAGATTGATCGACATAACGTCGATACCGGTCTTTGTTTTAACCGGATAAATGGTATCCTGAGTTCCCTCTGCTTTTTGCGTCAGACCAAATGCTTTTGGTATCGAAGGCCCCGTGATATCGGCATCCATAATGGCACAATGATATCCCTTGCGGCTAAATGCCACAGCGAGAAGATCGGTTACCATGGATTTTCCGACACCGCCCTTTCCGCTGACGACGCCAATAACTTTCTTTATCGAACTGCCCTTATGCGGGCTTGCTATCAATGATTGTGGTTGTGCTCCGGAGCAGTTTGAACTGCAGGAAGAGCAATCATGAGTACATTCACTCATTTTCTATTCCTCACTTTCTGAAATGGTTTTCAATGGGGTTGACCCTTCTAATAATGTATACTTTATTAGAAGGTTTGTCAAGATGCAGTTGGCCTCAACTCAGGTTTTCCCATACTTCCGGCGCAGTGGCTGAAAGTACATCATAGATGTGAAACGCAAGTTCGTATTCGCAGCATTGTGCCAGAGAGTCAAAGTCGGCGGCAAGCAGTTCTTTGATCTTTCCAATGCGGTAATTTACGGTGTTTCGATGAGTATAGACCACTTTGGCGGCTGCCTGTACACTTTTCCCGTGTTCGAGGTAGAGGCGGAGCAGGGAAAAATAATCCGTGTGGTGCTTTTTGTCATAACTTAGGAGCGGGCGCAAAAGCGGCATAGACAGGGCAATTAGGGAAGAGGTGTCGGGAATGGAAAATACAGTGCGGTAAAGACCAATTTCTTCATAAGAAACGACCGGCTGATTTTTGATCCGGCTGACTAAATAGGCTTCGTATGCCTGACGGTGTGCAGTATACAGCGAGCAAAGGTCGTTGCAGACAGTAATCCCGTAGGAAAAAGGATGGGGGGTGTCCGAAAACTCGCCCGGAAAAAAGATGCCGTAATACAGATCATTCATGGGGAGAGAATGCGTGGCGGATGGGATGGGGTCGCGGCTTGCCGTGATATGATAGGTGTCGCCGGTCTGACAGCCGTAGCGGGCAAGGAGGGCAAGTGCACTTTCGTCTGCGGGAGATGAAAAAAGCAGTTTCTCAAAAGCACTCTCAATCTGTGAGCGGATATTTCGCTGGATCGTAATCTCATTGCAATACTGCTCCATAAGGTCGGCAATGTGAATTTTCCACGGCATCGTAAAAAGCGGCAGGGAATTTTCGTCACAGTAGGAGATGAGCGACAGAGGGATTTTCGTGATATAATGTCCGACATTGAGCAGGAGTCCGCAGGCCTGTTTTCTTTTTAATGACGCAGCAAAGGCGAGGAGAGTCTGCTCCGAGTGGATCGACATGCCGGTTGTGATGACAAGTTCGCCACCACGCAGAAAGTCCGTATTTTCAATATCTTCCATTAGGTAAACCCACGAAATATCAGCGTGAAGTCCTGCGTTTCCGGCAAGCTGTGTCAGCTGATAGCGCGTGGAAGTTTTTCGGATAAAATAATGCAGTGAATATGACATGATACAAACTCCTTTCCATTCTCGTTTTCTTTAGTGTAACAGAGTAAAAAATGAAAATCAATAAAATTTTTGTCATTCAGCACAAAAAGCAAATAAAAATTTAGGCCGGGAAACGTTGTGTATGTAAAAAAATTGTGCTAGTATCTGAAACAACAAACAAAACCACTCACAGAACGGAGGAATTTATTATGGAATTAAGACAGGCATTACCGAAAATTGTAACGGAGACAGTACCGGGACCGAAGTCCAAAGCGTTGATCGACCGGCGTGCAGCGGCGACGGCGACGGCTGTAAAATGTGTTTACCCGGTAGCGATTGAACGGGGAGAGGGAGCAATGGTTGAGGATTTGGATGGAAATATTTTCCTTGACTGGGTAGGAGGTGTCGGCGTATTGAATGTCGGCTACAGCCAGCCGGAGATCATTGAGGCGGTCAAAGCACAGTCCGAAAAATATTTTCATGGCATGTTTAATATCGTGACACATGAGGGATATGTGGCACTGGCAGAAAAATTAAATCAGATCGTGCCGGTAAAAGGTGACAAAAAAAGAACGTTCTTTGCCAACAGCGGGGCAGAAGCAGATGAAAATGCGGTAAAGATTGCAAAATCATATACGGGCAGACCGAACATCATTGTATTTTCCGGGGCATTTCACGGAAGAACCCTGATGACCATGACAATGACTTCAAAAAAAGCCTATGCAGTCGGCATGGGACCATTTCCGGATGGCGTTTACCGCGCAGAATTTCCGTATTATTATCGTGCGCCGGAAGGAATGCCGGAGAATAAGAGACTGGAATATTATGTAAAAAGTATCGAGAAAGTGTTTGAGGAATGTGCACAGCCGGAGACGGTGGCTGCGATGGTTGTAGAGCCTCTGCAGGGCGAGGGCGGATTTATCCCGGCACCAATTGAATGGGTCAAAGCCGTGCGCCAGATCTGTGATAAATATGGAATCTGTCTGGTGGCAGACGAAGTGCAGTCGGGATTCTGCCGTACCGGTAAAATGTTTGCTTCCGAATATTGGAAAGAAGCAGGATGTGCGCCGGACATTTTGGCAACTGCGAAGTCTATTGCGGCAGGCCTTCCGCTGAGTGCTGTCATTGCCAGAGAAGAAATTATGGAAAAAGTGACGCCGGGAATCATCGGTGGAACGTATTGTGGAAATCCACTTGCCTGTGCCGCCTCCCTGAAAACCATTGAAATTATGGAACGCGAAAAACTGGCTGACCGCGCCTGCAAAATTGGCAAAAAAGTGATGGAGACGTATGAATCGTGGAAAGAAAAATATCCGGTGATTGGCGACGTGCGTGGAATGGGTGCCATGATCGGACTGGAACTGGTAAAAGATGCTGAAAGTAAAGAACCGGCAGCAGAACTGACAAGCAAGGTCATTCAGTCGGCAGCACAAAAGGGACTTATTATAGAAAATGCAGGAATTTACGGCAATGTTCTGCGTTTCCTGGCACCGCTTGTTATCACCGACGAACAGTTACAGGCAGGACTTGATATATTAGAAGAAGCAATCAAAGAAAATATGTAACAATGCGCGACAAAATGTGTAGAAATGAGGAATCCCAATGAAACAATTTGCAGTAAAACCGGAAATTTTTATGTGCGATACCTGTAAGGAATTTTGTGACGAATACAAAATTGGAAAAGGTGATCTGATCTTATCAAATGAATATATCTTTGAACCATATTTTTCCCAATATGTAAGCGGTGCGACCGTTGTTTATGTAGAAAAATACGGAACCGGCGAACCGAGTGACGAGATGGTAGAAGCCATTTACGCAGACATTAAAAACTGTTATTACCGCCGCGTGTTTGCTATCGGGGGCGGTACGATCATCGATGTGTCAAAATTATTTGCATTGGAAAAAGTATCGCCGGTGCTTGACCTCTACGACCATAAGATTCCGGCAAAAAAAGGAAAAGAACTTTTTATCCTGCCGACGACGTGCGGTACGGGAAGTGAAGTGACAAATATTTCCATATTGGAATTAAAAAGCCGCCATACCAAACTGGGACTGGCAGAGCCGGCATTGTTTGCCAACGCGGCGGTGCTGATCCCGGAACTGCTGCAGGGACTGCCGTTCCGCTTCTTTGCTACAAGTTCGATCGATGCGCTGATCCATGCCGTGGAGTCGTATCTTTCGCCCAAAGCCAATGCATTTACGCGAATGTATTCGACGAAGGCGATTCATATGATTTTAGGGGGTTACAAGAGGATTGCGGCAGAGGGAGAAGAGGCGCGTATGGTGGATCTGAAGGAATTTCAGCTGGCAAGTACATTTGCCGGTATTGCATTTGGTAATGCGGGCTGTGCCGCTGTCCATGCAATGAGTTATCCGCTGGGGGCAAGGTATCATGTGCCGCATGGCGAGTCGAATTACGCCATTTTCACGGAAGTTTTAAAGACCTATCTCCGGCTGGCGCCGGAAGGACGGATTCAGCAGCTCAATGCAATGCTTGCGGAAATTCTTGCCTGCGACAAGAGCGCCGTGTATGATGAACTCGAAACCCTGTTAAATCATCTCTGCCCGAAAAAGGCACTGCACGAGTATGGGGTGTCCCAAGAAGAACTGGAGGATTTTACAGAAAATGTAATGACCAGCCAGGGACGTCTGATGGCAAACAATTATACCGAACTTGACCGGGATGAGGTGCGTGCCATCTATGAGCGTCTATATTAGATCATTTCCCTTATATAAATAGATTTGACATTAAGGCTCTTTTTTGTTATGATAGTTCAAAAATGAACTATTCAAAAGTGAACGAAAGGAGCCTTTATGATATTTAGTCTTGAATTTGCGCGGAAAACCGCGCTTGCGTACAATGTGATCTGCAAACCGTTGTGCCGGGAGCTTGGGGTGACGCAGACTGCATTTGATATTTTAATGTTTCTTGCAAACAATCCGGATCATAAGACAGCACGAGATATCGTGGAGATCCGGCATATTAAAGCCAATCTGGTCTCGGTCAATGTGGACCGCCTTGTGCAGGAAGGCTATCTTGTGAGGAAACCGGTAAAAGGGGATCGGCGGAAGATGGAATTGTATTGCACAGAAAAAGCGGAAACCATTATCGGCAAGGGACGGAAACTTCAGGATGATTTCTCAGAAGGCCTTCTTTGCGGTTTGGAGGAAGAGACGCGGGAAACTTTTTTTGAGGCAATAAAACAGATGGATAAAAATTTGGATGTGATCTTAAAGGAGGAAAAATAAAATGCAGTTATTGTGGACGATACTTGTTACTTTCTTTGCGGGCATGGGAGCCGGACTTGGCACCGGATTTGCCGGAATGAGTGCGGCAGCAGTCGTCAGTCCAATGCTCATTACCTTTTTACACATGGATCCCTATATGGCGGTTGGGATCGCGTTATCATCGGATGTATTGGCAAGTGCCGTTTCCGCGTATACCTATCATAAAAATAAAAATCTGGATGTCAGAAACGGACTTATTATGATGGGAAGCGTTCTGACATTTACCGTTGTGGGAAGTTATGTGGCAAGCTTGCTGCCATCGGCGACAATGGGCGGCTTTTCGGTCTTTATGACATTTTTGCTCGGGATCAAATTTATCGTGCGTCCGGTCATGACGACAAAAGAAGCGATGGAGAGCGTATCTGCCGGAAAACGGGCGGTACAGTCCGTTATTTGTGGCGTGGTTATTGGATTTATCTGTGGCTTCGTCGGTGCCGGCGGCGGTATGATGATGCTTTTAATCTTGACAAGTGTTCTTGGGTATGAGTTAAAAACAGCCGTTGGAACAAGCGTATTTATTATGACCTTTACGGCATTGACCGGTGCGGTTTCGCATTTTTGGATCGGTGGAAAGCCGGATATGCCGGTGTTTGTGCTCTGTGTGATCTTTACACTGCTCTGGGCGCGGATCGCCGCAAAATTTGCCAATAAAGCGGAACCAAAGACATTGAACCGTGCGACGGGTCTTGTGCTTGTGATTTTGGGAATTGTAATTATGGGATTTCAAGTAATTACGAAATAAAGCCAAATTAAAAACGGACACAAACCTTGATTTACATCGTAAAATGTGGTATGATAGAAAGAAATTTGACTATTTTTATCAAAAAAATAAACAGGAGGCACTTTTTATGTTTAAAATTGTGGAAAAGAAGTCCCTGAACCCTACTGTAACCAAAATGGTAGTAGAAGCTCCCTTGATCGCGAAAAAAGCGGAGCCGGGACAGTTTATTATCTTTCGTGCGAAAGAGGATAGCGAAAGAATTCCTTTGACGATTTCTGATTTTGACCGTGAGGCCGGAACGATTACTATTATTTATCAGATCGTCGGTGGTTCTACGATGGAGCTTGATACATTGAATGAAGGGGAATACATTCATGACTTTGTTGGACCACTTGGCGTGCCGACACATACCGAAGGACTGAAAAAAGTAGCCGTAGTAGGTGGTGGAGTTGGTTGTGCAATCGCATATCCGGTTGCTAAAAAATTACACGAAATGGGCGCAGAAGTTCATTCTATCGTGGGATTTCGTAATAAAGATCTGGTTATTCTTGAGGATGAGTTCAAGGGTGCCAGTGACAAATATGTTATGATGACAGATGACGGAAGTTACGGAGAAAAAGGGCTTGTAACAGACGCACTTGAAAAATTGATTCAGGAAGGCAACCAGTATGACGAAGTAATCGCGATCGGACCATTGATCATGATGAAATTTGTCTGCCTGACTACGAAAAAATATGACATTAAGACGATGGTCAGCATGAACCCGATTATGATCGACGGTACGGGAATGTGCGGCGGATGCCGTCTGACAGTTGGTGGAGAGACAAAATTTGCCTGCGTAGATGGACCGGACTTTGACGGACATCAGGTTGATTTTGATGAGGCAATGCACCGTGGAACCATGTACAAAGAATTTGAGGCACATGCCCGCGAAGCAGCATGCAACTTATTGAAAAAGGAGGCAAAGTAAATGGCTGAACGTAATATGGATATGAAAAAATGTCCGATGCCTGTACAGGATCCGGACGTTCGTAATAAAAACTTTGATGAAGTAGCACTTGGCTACACGTATGAAATGGCGGTAAACGAGGCAAGAAGATGTCTCAACTGTCCGAAAAAACCTTGCCAGAGCGCATGCCCGGTACAGATTGACATTCCGGCATTTATTGAGCGCGTAGCAAATGAAGACATGGACGGCGCATTTGAAATCCTGTCCAAATCCACTTCTCTTCCAGCGGTATGTGGACGTGTGTGCCCACAGGAAAACCAGTGTGAGGGAAAATGTGTCCGTGGTATCAAAGGTGAAGCAGTTGGTATCGGACGTTTGGAGCGTTTTGTGGCAGATTACCACAGAGAACATTGCACAGATACACCGGAAATGCCGGAGCAGAATGGTCATAAAGTGGCTGTTATCGGAGCCGGTCCGAGTGGACTTACCGTAGCCGGAGATCTTGCTAAGATGGGTTACAAAGTAACGATTTACGAAGCACTTCATCTTGCCGGCGGTGTACTTGTTTATGGTATTCCGGAATTCCGTCTTCCGAAAGCAATCGTACAGAAAGAGATCGACAACCTGAAAGCCATCGGTGTTGATGTAGAGACAAACATGGTAATCGGAAAAGTCCTCACAATCGATGAATTGTTTGAGATGGGCAACGAAGCCGTTTATGTAGGTTCCGGAGCCGGACTTCCAAGATTTATGAATATTCCGGGAGAGAGTTTGAAGGGTGTTTACTCCGCAAACGAATTCCTGACACGTATTAACCTGATGAAGGCTTATAAAGAAGGAAGCAAGACCCCGATCCAACACGCAAAGAAAGTTGCTGTCGTTGGTGGTGGTAACGTAGCGATGGATGCTGCAAGAAGTGCAAAACGTCTTGGTGCAGAAGAAGTTTACATCGTATACCGCCGTGGTATGGAAGAACTTCCTGCAAGAAAAGAAGAAGTAGAGCATGCGGAAGAAGAGGGAATCATCTTCAAGACACTTCATAATCCGGTAGAGATCCTTGGTGACGAGGATGGTTTGGTATCCGGTATGAAATGCGTTGAGATGGAACTCGGTGAACCGGATGAAAGCGGCCGCCGTCGTCCAATCGTAAAAGAGGGAAGCGAATTTGTCCTCGACGTAGATTCTGTAATCATGTCAATCGGTACAAGTCCAAACCCATTGATCCGTTCTACGACACCTGGTCTGGATGCAAACAACCGCGGATGCCTGATCACCAAAGACGAAAAAGGTGAGACGACACGTGAAGGTGTGTACGCCGGTGGAGATGCCGTAACAGGCGCAGCTACCGTAATCCTTGCCATGGGAGCAGGAAAAGAAGCTGCTAAGGCAATCGACGAGTACATCAAAAGCAAATAATAAAATTTTATTAGAATGAGAATTAAAGAGGGGAATTCCGGATAAAGGATTCCTCTCTTTTTACTTGCAATAAGTGGGAAAAATGAGTATACTAGAATTAGAATAATGAACGGCAAAAAGCGTATGCAAGAAATGTGAGGTGCTTATGAAAAAAAGATCAAAATTACGAGCGTCAATGCTGCGGGCGACATTGCTCCCGGTATTGATATTTGGAATATGTATTATTATTTGCAGTGTCCGCCAGACAGAGAGTTCAGTATACCAGGAAGTGGAGTCTGGTCTTGAAAATGTGGCGCAGATGACAATGTATCTGTATGAAGAGACCTACCCTGGCGACTATGCCTATGACAGTGCTTCAAAAACATTGTACAAAGGCGGAAAAAAGGTAGAGGGAGCATCAAAATTTCTGGAACATTATAAAGAGTGCTCGGGGACGGATGTTACAATATTTTACAAAGATGTTCGCGTTATAACAACGATCAAAGATAAAAACGGAGATCCGATTGTTGGGACGCGGATCAATAGCATTGTTAAAAAAGAGGTGTATGAGGGTCGGCAGGCACATTTTTATAGCAAATCGACTATTGAAAACGAAAATTATTTTTCTTATTATTGTCCGCTTTTTGACGAAAATGACCAATGTGTAGGTATGGTATTTGCCGGAAAGCCATCGGATTATGTGGATTGGATCGTGTGGAAGAGTGTTGTACCGATATTGTTATTGGTCCTTTTGTCGATGATCATTTTAATTTTTGTTATTTGGAATTATGCGGATCATTTAAATCGAGCATTCCGGCAGCTGCAGAGGTTTCTTGGAAATGTGGAAGAGGGCGATTTTACGGTAGAACTCAGCGAGATGTTGACAAAGAGGAAAGACGAGATCGGCCAGATGGCGGGGACGGCGGTTCGTATGCAGCATTCGCTCCGCGATCTGGTACAGAGAGATTCGCTGACGGGGCTGTATAACCGTCATTATGGTGAAATATGGATGAAACAGGTAAAAGAGGAGGCAAGGGATACCGGAGAGCCATTTTCCATCGCTATTGCAGACATTGATTTTTTCAAAAAGTTTAATGACTGTTATGGACACGACTGTGGCGATATGGTACTTCGCAAGGTGTCGGAACTTTTGCAGACACAGGTAGGCCGACAAGGCTATGTGTCGCGCTGGGGCGGCGAAGAATTTTTGATCATATTTAAACGCTTTACACTGGAAGAATCTGTAAATTTCGCAGAAGAGATCCGGGAAAAACTTCACCGCACGGAACTGCGTTATCATAATGACGGTTTTCATGTTACGCTGACGATCGGAGTGGCGGCAGGAGACAGCGAAAAGAGCATTGAATCCATGGTAAAATGTGCGGACTGCGCGCTTTATGAGGGAAAAAGGAACGGAAGAGACCAAGTAGTTTGCGAGAAGCAAAAGCAATCTGTATAAAAAATAATAAAAAACCTAAAAAATATTGAAAAAAAAGTGGAAAAATGGTATCCTTGATTCAACAGTTTTATACAAGAAACTGTTTTGATTCAAGATTAAATTTGTAATTTACGGGGGGTTGATTTTAATGAAAACAATAAGGAAAAGGATTGTAGCAATTGCAGCGATATGTGCGTTGATTATGGGACTTAGTCTGGGTGGTTTAAGTTATTATTATTCGGGACATATGGCGACGGAGGATTCGGAAACATTGATGCTTGCCAAGTCGGAGGAGACAAAGGCAAAATTGGACAGCATCTTATCGGGAATACAGCAATCGGTAGCGACATTGACAGAAATCGCTGTAAGTGAGCTGGATGATTTTGATTCATTTAAGACCAGTTCGAAATATGTAGAAAATTATACAAAAAAGATTGAAAATACGGTGCTGCGTTTTGCAGAGAATACAGACGGAGCATTGACAGCGTATGCAAGATATAATCCGGATTTTACGCTGCCGACATCCGGGGTTTTTCTGACACGAAATTCTACAGATGATGGCTTTGAAAGTGTAGAGCCGACGGATTTTAGTACATATGACAAAAATGATTTGGAACATGTGGGATGGTATTATATTCCGGTAGAAAATAAAAAACCAACATGGATGAATCCGTATCTTAATGAGAATATCAATGTTACAATGATTTCTTATGTAATACCGATTTATATTGATGATGTGTCGGTAGGAATTATTGGTATGGATATCAGTTTGGATACAATTCAAAAGAAGGTTGAAGAAGCGACGATTTATGAGAATGGGTATTCTTGTCTTGTGGATTCCGAGGGTGGTTTTGTACAGCACAAAGAATTTCAGCTGGGTGATAAACTGGAAGAGAAAGCAGCAGAAGTAGGCGCGATTGTCGCGGATGCAGAGAAAGAGAATACCGTTCTTGGTTATCATTATCAGGGCGAAGAGAAAAAGATGGCGTACCAGACCCTTCAAAATGGCATGAAGTATATATTGACGGCCCCGGTGGCAGATATTGAGGCGAATTCAAAAGCTCTTCTTAAAACAATGATATTGTATCTGATAGCGGCGTTTATTCTGACAAGTATTTGCAGCTGGTTTATAAGTGGAACGATAGCAAAACCGATGAAGCAGATTACGTCGGTTATTGCTAAAATTGCACAATTAAATCTCCAAAAGGACGAGCGCGTTGCACTGTTGTCCAAGCGGAAAGATGAAATTGGTGTTATGGCTCAGGAAGTGGCTGTTATGAGTGGAGAACTCGGAAATATGGCCGGACAGATTGAAAATTCATGTACTGTTGTAAATGATGGCATTGGCATCTTGGAGAAGACAATGGAAGAAACCAATGAACTTTGTCAGGATAATTCGGCTACGATGGAACAGATGTCTGCCGGAATGCAGGAATCAGCCTCTACCATGGAAGCAATCTTGAAAAATGTGGATAATGTAAATGGAAATGTGCAGGATATCAATCAGGCATCCGTTCAAGGAAGTGAAATATCCAAAGAGATTAAAGAACGCGCAGAAAATTTGAAAGAGCATACCAGAGAAGCAAACGAACGTACTATGGAAATTTATGCGGATTTGAAAGAAAAATCGGATTCGTCCCTGCAGCAGGCGGCGGCAGTTTCCAAAATCAATGAGCTGGTGCAGACAATTAGTGAGTTTTCAGAGCAGACCAATCTTTTGGCACTGAATGCCTCCATTGAGGCGGCGAGAGCCGGAGATGCAGGGAAAGGATTTGCAGTAGTGGCATCTGAGATTGGAAATCTTGCCGGACAGACGCAGGTTTCGGCAGATGATATTAAGAAAATGGTAGAGGAAGTGCAAGAGGCGACAAAGAACATGCAGACTTGTATCGGAACATCTACAGGATTTTTGGAAAATACGGTAATGAAGGATTACAAAGATTTCGGCAAATTGGGAGAAATGTACAGCGAAGATGCGACCACTTTCGAGAATTATATGGTAGATATTCACGCCCGTATGGAGACACTGCAAAAAGCGATGGATGAGATAGTCCAATCTCTGGAAGTGATCAGTCAGGCAATAAGTGAATCGGCGGCCGGAGTTTCGGATGTGGCTGATAAAACGAATGTACTTGCCGGGGCAACGGTTCGTGCCAGCGATATGGTTTCGGAAAGTCGGGCAAATGTTTCGACCATGCAGCAATTGATTAAAAAATTCATGTTATAAACAATGAAAAGGTTTTGAAGAAAAATAGTATACGACGTTAATAAAAATCATGTGTATCAAAGAGAGGATGATTTAGTGATGAAGCGAGTAGCCTTTTTGACAAGCGGCGGTGACTGCCAGGCCCTGAATGCCACCATGCGCGGAGTAGTAAAGGGACTCACCAACAGCATCGATGATCTGGAGGTTTACGGATTTGACGATGGATACAAAGGACTGATCTACGGCAAATACCGTATGCTCACATCCAAGGACTTTTCCGGAATCCTTACACAGGGAGGAACTATCCTTGGAACATCCAGACAGCCGTTTAAGCTTATGCGTGTACCGGATGAGAAAGGTCTGGATAAGGTAGAAGCAATGAAGCAGACCTACTACAAGCTCTGTCTGGACTGCCTGGTAATCCTTGGCGGCAACGGAACCCAGAAGACAGCCAACCTTTTACGCGAGGAAGGCCTGAATATCATCCATCTGCCGAAGACCATCGACAATGATATCTGGGGAACAGACATGACATTCGGCTTCCAGAGTGCAGTAAACATTGCGACCAACGCAATCGACTGCATCCACACAACAGCAGCTTCCCACGGCCGCGTATTCATCGTAGAGGTTATGGGACACAAGGTAGGAAGCCTTACCCTGCATGCAGGAATCGCAGGCGGAGCAGATATTATCCTGATCCCGGAGATTCCCTATGACATCAAGAAAGTAGTTGCAGCTATCCAGAAGAGATCCAAGGCAGGCAAGCGCTTCACCATCCTTGCTGTGGCAGAAGGTGCCATTTCCAAGGAAGACGCTCTGCTTTCCAAGAAAGACTACAAGAAGAAACTGGAAGACCGTGCAAAGAAGTATCCTTCCGTATCTTATGAAATCGCAGACAAGATTACCCAGGAGCTTGGATCAGAAGTCCGCATCACAGTTCCGGGACACACACAGCGTGGAGGAGCACCGTGCGCATACGACCGCGTGCTTTCCACAAGAATCGGAGCAGGTGCTGCTGAAGCTATCCTTGACGGAGAGTATGGTATCATGATCGGTGTTGTAAACGGCAAGATCAAGAGAGTTCCTCTTGAAGAGTGTGCCGGCAAGCTTAAGATGGTTTCTCCAAAAGACCAGACTGTCAAAGCTGCAAAACAGATCGGTATCAGCTTCGGCGACTGATTCTGCTTTTCAGAAAGGAGTTTCCATAAATGAGCTATACTGCTCTATACCGGAAGTTCAGACCGGATAATTTTGAAGATGTCAAGGGACAGGATCACATTGTAACTACCCTGACCAATCA
>ENA-ORTS01001629-ORTS01001629.1-human-gut-metagenome-genome-assembly--contig:-NODE-1629-length-14894-cov-2.477862_pt1 | contig 14894 bp, 16 predicted proteins | sample MGYA00241911_ERZ509186 | MGnify/ENA primary metagenome ERZ509186 (study PRJEB26280, sample SAMEA2338852) | human gut metagenome | biome: human gut; feature: human-associated habitat; material: faeces...
CATGAATTTGCACATACGATGGCAAACTCTGTAGCAGATAAGTATGGCCTTACAAATGATGGAGAGTTCTGGAAAGAAATAAAGAAAATTCGTCGAGCATATAAAAGAGATGTTGATGCAAAACAAGATATATCCAGATGGATTAGTGGTTACGAGCATGGAAGCAGTTCTATTGATGAATTTTTTGCAGAAGCGTTTACACAAGCGAAGCTAAATGAAATGGGAATAAAGTTGCCATCTAAGTATGGTTCGGATTTCATGTATTCAAAGAAGGTACTTGCAGCTGTGGATAAATATTTTAAAAAGTCCAATGTTAAAACAAATAAGATACTCGTAAAGAACGTTGCAAAAGGCAAAGGAAATGATATAATAAATTCAGGAGCTGTGAAAGGAGCTCTTACGGATAAGAATGATCCATTATATGTTAAAAGAGATGCACACGCTATTAAATATTATGAATCTGTGAGACGTAGCAAAAAGAGCAATATAGTTAAGAGCATTGCAAATAATACGGGAATATCGGAAAAGAGCATTAACAAGGTATATGATCATGTATTTATAAAAGAGCATGAATTATACGGTGGAAAGCGAAGATTTGATCCGGATTATGATATGGCGGAGTCATTCAGAAGATTGCGTGAAGGAAAGAATATCCAAGAGCATGATTTGATAATGCTTAAGCATGAACGGTTGGAATATGAGTTGATGAATAAAAAACATATGAGTTATCAGGAAGCGCACCGTCTGGCGGAGAAAAAATATAATTATCAAAAAGCTTTAACGGAGTTCAAAAATAAAAATAATTTGTAGAAGGGAAGTGGACAGATGCTGAGACTTGAATTGATCGAAGTTACAGAAGCGAATGTAAAATACAGATATTATCCGGAAGATTCAAAAGAATACGGTATTGTTATTTTTAGAAAAACAACAAGGGAAAGAGATATTGAAGAAAAGGCGGATGGATACGATGCAAGTTATGCAGCGCATGCTTTGAGACGTCTGGAAGAATACTGTGAAAAGAACACTTTCCCGAAAGAAGATATAGTTGCTTGGTGCTAAGTGCTGCCAATTGTACGAGTGAAGAGAGCGAGTAGGGGATTCGGAGTTTCGGAGTGCATTTGGAGATGTGATAGTATGGATAAAAGGTATAAAGAGATTAAAATGAGTGAAATTCCGGATGATTTGGATATAGAATCATTACCGGAAGATGTAGAAATTATACTGGACGAAGAATTTCCAGAAATGGAAGATTCGTATTGGGAAGACTAAAAAGCCACTGATCATAATGATTGGTGGTATTTTTATACTCATTTTAGCACAAGGAGGCGACAGGATTGCAAGATATGAATGTTAGTATTATGGGGACATGTTACGATATTCGTTTTGTAGACGAGTATCCGGAGCGATTGAAAGGCGTGGGAGAATATGCAGATGGTTTATTTAATCGATGTAATAGAGAGATTTATATTCTGAAAAACAAGGACAAAGATTTTACGGATGAAGGAAGAAAACGACATATGAACCGTGTGCTGAGACATGAAATTATACATGCATATTTGGAAGAGAGTGGCTTATCTGCAAACTCGAATATGATATCCGCTTGGGCACAAAATGAAGAAATGGTGGATTGGTTAGCGATTCAATCGCCGAAAATCTTTGCCACATTTCAGGAGGTGAAATGCCTTGATTGAAGTAACCGTCCGTAAGGATGAAATCAAGATATCCGGACATGCAAATTATGCTGCTTCCGGATCAGATATCGTCTGTGCTGGTGTAACAGCACTTGCACAGACATTGATCAAGTCTATAAAGAACCTGACAGACGATAAAATTGAATATGAGATATCTCCCGGAAGGGTGGATATAAAGTATGGGAATCTATCAGAAAAGTCGAAAGCTTTGGTGGATTCCTTTTTCATTGGCATCTGCATGATCGCTGATGAATTTCCGGAGTATGTCCGGATCATGTAACTTAATGTGACCGGGATGTCGTTAAACTACAAATTCAAGATGCAACGACCTGGGCTTAAATGAATGGGGCGGGGCGGAAAGGATAGATAGGATGAAATACATGAATAATCACTGGAGAATTCCAATGAGTAACCTGCAGTTATTTACAGAGCCTGGAGGAGACGGCGGCGGATCCGGAGAAGGAAACGGTGCTGGAGCTGGAGCAGATCCTGGAAATAGCGGTAACACAACAATGTCATTTGATGATTTCCTGAAGTTGGAAGGCAATCAGTCTGAGTTCGACCGGCGTGTCCAGAAGGCAGTTAATACGGCTGTGACAAATGCACAGACCAAATGGAAGACACTGACGGACGATAAAGTGTCAGAGGCTGAAAAGCTCGCTCAGATGACCAGTGAAGAAAAGGCGAACTACCGGGCGAAGAAAGCAGAGGATGCTTTGGAAGAAATGAAGCGCCAGAACGCCAGATCAGACATGGCGAAAGAAGCTCGTAAGATGCTGGCGGATGAGGATATCACTATTCCGGACGAGCTGGTTATGAACCTTGTGGCAGAAGATGCAGATGGAACCAAGGCAGCAGTGGAAGCTTTTTCAACTATGTACAAGGAAGCGGTACAGAATGCAGTGAAAGATGCTTTAAAGGGGAAACCTCCAAAAGCCGGTAATGGTGGAGATAAACCATCGATGACAAAAGAACAGATCTTAGCAGTGAAGAATCCGTCAGAAAGACAGAAGCTGATCGCTGAGAACATCACATTATTTCAGTAAGAAAGGAAGTATGAAACATGCATGATATTAGAAGATTAGGTCTGCAGGTATTTGCAGCACCGAATAACCTGACAGGAGAAGTGCAGATCGAGGTAAAAGCCAGAGAGATTGACTTTGTCACATCCTTTGGTAAGAACCTGAAGGCACTGTTAGATATTCTGGGAATTACCAGAATGATCAGGAAGGAAAACAATTCGGTATTAAAGACCAAAACGGTAAAAGGTGAACTGCAGTCAGGAGATGTTGGAGAAGGCGAAGAAATCCCGATGTCCAGATACACAGTAGAAGAAAAGCCTTTTGATACGATCAAGATTGAAAAATATCGTAAAGGCGTATCTCTTGAAGCCATTTCGGAAAAAGGTTATGAGGTGGCAGTACAGGATACGGATGATGAGTTCAAGTCCGATCTGCAGAATGTAGTGACTGATAAATTCTACGCACAGTTAAAAGCCGGATCTCTTACAGGACACGAAACAAATTGGCAGATGGCTGTTGCAATGGCGATCGGAAAGGTTGTGGCTAAGTTCCAGAAGATGAAGAGAACGGCAACCGGAGTAGCTGTTTGGGTAAACACTCTGGATGTGTACAAGTATCTCGGTGCAGCAGATATTACACTGCAGACTGCATTCGGCTTCAAGTATCTGACAAATTTCCTTGGAGCGGATGTTGTATTTGTTACTTCTGAGGTTCCGCAGAATGTTGTAATTGCAACACCGCTCAACAATATGATTGCATATTATGTTGATCCGGGAGATTCAGAGTTTGCCAAAGCTGGACTTGGATTCACAACGGATTCAGAGACAGGGTTTATCGGATTCCACTCAGAAGGAACATACAGCCGTATGATTTCCGATAACTACGCAATCATGGGCTTACGTCTGTTCTGTGAATATTTAGATGCAATCGCATACATTTCTGTAGGCGAATCTGATACACAGACCTTAGGAACATTAAGGGTAACGTCAGAGGCTGGATCAGAAGCAGGAACCACAAAGCTGACAGTGAAAGAGCAGTTAATGTCAATGAGAAACTGCTGGAAGTACAAAGATGCTGCAGCTGCAACTTCAGTAACTTACGGCATGGATGTTAAGAACTGGTCTAAGTGGGACGGTGAATCAGAGATTGCTTCGACAGCAGGGCACCATATCACACTGGTTGAATGTGATCAGAACTACAAAGCTGTTCGTTCCGGTGATGTGGCTGTAACGGTCAATCCGGGAGCATAGGAGGTAAGGAAGCATGTATAAGGTAATCAAACATTTTATCGATCTTCATGACAACGATCATTCCTATAACGAGGGTGATATATTCCCTCGTGAAGGAGTAGATGTCAGCAAAGAAAGAATCGAGGAGCTGGCCGGCAGTAACAACAAACAGCACACTCCGCTGATCGAACTTGTGGAAGAAGATCCAGACAATACAGCCGGCACAGATACTGCAGAAAAAACATCAAAAGCCGGTAAGAAGAAAGCAGAGAGTAAGATGCCGGAAAACAAAGAGCTGGCAGAGTAGGAGGAGCGTATGATTGAAGATCTGATGGTCTTATTGGGATTGCCGGAAGAAATTGACGAGGAATTAGAAAATAAATTGCTGTTAATTTTAAAGGCTACCAAACAAAGGCTGCGTTTCCTTCTCGGGGGATTGGAGCCTCCGGAAGAGATGAATTATATCATCCTGGATGTGTCAATCATACGGTTCAACAGAATCGGTTCGGAAGGACTTTCCTCTCACAGTGTTGAGGGGGAAAGTCTTTCTTGGTCGGAGAATGATTTTGCGGGATATATGGATGACATCCGGGCATATCTGGATGATCAGAAAGAATCAAAGAAAGGTAAGGTGAGATTCCTATGAGATATGACACACCAATATGCTTCCAGAAACTCACCCCTGGAGAGTATGATCCGGCTACCGGTAATTATGGAGAAGATGCGATATCGGAAGATATGAAGTCTGCATCAGTCATGGATACTGGTACGAATACGATGATGCTTGTCTATTCCGAAATTAAGGAAGGCAGCCTTACCATTCATCTGCAGAATCATTACGACCGGCCATTTGACAGGATTCGCGTAGGGAATAAAACATACGGTGTAGACTTCAGCAGGAAACTCCGAACGAAGCAGGTATATGTTGTGTCGGAGGTGGTGTGATGGGAGTAAAGCTGATTGGTTTTGAAAAGTTGGAGGCTAAACTGACTAAAAACATGGATCTGTCTGCTGTTAAAACAGTAGTTAAGAAAAATGGAGCAGAAATGCAGAAAAAAGCTATGAAAGAAGCTCCTGTGCTCACCCATCATTTACAAAAGTCAATTATGTTGGAAATTACAGATGGCGGCATGACTGCAGAGGTTGAATCAACAGCGGAATATGCAGCTTATCAGGAATATGGAACAAGATTCATGAAAGGAAAACCGCATATACGCCCGGCATTTGATGAGCAGAAAGGTAAATTTAAGTCGGATTTGGGAAAACTTGTGAGGTGATAAGATGGATCCACAGCAGGAATTGTTCAGTGCTGTTTTGATGGCATTGAAAGAAAAATATGAGGATACGGGAGTTGGTGTGTATGACACGGATTTACCGCCTGAGGACACGCCGTATCCTTTTGTTTACCTGGCGGATTGCTCCGAGAGTGATCAGGCTACAAAAAATGAGATTATCGGCGAGACTAATCTAACGTTGAAAGTCTGGCATGATAATATACGGCAGAGAGGAACGGTATCTGGTATCTTAGCAGATATCAAAAAGATCTGCAGGTCTATCGAACATACAGCGCACTATGCCTGGAATATGCAGAGACCGACACAAAGAATTACGCCGGATAATACAACGAAACAGCCGCTTCTTATGGGAATTTTGGAAGTGGGATATAAATTTAGTTAGGAGATGACAATAGTGAAGAACGGAAAGTTATTTGGACTGCAGTTATTTGCAGAAGCAGTAGCAGGAAAAAAGATCGTATATCTGTACCGTATCCTGAGTACAGAGAAAGATCATGATGCAACAGCACTTGCATTTACGACAGAAAATGAACGTACAAAGTCGAAGGACGCTGATTCGACAGTGACAAAAGACGGCACAGTACGTACACCGGGAGCAGCAGAAGGAGAAATCACAGCATCAAGCCTTTTAAAAAAAGGAGATAAGTTCATCGATGAGCTGGAAGCAGCACTCGATGATGACGAAAAGATGGAGATCTGGGAAGTAAACTTAGCAGAGCCGCAGGCGAGCTCGACTGATAAATTTAAGGCAAAATACTTCCAGGGATATCTTACAGAAATTGATAAGACATCCAATGCAGAGGATAATGTAGAGTTATCATTGACATTTGGACTGGAAGGAAAAGGCGTAGATGGCTATGCAACGGTTACTGCAGAACAGCAGGAAGTAGCAGCATATGTATTTGCAGACACTCAGAAGACAGGAGCTTAAGAGAACGAGAAGATTCGTCCTCTTTTTTGATGTGCGACATCGCACAGAAGGGAGATAAAACAATATGATGGAACTTACAATCAACGGAACAGTATATCAGTTTAAATTCGGGATGGGATTCTTAAGAGAAGCAAATAAGCTTACCGTAGTTCCGGTTCAGGGAATGCCGGGAACCACAAAAGAAATAGGAGCAAGGTATCTGATCGCTAGTGTTGTGGTTGACCAGGAACCGAACGCGCTGGTAGATCTGTTAGATTTGGCAAATAAGGGAGAGAATCCAAGAGTAACAAAGGCAATGTTAGATTCTTACATTGATTCGGAAGAGGTAGACATTGATGAACTCATGGAGAAAACAAAAGATTTTTTATCGAAAGCAAATGCTACCAAGAAAGCAGTGAAAGAGATCTTGAAAGAGTACGAGGAACAGATGGCGAAGAAGAAGGCTCAGGAGCTGTAGAAAAAGACCTATATAAAACCGTAGCAAGGAATTGCTTTCGGTATTTTGGCTTCACGTCATTTAAACAGGTGGATCAGCTGACATTGGCAGAATATGAACTTATGATGGAGGCTTTAGAGCTTCGGATGCTTGACGAGAGTTTACATGAACATCGTCAGGCATTTTTGAATTTTGCGGTAAAGGCAGAAAAGAAAGCCGGTAAAGGCAAGACCAAACCAGTTTACAAGAGATTCCGGCAGTTCTTTGATTTTGATAAAGAACTGAGAAAGATGAAGAATCGAAGGAAACCATCCAGATTTGCTGGAATAACCAAACTGCTGGATAGAGAGGAGTGAGAGGATGGCAGAGTCGTATAGTGTAAAAGCAATATTATCAGCGCAGGACAAAAACTTTTCATCCATTATGAAATCATGCCAGGGATATGCGAATAATCTGAAAACCACTCTCACCGGTGGTCTTGGATTTGGTGCAATGGCTGCAATCGGTGGAAAGGCGATGTCGCTGGTGACAAATTCAGTCAGTGATTTGTCGAAAGAGACGATAGAAACATCGGATTCCATGTATAAGTTGCAGGCAGCTATGAGATTTTCCGGGTATTCCGAAGCGGAGATACAAAGAATAGCCGGAGCAACAGGTACATTAAAAACATATGCGGATAAAACAGTATTCTCCCTGCAGGATGTTATGAGTACATTCGGCGCATTTTCGGCAAATGGAATCAAAGACGCAGACAAGTTGACGGAAGCGGTCGGTAATGCAGTTGCTGTATTTGGCGGAGGTGCAAAGGAATATTCCTCGGTAGCACTTGCGTTTTCACAGGCAATGGCAGCAGGAGCTTTACATGCTCAGGATTGGAACCAGATCATTAATGCCAGTCCGCAGCTTGCTGGAGGCTTGCGGAAAGAGCTGATTAAGCTGAATCCAACATTAGGGAACGACTTCAAAGGAGCAATGGAAAAGGGTGCAATTACCGCAGACATGCTCGGACAGGCTATCAATAACATTGGTATGACCGACATGGCGAAAGAAGCAGCTACATCCGTAACCACATTTGAAGGCGCTATGAGTAACTTGGAAGCATCTGCAGTAAGCGGAATGATGAAGCTTTATGATACTTTCGCAAAGCCTAAAGTGATTGATGCAATCAATGGGATGACCGGTAAGGTGGAGGCGGGATTTGACAAGCTGTCTACGGGTATCCCGAAAACAATCGAGATTATATCGCCATACTGGGACGTTTTTAAAGACGATGCGGTGAAAGTGGGAAAAGCCTTTGGAGAAGCAGCTAAATCAATCGTTGGAGAAGTGGAAAATCTTACTGGTGCATTTGGGAAAAAAGAAAGCGTAGAAAACTTTTCGGATTCTCTCGGGACTGCAACAGATGCATTAACTACATTTGCGGATTTTCTAAAAGATCATGATAAAGAAGTGGCAAAAGCGATTACACTGTTACCGAAATTATATGTTGCTTTTAAAGGCTTTAAAATAGTCAGTGCAGTTGCCCCTGGTGTAAAAACTTTTGCGGGCGCAATTGTAAGTATGACAGGAAAAGGAATAGCAACACTGGCAGGTAAATTATTCGGTGTGGCAGCGGGTGAAAAAGCGGTAGGCACTGCAAGTAAAGAATCATCAGGAACTATCGTAGAATCAGTAAAAGCATTTGTAGCGATCGGAGCGGGAGTAGCATTGATAGCGGCAGGATTTTCCCTTTTGGCATATTCAGCCGTGCAAATCGCACAAGCCGGACCACTGGCAGCAGGAGTACTGATCGGCATGACGGTTGCAGTGGCAGGTTTAATGGTTGTTGCCAAAAATGTGGCGTCGGCTATGACGGCCGGAGCAACCGGATTCATTGCCTTTGGTGCAGCTGTCCTGATTGCGGCAGCGGGGATTGCTATATTATCACTGGCGGCTGTTAATCTAGCGAATGCGGGACCGCTTGCTATAGGCTGTATGGTTGGTATGGTTGCGGCAATTGCCGGACTTGCCCTTGGCGCAGCAGCACTTGGACCGGCATTGACAGCCGGAGCAGTAGGTCTCATTGCCTTTGGTGTAGCTATCTTACTGGTTTCAACCGGAGCACTGCTGGCAAGTGTTGGGCTTGCCATAGTAGCAGGTGTGCTTCCGACCATTGTGCAATATGGAATTCAGGGAGCGGCTTGCATCGCAACCCTCGGAGCAGGCATGATTGTATTTGGCGCTGGGGCTGCAGTAGCCGGAGCGGGATGCATTGTTCTTGGTGCCGGACTTGTAGTGGTAGGTGCCGGACTTACGGTGGTTGGCGCAGCTGTCCTGATAGCGACAGCGGGTGTGTTGCTTCTGGCAGCGGGAACACTGGCCCTTGGCGCCGGTCTCACGGTAGCTGGGGCAGGACTTCTGTTGATGGGAGCTGCATTCCCTGCCGTATCATCCGGAGCTTTAGCAACAGTAGGAGCACTGACAGCCTTAACAGCATTATCATTAGGTCTTGCGGCCGGAATGGGAGCATCGGCTGTTGTAGTGGTAGCATTTGGAGCTGCTATGGCAGGCGGCGCAGTTGGCACCCTTGCAATGGTGGTAGCATTAAAGTCTGTTAATTCAAGTATGAAATCAATTGCCGGCAATGCCAAAAGTGCTCAAAGCTCGCTCACAGGTATGCGTGCCAGTGTAAATGTGGTAAATTCCGGACTGGATGCGTTGGGAAGCAGAGCGAAGTCAGCAGTTAATACGCTGGTAAAACAATTTTCAAACGCAGAAGGAAAAGCAAGGAGCTCCGGGAATGCTGTTGGAAACAACTTCAACAACGGGGTTCGTAGTGGAATGAACAGAGCAATATCCACAGCAAGATCTATGTCTACATCCACAGTGTCAGCAATGCGATCAGCCGGATCCGGTTCATACAGCTGTGGTGTGTATATAGGCGCTGGTCTTGCGAATGGTATGGCAAGTCAGGTCGGACGTGTAAGATCTGTCGCAGCGCAGTTGGCAGCTGCAGCAGAGGCGGCAATTGTAGCAAAAGCTAAGATTGGAAGTCCGTCCAAGGTTACTCATAAACTGGGCGGCTATTTCGGTGAAGGATGGGTAAATGGAATTTCTGATAGGGTCACAGATGCGAAAAAGGCAGCATGGAAACTGGTAGACATTCCGGATTTAGTTCCTGTTCCGGAAATTGGAGCTGGATTAAGAATCGGCATCGAAGATCTGAATGATGATTATGACTACACCAGAAACGAAACTTATACCATTTACGTCCCTGTTGAAGTAGACGGCAGGCAGGTGGCGAAGGCAACAGCGAAATACACCAAAGAAGAAATTGAACAGCAGCAGAAAAGAGATCTCAGGAAGAAAGGCATGAGATAAGGAGGGCAGATATGTATAAATTTGTGGACACTACAGAGAGACAGGAAGAGCAGATACTGCCTTCCGAGGCTCTTAATTTTAACGGAGTCTATTTTGAAAATGTAATCCCCGGATATCGGACACTATATGTGTCCGGCCGGGAGATGATCGAAACAGAAATTACAGATTTGGATACGGAGATTATGGATGGATCCAGATATCGAAGAAAACGGTATAAGCCGAGAACGATCACTGTCGGGTATCAGCTGATCGCTAAGAGTAATGCGGAATTCCGGAATGCTTATAACAAATTGAATTCATTACTTGATGTGGCAGAAGCGAAGCTGATCTTCTTGGACGAACCGGATAAGTATTATGTCGGAACAAAGGTAAGCGCCGGTGATGTGCCGCATGGCAGAAATGCGATCACTGCAGAAATTGAGTTCTATTGCGCAGATCCGTTTAAGTATTCCGTAGAAGAGTACGAGGTTATACCGACTGCAGATGATGGAACAACATTTGTTGTTGATTACAAGGGAACTTATAAAGCATACCCAACATTTGAAGCGGTAATGGAAAATGGAGAGAATGGATTTGTCGGATTCGTTGATCAGGATAAACATATTTTACAGTTCGGAAACATCGAAGAGGAAGATGGGGAGACGTACAAAGAAAATGAGACATTGGCTACGCTTCAGGACTTTTTCAATGCACCGGATGATACATCTGGAACGGATTTTATGCATCCTTTCTACGGAGCAAAAGGATCCCTCGGAACATCAACATGGTTTAATACCAAGTTCCTCTCTTTGAAGTCTGCAGGGCAACAGGTTGGCCGCGCAAACGGTGGACTCAGAACCATCATTCTTCCGGCGGACTCAACCGGTGATCAGGAAGGGTGTCAGAACTTTTATTCTTATTTCCATATCCTGTTTTATGCCGGATTGATGGGACAGACCGGAGAAATGTGTATTAACTACCTGACAGCAGACGATAAGCTTATTGCCGGTGTGAACTGGTATAAATCGGATATGAGCGGAAATACAGGACATTATGATCTAGTCTGCTACAATCCGAACAAGAAGAGTACCGATCAGCAGGCGGGACGTGTGCTGAAAACGTACACTTATATGACAAGTCATCTGCGGAAGCAGAATCCGTGGTACTGGAACTGGGGACATTGTGATCTTAGAAAAGAAGGCAGTAAACTTACATTTTTCTATAATGGCAGTTATCCGAGCTTTAGTATTCCGGAAATAGCAGATATGAAATGTGCCAAGATTCAGATTGCGATTAAGCAGAGAGGAACAAGATCAGGGAATAAGTATCTTACATACAACGGGATCAATGCTTTTTATTTTCAGAAGTTACATGTAGAAAAATGGAAAGATGTACCGAATAAATTTGTGCAGGACTGCAGTTTGATTGCAAATTGTTCAGATGGATCAATTCGGATGAATGGTCTGCCAAAGCCGGATCTGGGAGCTCTTGGAAATGACTGGGAAACATTTTGCTTGAAGCCGGGAGTTAATCAGGTTCAATGCTTGTGCTCCAGCTGGGCGAAGAATCCGACGTTTAAAATGAAGTACAGGGAGGTGTTCTTGTGATCATATATTTTGCTGACAGGGCAATGAACATTCTTGGATCAGCATCTACCGGACTGCCGAAGGGACTAATGATTACAAATGATAAAAAGACAGAAGAAATATCCGAAGGTGTGGCAATCTTTGAATGCAATTTGGATTACAATTTTGTAAATCCGGATGAGGACGAAGAACAGGAAGTTGATGTGAAGAAGCTTGCTGCAGTCGGAAATTTCATCCTAAAACAGGGTGCAGACAGCAGTGAAGTGGAAGTATATACGATTATTGATTCGACGATAGATCCGATTCAAAGGGATGCATCAATCTATGCTGAAGATGCGGGACTGGATCTGTTAAATGAGGTGGTCGGAAAATATGCTGCAGATAAAGCTTATAACATTGCCTATTACATTAATAAATTTGCATATGATTCTGGATTTGAAATCGGAATCAATGAGGTAAGTAATCTTACAAGAAAGTTGTCCTGGGATGGTGAAGACACAGCGACAAAGAGATTACTGAGTGTAGCTACACAGTTTGACAACGCTGAGATTGGATTTGGCTTCAAAGTCGAGAATATGGCTGTGACTGGAAAATACATCAATGTGTATAAGAAGAGGGGAAATGATTCAGGTGTAACTTTGACCATTGGCAAAGAGGTTAGTGGATTTCGAATCAAGAGTTCTATCGCAGATCTTGCAACAGCATACCGCTGTACCGGCGGAACACCGGAAGGATCAGAAAATCCGATTACATTAAATGGTTATAAGTACGATGATGGAGATTTTTATGTAGAAGGATCCTATGTGAAATCCCGGAAAGCACTGGAAAAGTGGAGCCGGTATCAGATTAAGACAGAAAAGAATAAGAATGATGTTGGGCATATCGTAAAATCCTTTACATACGATACGACATCGAAATCTGAATTGTGCAATCGAGCCGTATCCAGTCTTAAGAAGATCTGTGATGAAGCTGTTACCTATGAGGTAGAGTTGTTATATCTTCCAGATGGGGTGAAGGTAGGTGACACGGTATCCATTGTTGATGATGACGATAATATATATCTTACTGCAAGACTGTTGAAATTAGAGATGTCAGAATCGAACGATACAAAAGAAGCAGAGCTAGGGGATTATGTAAGACAGGGAAGCGGTATTGATGCAAAAGTTATGGAGTTGGCAGAGCGATTTGAGAAGATCGCTAAGAATCGTAATTTTTATACATGGACAGCCTTTGCAGATGATGAAAATGGAACGGGAATTTCGGCCAATGCTTACGGAAAAGATTATCTCGGAATCGCTACGAACCGGCTTGCGAAAGAAGCTGATCTTTCCGATCCGACGCAGTACACATGGGTAAAGATAAAAGGTGAGCAGGGCATTCCGGGAACAGAGGGTAAAGATGGTAAAACAACATATTTCCATATGAAATATTCGGCGGTACCGAACCCGACATCATACAGTGACATGACGGAAACACCAAACAAATATATTGGAACCTATGCAGATTATGAACTGGATGACAGTACAGACCCATCGAAATATACGTGGGGAAAATTCCAAGGCGACAACGGCGAAGATGGTGCAGATGGAATTCCAGGGAAAAATGGAGAGAACGGCGAGACGAGTTATGTGCATTTTGCTTATGCGACCAGTGCGGATGGAAAAACTGGATTTTCGACAACAGATACTGTCGGGAAAACATATATGGGACAGTATGCAGATTTTGAAAAAGCTGATTCTGAAGATCCGACAAAGTATCGGTGGAGTAAATTTCAAGGTCCCCAGGGCCCACAAGGTGAACAAGGACCACAAGGCTTGCAGGGGTTACAAGGTGAGAAAGGTGAACAGGGTATCCCCGGTCCAACAGGAGAGACAGGTGCCACCGGAGCAACAGGTCCCCAAGGACCGGCAGGCAAAGATGGAACGAACGGAAAGACCAGTTACTTCCATATAAAATATTCCCCTGTAGAGAATCCAACCTCATCTCAGATGTCAGAAATACCGAATACCTATATCGGAACCTACGTGGACTATACAGAACAGGATTCGACAGATCCAAGCAAATATACCTGGTACAGATTCCAAGGCTTACAGGGCGCACAGGGAACACAGGGAATCCCAGGAACCAATGGTGCAGATGGGAAAACATCATACTTGCACATTAAATACTCCAATGATGGCGGTAAGACATTCACATTAAATTCTGGAGAAACAGTCGGGGATTACATTGGACAGTGTACGGACTTTAATCGGGCGGATCCTACTACGGTGGGAGCTTATACATGGAGTAAGATCAAAGGTGAAACAGGAGCGAAAGGCGAAAAAGGAGGTAAGGGAGCCACAGGAGCTACAGGTCCTCAGGGACCTCAGGGAGTGAAAGGTGATACTGGTGCGACCGGACCACAAGGACCACAAGGTGTAAAAGGTAATACAGGACCACAAGGACCACAGGGGCCACAAGGGCAGACAGGAACAGCTGGTAAAGATGGACAAATGCTCTATGCGACATGCGATACTGCAGCTGGAACCGTAGCGAAAGTTGCAAGTTTGGCGGCTGGTTCACTTTCGTTAAAAGCCGGGGCGACCGTAGCTGTTAAATTTACTTACGCAAACACTGTATCCAGCCCAACGCTTAACATTGCTGGTACAGGTACAAAAGCAATGTATATCCAAGGTGTCCGGGATGTATATTGGACCGACGGAGCAACCGTAACCTTCACATATGACGGTATAAACTGGAGAGTGGCATCCGAACCAGTATATGCTCCAACAGCTACGATCGGTAATGCTGCTGGATTCAATGTGTTTATAGATGGAACCAGTGTACAAGTTAGGAAGGGGACTGAAGAACTTGCATCCTTCAAAGGTGACGAGATTCGATTAGGAGAGGGTGTCGATTGCGCAAAGGTATTTATAGGAGATTTGGAAATAGGTGTAGATGGAGCAGAAACATATCTTAGAAATTCATCTACGAGAATTTCAACGAAAGCATCTCATGAGGGCGGCTCGGCATCAGTACCGTCCGTAGTAGTTAATGATATGGATACGTATGTGAATGGCAGAGGTATGAGTAGCCTGATCGATTTCTATCCTAGAAACGTACATAGGATGACTACAGGAACCAAAGTGTTAACTGCTGGCAAGACTGGAACATCAAGACAATTATTTAGCAACTCAGAAATTAATAGTTTGTTGGGTGTTAGCAATAGCTCAAATGGAAATACGGCAGTGATGGTATCGAATGGTGATGGGGCTGCTACTGGCGTGCATGTAGAAGGATGCACTTATCAGAATGGAGCTTGGCATGCAGTATTTAATACCAATATTGGTTCAGTGCCGATTAGAATAAATTTTATTATTACTTAC
>ENA-ORTS01001636-ORTS01001636.1-human-gut-metagenome-genome-assembly--contig:-NODE-1636-length-14833-cov-3.868318_pt1 | contig 14833 bp, 10 predicted proteins | sample MGYA00241911_ERZ509186 | MGnify/ENA primary metagenome ERZ509186 (study PRJEB26280, sample SAMEA2338852) | human gut metagenome | biome: human gut; feature: human-associated habitat; material: faeces...
GCCTTCCTGCGCCCGAACTACGCCAAGGTAGTGGCAGACCTGTGCAAGGAGCAGGGGGGCCAGCCCTTCCTGACCGACTGCAACACGCTGTACCCGGGCAGCCGCAAGAATGCGCTGGAGCACCTGAGCTGCGCGCAGGAAAACGGCTTCTGGCCCATGACCACCGGCTGCCAGATCATCATTGGCGACGGCCTGCGCGGCACCGATGAGCTTGAGGTGCCCGTGCCCAACGGCGAATACTGCAAGACCGCCAAGATCGGCCGCGCCATTATGGATGCCGACATTTTCATCAGCCTGACCCACTTCAAAGGCCACGAAGCGACTGGCTTCGGCGGAGCCATCAAGAACATCGGAATGGGCTGCGGTTCCCGTGCGGGCAAGATGGAGCAGCACTCCTCCGGTAAGCCCGCCGTGCAGGAGGAGCTCTGCCGCGGCTGCCACCGCTGCGCCAAGGAGTGCGGCTCCGATGCCATCCGCTACAATGAGAACAACAAGGCGGTCATTGATTACGAAAAGTGCAAGGGCTGCGGCCGCTGCATCGGTGCCTGCAACTTCGATGCCATCTATTCCATCGACAGCAGCGCCAACGAGGAACTGGACCGCAAGATGGCAGAGTACGCCGCCGCCGTCTGTGCAGACCGCCCCTGCTTCCACATCAGCCTGGTGCAGGATATCAGCCCCAACTGTGACTGCCACGGCGAGAACGATGCCCCCATCCTGCCGGATATCGGCATGTTTGCCTCCTTTGACCCCGTGGCGCTGGATCAGGCCTGTGCCGATGCCTGTCTGAACGCACAGCCCCTGCCCAACAGTCAGCTGGGCCAGAACCTTGCAAAGCCCGGCTGGAACTGCCACCACGACAACTTCAAGGATTCTAACCCCAATGTCGAGTGGAAGGCAACGCTGGAGCAGGCCGAAAAGATCGGCATGGGCACCCGCCAGTACACCCTGAAGAAGATCTGAACATAAAAATAAGCCCGACAACGTCGGGCTTATTTTTATGTCTCTTGCATTCAGGGGCAGACGGAACGATCAATACTCGCTGGAAGCCGGGACCAGAACGTCAATGACATCGGCCAGGGCTTTCCAGTTTTCCTCGGAACAGCCGGGCAGCTCTTTGGCATCCAGACCGGCATCCTCGATGCGGCCGGTCATGCTGTCCTTGTCAGTCAGCAGGGTCTCGGCATCGGCCTTGATGAGCGGCCAGGCATCGGCAAAGCTCTGCTGGTCATCGGCGCTCAGGCTGTCGAACCACTGGGTATAGGCATCTTTGATGTCGCTGACCGGCTGGATGCTCATGTTGCAGCCATCGGCCCATTTCAGCAGGGAAGCCGCCGCGATGACGGATTTCAGCGAGCAGCCGGACACGCCGGGGCCCCAGCCGAGGCAGGGGGCAAAGGCATCGTCCGGGTCAGAGAGGGAGAACAGGGAATTCTCGCCTGCGTCCAGCGGGCCCACCTTGCCAGTGTCGGCGGTCACGGTGGAAGAGGGGATGCTCTCGCTTGCAGAAGCGGAAGAGCCGGAAGCGGCAGTGCTGCCGGAAGAGGTGCTACAGCCTGCCAGCACGCCGCACAGCAGGGCGGCGCAGACCAGCAGGGAAAGAATACGCTTGCGAATCATAGGAAAGCCTCCTTTTATCGTGTTCCGGCCCATCTGCCGGAGAAACTGCTCTGGTACATTTCTAGTATACTGTTCTGCCGGGCTGTTGTCAATCGGCGTGCGCAGGACGATTTTTCACCCCGGCTGTGCAAACTATACAAACTTTTGTCGTTTTTTTCTCAGTCGGGCGGGATTGACTTTTTTTGCGCTGGCGCGTATAATCCGGCCATGGTCAAACTGGGAGAAATGAGTGAAGAACCGGGAAAAGGGGGAGAAACGGATGCAGAAATTCCTGCGGCGGCTGGAACGCTTTTCACAGTCCTTGCTGTCGCCGCTGTCTTATCTTTCGGCGGCGGGCCTGCTGCTGGTGCTGGGAGCGCTGCTCACCAGCAAGCCCTTGTGTCAGGCGCTGCCGGTGCTGCAGTGGACTCCGCTGCAGCTGATGGGGCAGCTGCTCTACAACGGGATGATGGTGCTCATCAACAACCTCAGCGTCATTCTCTGCGTTGGGGTGGCTGCCGTGCGCGCCAAAACCGAAAAGCAGGATGCCGCCCTGCTGGCGCTGATGGCCTACCTTGTGTTCCTCACAGCCAACCACACCGCGCTGGAAGCGCTGGGACTGCTTGCCCAGCCGAACGGGATGACCGGCCTTGCGGGCACGGGCCAGACCACCATTCTGGGCATTCAGGTGGTGGACACCGGCGTGGCAAGCGGCATCGTGCTGGGCTTTGCGGCGGCGTGGCTCTTCAACCGCACCTGCGAAAAGCAGTTTTATGGCATGATCACCCAGCTTTATTCGGGCCTGCGGTGGTCGTTTTTGTGGCTGTCGGCGCTGGCGGTGGCACTGGGGCTGGGGTTCTGCTTCGTCTGCCCGCCGCTGCAGCGGGCGGTCAGCGCCCTCACGGGCTGGATCGCGGCTTCAGGGAACGCGGGTGTGTTCCTTTACGGCTTTCTGGAACGGCTGCTCATCCCCACCGGTCTGCATCACCTCATCTATATGCCCTTCCAGTTCTCTTCGCTGGGCGGCAGCCTGACCGTAGGCTCTGTGACCTACACGGGTGCTTACACCGTCTGCATGACCGAGTACACCATGGGCCTGCCCCTCTCGGACGGCATCGTCTGGATGTACACCGGCTTCACCAAGACCTTTGGCTATCTGGGCATTGCAGCGGCCTTCATCTTCACGGCCCGCAGGGAGAACCGTGCCCGTACCGCCGCCGCCATGATCCCGCTGGCGGTCACGGCCTCGGTGGCCTCCATCACCGAACCCATTGATTTTCTGTTCTGCTTCGTTTCGCCCCTGCTCTGGGTGGCCCATGCGGTCATTACGGGCGGCTTTATGGTGCTGCTCCATGTCCTGCATGTCCGGGCCTTTACCTCCAACCTGCTGGGGTCGCTGGTGTTCAACCTGAGCGCCGGGGAGCAGCTGCAGAACATGCCGCTGCTCTATCTGCTGGGCTTTGCGGAGATCCTGACCTACTTTGCCGTGTTCAGCGTCCTCATCAAGGCAAAGGATCTGCCCACCCCGGGCCGGGAAGCAGCCCTCTCCGCAGATCAGTCCCCGTACGCCGACCCGCAGGAGGTGTGCCGGTTCATCGCCGCGCTGGGTGGGCCGGAGAACATCGCCCAGCTGGGAAACTGCTTCACCCGCCTCCGGCTCACGGTGCGGGATGCCTCGCTGCTGGATATGGGGGCTCTGCTCTCCCTGCCCCATAAAGGTCTTGTGGTGCAGGGCACCCGGGTCCAGCTGGTTTGTGGCCTGCACGCCGCCCAGCTCCGCCATGCGCTTGAACAGCAGCTTGCCGAGATGGCCCCGGTGTGATTGCATTTTGATAAGAGAAACGGTATAATTGTGGCGAAACCTCTCAGTCGTCTGCGGCGACAGCTCCCCTAACAGGGGAGCCAAGAAAGGTGGCATTGCGAAGCAATGACGGAGAGGTTTATTCAACTATTTTAAAGGAGCGTGTTGTTATGACCCCCATGATCGTTGAGCATCCCCTGCTGCAGCACAAGATCAGCCTGCTGCGCAACAAGCAGACCGGCACCAAGGAGTTCCGTGACCTCGTTGGCGAGATCGCGACCCTGCTGTGCTACGAGGCTACCCGTGACCTGCCTCTGGAAGAGGTGGAGATCGAGACCCCCATCACCATGGCAAAGACCAAGGTGCTGGCAGGCCGCAAGCTGGCTCTGGTGCCCATCCTGCGCGCCGGCATGGGTATGCTGGACGGTATGCTGACCCTGCTGCCCGCTGCCAAGGTCGGCTTCATCGGCCTGTACCGCGACGAAAAGACCCTGCAGCCCGTGGAGTACTTCTGCAAGCTGCCGCAGGATATCGCCGAGCGTGACGTTCTGGTGCTGGATCCCATGCTGGCTACCGGCGGCAGCGCCATCGACGCCATCACCCAGATCAAGAAGCACGGCGCAAAGCGCATCAAGTTCATCGGTCTGCTGGGCGCACCGGAGGGCATCAAGGCTCTGCACGAGGCACACCCCGATGTGGACATTTATCTGGGCGCACAGGACGACCGCCTGAACGAGAATGGCTACATCGTGCCCGGTCTGGGCGATGCAGGCGACCGTATCTACGGCACCAAGTAAAACATATCTATAAAAAACAATGCCGGAGCATCAGCGCTCCGGCATTGTTTTTTATCTTACATCTCGCTGCTGCGCAGAAAACGCACCAGCATGGGCAGCTCGTACAGCAGCATCAGCAGCCAGCCCACCGCGTAGCTGAAGGGCAGGGCTTCAATGTCCATCTTCATCACCAGCACAAACAGTGCGGCAGCGGCCACACGGCCGCCCATGTTCAGCATACTGCTGTTCAGGGTGACCTTCAAATCGCCCATGCCCCGGAAAAAGCCCTGAATGCCGTTGGTGGCGGCGGGCATCAGATAAAACAGCGAGATGGTGCGCAAAAACCGCACGCCAAGGTCCACCACAGCAGGGTCGGCGGCAAACAGCCGGATGATGGGCTCGGCAAACAGCAGGCAGACACCGGTAAGTAACAGCGCATAGACGAATTCGATGCGCATACCGCAGTGGTAGCCCTGCCGTACCCGGTCGGTCTTGCCTGCGCCCCGGTTCTGCGCCATCAGGGTGGTCATGGCGTGGCCGATGTTCTGCTGCGGGGTGTAGGCGAAGTCGTCGATGCGGGAGGCGGCGGTAAAGGCCGCCATAGCGTTGACGCCCATGGTGTTCACGATGGCCTGCACCGCAATTTTGCCCAGCTGCACCGTGGCCTGCTGCATGGCACTGGCCCAGCCGTAGCTTACGGTCTTGCGCAGCAGCTTACCGTCATACACCAGCCACCGTCTGCCCAGCTGCAGGACTGGCACTTTGTAACGGATGTACACCACGCACAGCAGGCAGCAGGCGGCCTCGCTGAGCACGGTGGAAAGAGCGCAGCCCTCGCTGCCCCAGCCCAGCGCCTCCACAAAAAACAGGTCGCCGCCAATGTTCAGCACCGCACTGATCATCAAAAAATACAGCGCACTCTTGCTGTCGCCCAGCGCACGCATGGTGGCGGCAAGAAAATTATAGAAGAAGGTGAAGATCAGCCCCGCAAACACGATACGCAGGTAGTTCACTGCAATGGGCAGAATAGCCGCAGGCACCTGCAGCAACCGCAGCAGCGGGTCTGCCAGAAGCACGCACAGGGCAGAGAAGGTCAAAGAGAACACCGTGCCCGCAATGGCAGTGGTGGAGACCTGACGCTCCACCAGCTCGGTATCCCCCGCGCCAAAGGCGGTGCTGACCAGAATGCCCGCGCCCAGACACATCCCGTTGATGAACAGGATGGCAAGGGTCATCAGGGGGTTCGAGGTGCCCACGGCAGCCAGTGCATCCTCGCCCACAAACTTGCCCACGATGATACTGTCGGCGGCGTTGTAGGTAAGCTGGAACAGGTTGCCCAGCACCAGCGGAATGGTAAATTTGATCAGCAACGGCGTAATAGCACCGCTGGTCATGTCCTTGGTCATGAAAAACGTCCTTCTTTCCGATTGATAGAAGCGGCCGCTTACACGATGCTGGCGCGTCCGCTGAAAATGGCCAGCGCCGCGCGGCTGTTGCAGTTGGCCAGCAGCTGGGCGGCGGCGTGCAGGGCAGCACCGGCGCTGACCGAAGCGGGGATCGCATCGGTGCGCAGCACCTGCTGGGCAGCCCGCTGGGCGTCACGGCTGGCCACGGCGGAAACGTTATCTACCACATAGCTGTTGTAGTTTTCCGGCACGATGCCGTAGCCGATATCCGGGATGCCGTGCCCGCCGGTGAAGCCGCCGCCCAGAGCCTGATTTTCAAAGGGCTCCACGGCCACGATGCGGACATCGTTGGTCCAGGCCTTGATGGTCTCGCCTACGCCGGTGATGGTGCCCGCGCTGCCCACGCCGACGGTGATGGTGTCCACGAGACTGCGGCCCTCCCGGGAGATGGCCTGCACGATGGCGGCGTAATGGCCTGTATTAAGCACTTTCCCGGGCACGGCGCCGCCAGCGGTGACAGCCACGATGGCTATGTGGAGCTGGATAAAAGCTGGGAAGAACTGCAGCAATGCGAGCTCATTCCCTTTATTGGCGCGCTGGAGAAAACTGACCTGGTAATGGCCGCGCATATCGCCACCCCAAATGTGACCAATGACGGCCTGCCCGCTTCCCTTTCCTACTCCATGCTGACCGAAAAGCTGCGGGGTGAGTTGGGCTATGATGGGGTTATTATCACCGATGCCCTGGCCATGGGCGCCATCATACAGAACTATTCTTCGGCAGAAAGCGCCGTGCTGGCCCTGCAGGCCGGAGCCGATATTCTGCTGATGCCATATGATTACATTGCCGCCTACCAGGGGGTGCTGGCAGCTGTGGAGGATGGAACCATCCCGGAGGAGCGCATTGATGAAAGCGTACTGCGCATCCTGCGGCTGAAAGCGGCCTATGGGGCAGAAAATTGACAGCTAAAAACAAGTTTTTCTCGCCAATTGTCTATTATCTGTTGCACTTTGTCCACGCGAATCGTTATATAGGGTGAAAGCGCTCCATAGTTACGCATTTTACCGGGGCTGACCGGCATTCCCTACAAATGGAGGGAGACTTTTTCTGTGGAATGCCCATATCCTTTTCCGGGGAAATTTTGGTATAATGGAGCTGCAGAAAACATTTTTACAAGGAGGAAAATGAGATGAAGAAAACACTGTGCCTACTGCTGGCCGCTCTGCTGGTGCTCTCGCTGGCCGCCTGCGGCAAGCAGCCCGCCACCCCCACGCCTGACCCTACCCCTGATCCCGCCCCAAATGAAGCGCCCAAGCTGGTGGAAGCCCTCATCCCGGCCGAAGAATATCCGGATATCGTATGGGAAAATGCCGGCGGCGGGCCCTGCTGGAATGAAAACTACATTGTGACAGTGGGAAACGATGATTCAGGTAACTACAAGGCCATCTTCTATTCCACCAACCGCCAAACTGGTGAGACCCGCTCCACCGAGCTGGACGGACTGTGGCTCTCCGATAGTCTGGCCCTATATGGGGATAGCTTTTATTGGCTGACTATTGAGGCCAACAAGGAAACTGGCGAGCGTGAGCTGCTCCTGCTGAAATATGACTGCGCCACCCTGGAAAAAACCACCGTATTTACCGAACCATGCGAATACTGGGCCGATAATAGCCAGCTGGCCATCGATGATGAGTGGGCCATCTATGTACTTACTCTCTCGGATTCCGAATATGAGATCCGCGGGTACTCCTTTGCCGATGAAAAGAACCACACCCTGATGAAGCTGGAAAGCAGCATCTTCCCCCGGCTGGTCCAAATGACCGATGGGTACTATTCTGTCGCCTTGCAGGAATCGGACGGCTGGGTGACCCGGATCATCCGGCTGGACAATGACGAAACGGTTTGGGAAAACCGTTCCGAAAGCACCAGGGTCCCCACCCGGCTTGCTTTTAATGAAAGCTGGATCGTGCTGCGGGAAGAATCCCAGGCGGATCCCAATTTTGGCAGTCTGCGGGTATGGAACCGCACCACTGGCGAAGAGCTTAATGTAGATGGTCTGAAAGGGATGCTGTACCCCAGCAGTGAGTTGTATCTCATCGGCGACTGGCTGTACAGCACCCGGTTGGTCACCAACGAGGACGGCAGTCAGCGGCAGGCACTCATTCGCATCCATCTGCCGGGCGACCAGGCCGAACTGATTTATGATGGGGATGTATTCCGCTTCCGGGTCGACCCCATGACCGGTGAGATTGCCGTATGGCAAATCTATGATGAACCAAGCCAAAATCACAGCACCACCCGCAAGCTCATCCTGCTGAAGGCCAGCTAACCCCGGTAACCAAAGCCGATAAAAGCGCTCCCCTTCCCTACCGCACGGCAGGAGGGGGAGTTGTTCTTTTTTCCGGCAGGGAAAAGCAGTAAAAAAGTATTAAAAAACCGTTAAAATTATTTGGATTCAAGGCTGCGTTGTGCTAGAATGGGGATAGATGACCGGCCGCAGGAGGCATAACCATGGAGAGAAAAAAGCTATTGATCGCCGATGATTCCGAAATGAACCGGGCGATCCTTGCCAATATACTGGATCAGGATTACGAGATCATCGAGGCAGCCGATGGGCGGGAGGCCATTGCCGCTTTGCAGGTCTATCACGGGGAGATCTCCGCGCTGCTTCTGGATATCATCATGCCAGAAATGGATGGCTTTGCGGTGCTGGAAGAAATGCGCGCCCATGGCTGGCTGGAGGAAGTCCCTGTCATAATGATCTCGACCGAAACCGGCACCGCCACCATTGACCACGCCTTTGCGCTGGGGGCCTCGGATTACATCAGCCGTCCCTTCGCCACCCGCATCATCCGCCGGCGCATCATCAATACCATCTTGCTGGACGCCGAAAAGCACCAGCTGATGGACATAGTGGCCGAGCGCTTTTTGCGGGAGAAACGCAACAGCGATATCCTGGCGGCCATCCTGGGCTATGCGCTGGAGGCGCGCTGCGGCGAGGGCGGCACCCATATGAACGGGGCGGGGCACCTTACTAAGCTTCTACTGCTGGAGCTGTGCAAAAGGACCGACCGCTACGCACTGGAGCCGGATGATATCGAACTGATCAGCACGGCAGCCGGACTGCATGATATCGGCAAAGTTCTCATTCCGGAAAGCATTCTGAAAAAGCCCGGCAAGCTGACCGCCGCGGAGTTTGAGCTGGTCAAACAGCACACCACCTTAGGCGCGCGGCTGGTGGCGGAGATGCCGGCCTACCAAAACGAAGCACTGGTTAAATATATAATTGAGATCTGCCTTCGACATCACGAGCGTTGGAACGGTGAGGGCTATCCTGATGGGCTGCGGGGGGATGAGTGCCCCATTGCGGCGCAGGTCACCGCCCTGGCCGATGTATACGATGCCCTGACCACCCGCCGCAGCTACAAGGAAGCCTACTCCCACGAAAAAGCGCTGGCTATGATCCACGCCGGGGAATGCGGCAGCTTCAATCCCCTGCTGCTGGAGTGCCTGGACGCCCTTTCTGATACCATCCGGAGGGAGGATACCGCCCGGGAGGACAGCTTATCCCAGGAAAAGCCCATCTTTACCGAGGAACTATACCGGAACCGGGATATGGCCGCTGCCCGCATGACCCATCAGCTGGAGGATGCGCGTGCCCGGCAGGATTTCTTTACCAGGATGAGCCGGGAAATGTGGTTTGAATACACGGTGCAGCCCTCCTCGCTGCAGCTTTCCCTGGGGGCCATGCAGCAAACCGGTCTGCCCGCTGTGATGGTAGACCCGCTGCAAAACCGAGACTTTTTGACGCTCATCGGCGGGGAAACCGCGGAAACGGTGCGGCAGCAGCTAACCGCTATGACTCCGGATGAATCCTATGCCGAGGTTCCGGTAAAGCTGCTGCTGAATGGGCAGCTGCGCCGCTGCCGTTTGGCCATGTTTCTCTCCTGGTCGGCAGTGGAAAAGAACCGCTTCCGGAGTCTGTTCGGTAAGGTGATCAATGTAGAGGAAAACTACACCCGGTTGGAGGATCACGCTCGCGCAGGCATCCCACAGACGAAGCAGCAGGTGCTGCTGCCGCTCACCGCGGCGGATGGCGTCCTGCGTATTTCCGGGCAGGAGCTGGCACCCATCCTGCAGGCCTACCGGCAGATGTTCCAAATCGTGCGGCTGGTGGATCCGGGCATCTGCATGCAGGTGATCGCCGCAGATGACGGCCACACCATGGAAAAAGTGGGGCGCTGCTACTCCATCTGGGATAAGACCCAGCGCTGCCGGCACTGTGTTTCCCAGGAGGTGGTACGCACCCGCCGCACCCTGAATAAAGTGGAAGCAATCGGCAGCGACCTTTATTATATCCTGGCCATGTGCGTAGAGGTGGATGGCTTTCCCTATTCGCTGGAATGCGTCAATCCTATTTACTCGGATGATCTGCTTTCCGATGAGAATGAGAATCTGCTGAACCAACTGCTGATGCGCAACCGGCAGGTGTATACCGATTCCCTCACCAAGGTCTTTAACCGGCGCTACTGCGATGACCGGCTGCGGCGCCTTTCCGGCGAGTATGCCCTGGCCATGATCGATATAGATAACCTCAAGCAGATCAACGATCGCTTTGGCCACCCGGCCGGGGATACCGCCATATATCACACCGCCCAGGCCATCCGGGCCATCCTGCGCAGCCAGGATGAACTGGTGCGCTACGGCGGGGATGAGTTCCTGTTGCTGTTCCACAGTCTGCCGCAGAATATCCTGCGGCGCAAGCTAGAGGATATCTGCCGGGCGGTGCGGGCGCTGCGGGTCGCGGATTTGCCGGAGCTGCGCATCACTGTCAGCATCGGCGGTGTTTATGCCGCGGGGCAGATCAGTGAGCTGGTGGAAAAGGCCGATCTGGCTCTGTACCGTGCCAAGGCTCAGAAGGATAGTGCCGTACTGTATGAGGAGGACTTCCATGACTCTGAATGAATTTTATACCACCGTGGGCGGCAATTACGAGGATGTCATTGCCCGCCTGCACAGTGAAGCCTTTACAGAGAAATTCCTACGGATGATTCCGCAGGATAACAGCCTGCCGCTGCTGAAAGAAGCAGCGGCAGCGGGCGATGTCCCAACGGCCTTCCGGGCGGTGCATACCCTAAAGGGCATTGCCCTCAATTTGGGGCTTACCGGGCTGGCCGCCGCCTGCGGCACCATGACCGAAGCCCTGCGCAGCCGGGATACCCTCCCGGAACAGACCGATGTCCTGCTCCGGGCAGTGGACCGGGAATACCAAAAAGTGTGTGATACACTAGCCCGGCTGAATCCCCACACAGAACCGAGGAAAACAACATGATGATAAAAAGCGGATACCAGGAGGGGCTACATTACCAAAGTGGCTCCCCTGCCCCACCGATGCGCTGGAGGAACAGCTGCGCGGCCAAATGAATTTTTCCAGTGGGGAGGGCACCGGGACGGCATTCCATGTCACACTGCCCTTTGCCATCGATCCCACCCCGACCGCCGTGGCTGATAACACAGCCGACTCCATTGATCTGACCGGTATGCAGATCCTGCTGGCGGAGGATAACGAACTCAATATGGAGATCAAGCAATTTTTCATTGAACAGCACGGCGGCACCGTCCTCCCGGTACAGAATGGCCAAGAAGTCGTCAAGCATTTTGCCGTCTCCGCCCCTGGCGAGATCGACCTCATTCTAATGGATGTAATGATGCCGGTCATGAATGTCTACAAAGCCACCCGGGTCATCCGGCAGATGTCGCGTCCCGATGCAAAGACTATCCCTATCCTAGCCATGAGCGCCAATGCCTTCCAGGATGATGTACAAAAAAGCCGGGCCGTCGGTATGAATGCACACCTCCCAAAACCCCTAAGCACTGAAAACCTGCTGGGGGCCATCGCGCGCTACATCACCCGAAAATGATTTTATTCTATGTCCCCGGTAAAGGAGTCCATTCCCTTATGCACGCCAAGAAAGTTTTGATTCCGTTTCTCCTGCTGCTGGCACTGGTCCCGCTGTGCGCCTGCACCGCCACAGTGCCCACCCCTGGCGTCCCCCTGCCCCAGTTGGTGATCGGCAGTGATAATTACCCTCCCTACAATTACACCGATGAAAACGGCTTCCCGGCCGGCGTGGATGTAGCACTGGCCCGGGAGGCCTGCCGCCGCATTGGCTACGAGCCCGTCTTTCGGCTCATTGATTGGGACCAAAAGGATGAATTTCTGCAAAATGGTGAGGTTGATTGCCTGTGGGGCTGCTTTTCCATGAATAACCGGGAGGAAAGTTACCTATGGGCCGGGCCCTACGCCTGCAGCCGCCAAGTGGTGGCCGTCCGGCAAGATAGCGATATTCAGTCCCTGGGAGATCTCGCCGGCCATCGCGTCGCGGTACAGATCAGCTCCAAGCCGGAAGAGATCTTCTCCGCCGGCACCGATCCCCGTCTGCCCACTGTCAGCAATATCTACTGTCTGTTAAGGATGGAGGATGTGGTTTCTGCCCTGCGCAAAGACTATGTAGATGCCTGCGCCGGCCACGCTGCCGCCCTTACCGCGCAGCTGCAGTACACCAATACCCCCTACCGTCTGCTGGAGGAATCCCTGCTGCGTTCCGAGGTCGGGGTCGCCTTTGCCCGGGAAGGCGATACTGCCCTGCGGGACCGCCTGCACACCGCCCTGGTGGAAATGTTCGCCGATGGCACCATTGAGAAAATCCTGGCCGAATACGGTTTGGACCCGGCCGATGCTCTAGGAGGAACGGCCGGTGAGTAAACAACAGAATAAACGGATCTGGGACTGGAACCCCAAGCCTCGCTCCGTCATTATTGTAGGGATCCTGCTGTTTTTGCTGGTGGTGCTGGTACACGGTCACGCGGAATATCAGATCACCGCCTCCCTGGCGCGGGATACCGCCAACACCCTGCGGCAGCAGTGCATCAGCTTTTATAAGCTAGCCAGCGGCGACCGTGTTAAAAGCCTGTTCCGGCTTTCGGATAACCTGCTGGAGCTGAGCTATCACCTGCGGGATGATCCTGAACTCATTAACGATGAATACCTGGAGCAAAGCGTAGACCGTCTGCGCCTGACCGGCGTGGCCCTGCTGGATGGCGATCTAAGCCTAGAGGCCTCCGATTATACCCGTCCCATGCAGGGCTCCCCCTGGCAGAATACCACCGAAGGCAGCCTGTTCTACAGGGTGGCCGGCACCAATAAAATCTATGCCGAACGAGTGCAGTATGATGGCCGCTACTATGATGTCTGCGCTGTTCCCCGGCTGGATGCCCCCGGTCTCCTCATCGGATTTTACGAACAGCCCGCTGGACTGATTCTGGATGTCGAGGAGGATATGACCACCCTTCTCAATGGTATTTACATCAATCGCGGCGGCACCTACATCATCACAGCCGGAAACACCATATTGGCCGGCAGCGATGATGCCCTTCAGGGCGAGAAAACCGACTCGCTCCCCATTCTGCAGGCGCTGAACCAGCTCCCTCACGATGACCAGCTCCACCTCTTCCACAGTGAAGGCGGCATCTACCTGGGCTGCCGCACCGCCTGCGAAGGCTGTCAGCTCTACATTTATTTCCCGGCGCTTTCTACCTTTGCCGCTACAGCGGCGGTATCCGCCGTGTTCGTGGCGCTGTATACCGCCTTTTGGTATATTCTCTCCATTGCTCGCAGCCGCGCCTTGTACCAAAGCAGCCAAAAGCTGCAGGAGAGCAACCTTCACCTGCAAAAGACTGTCAATATGCTGCGCTCGCTGCAGAACATCTATTTTGCTTCCTTCTACATCGATCTGACCCAGAATTCCTGCGAAAGCATTTTCCTGCCGCAGTGGCTGGCCCATTACCTGCCGCAGAATAGCTCCTACACCGATATGAAGGACGCCCTGACGCAGAATCTTGTCCTGGAGGAATACCGGCCGATGCTGGATGAGCAGCTCAGTCCCGAGGCTATCCGGGAGACCCTGCGACAGGAAAACCTCACCGATGTACGCCATAGCTTTTATATCGATTACCGGGCCTGGTGGGATGATACCCTAAACTGGAGCCGTGTCACCATCACTGTTGTGGATTTTGATGCGGTCGGTAAGCCCCACCATGTTTTGGCCGTGCTGCAGGATGTCGGCCCGGAAAAAGAACGGGAAGCCCGATACCAGGCACAGATCATTGCTGAAGCAGAGGAAGCACGGCTGGCCAGCATTGCCAAATCTGAATTCCTGCGCCGCATCAGCCACGATCTGCGCACCCCCATCAATGGCATCCAGGGCTACATCAATATGGCCGCTCACTATCCCGATGATCTTGCCCTCCAGATAAGCTGCCGGGATAAAGCTGCCATTGCCCTGCACACCCTGCTGGATATCGTCAACAATGTACTGGATATGAGCAAACTGGAAAGCAGCGCCATCGATCTCGAGCAGCGTTCCTTCTCCCTCTCTGCCACCCTGCAGGAGGTCAGCGCTGTCATCGAACCGCAGGCCGCTGAATTCGGCATCCGGTACGAAGCCCCCACTGAAGCCCCCCTGTCAAATGTCCGTCTCATCGGCAGCCCCAATCATTTGCAGCGCATCCTGTGCAACCTGGCCGGCAATGCCGTAAAATATGGCCGCAGCGGCGGCTATGTCCGGCTGGGCAGCCGGGTCCTTTCCCACAGCGAAGGCTGTGTAACGGTCGAATTCACCTGCGAGGATAACGGTATCGGCATGAGTGAGGAATTCCAGCAGCATCTGTTTGAACCTTTCGCACAGGAGGCCGATGACGCCCGCACCCAGTACCAAGGCACTGGTCTGGGTCTTTCCATCGTTGAAAAGCTGGTATCCGCCATGCACGGCACCATCACCTTCAATTCCCAAAAGGGTGTTGGCACCTCCTTTCGGGTCGTGCTGCCTTTCGGCATCGATCGCACCGCTCCCACCGCTCCGGTTCCACTGCCCACAGCCGATTTCACCGGTATTCATATCCTGCTGGCGGAGGATAACGACCTCAATATGGAGATCGCGGAATTCCTGCTGCAGGAACATGGCGCCACCGTGTCCCGCGCCTGGAACGGCCGGGAAGCCCTGGAGCTCTTTTCGGCCAGTGCGCCCGGCTACTATGATCTCATCCTGATGGACATTATGATGCCGGTAATGGATGGCACAGCAGCGGCCCGGGCCATCCGCGCACTGCCCCGCCCTGATGCTAAAGCCATCCCCATCCTGGCCATGAGCGCCAATGCCTTCAGCGATGATATCCGCCAAAGCCTGGCCGCC
>ENA-ORTS01001665-ORTS01001665.1-human-gut-metagenome-genome-assembly--contig:-NODE-1665-length-14618-cov-3.274394_pt1 | contig 14618 bp, 11 predicted proteins | sample MGYA00241911_ERZ509186 | MGnify/ENA primary metagenome ERZ509186 (study PRJEB26280, sample SAMEA2338852) | human gut metagenome | biome: human gut; feature: human-associated habitat; material: faeces...
TAGAACATTATTTACAGGAGGCTTTGGCACAGACGAAATCCAAGCATCTCAATTAATGAATATGTTTTATTTTGCGTTCTTTGTATATTTAATTTTTGCAGGAAGAAAATCGGAGTCGAAAACATTATTTCATAGAATTTGTATATGGTGTGTTTGTTTAATAACTGCATATGGATTATTATATGTTTTCCAGAATCAAACACCTCTTGAATGGGGATATATTTGGGGAATTCAAGGAAGGTATTTTACTCCGGTACTTGTTTTATTTATGTATAGTCTTTCAACAAAAGGATCTTTTGATCAGAATGAAAAGATAAGTCTTATAAATTTAAATATGTTTTTAAATACATGTATGCTATTTGAATTATTCTTTTTAAGGACTATGTTGTAGGAGGTGGTTAATTTGGAATATCTGATTTTTATTCTAGGTTGCCTAATTGCTTGTGCGATTGCATTTGCAGTCAATAAGGCTAAAGTGTTTAACTTTATGAATCAAATTAAAAAAGATTTTTTTGCTTATATTATTGAATTTGTAATGTCAATTATATCTTTGGTTCTATTGTTTCAATGCTTTATATTTTATCATTATTGGCATAACTTCAATGTAATTTTATATGTTTTATCGATTGTTAGTTTATCTATATTATTTATTGTGATATGCAAAATGATAAACAATAGTAAGAGTGATTTAAGTAAACTGTTTATTATTATTATGATTCCTATTGGATTAACATTCTTAATGTGTATGTTACCAGACTATGTACCGGATGAACAAGCACACTTTCAAAGAGCTTATCAAGTTTCGTGGTTTCATTTAAGTACTGAGATCCATGGAATGATTGACTCAGATTACGCAATTATGAAATTCAGTAATTATAAGAATATTTTTTCTTATATCAATATCAATCCTAATCCTACGTATAAAATGTATCATGAGGCGTGTGCTTATAACTTCATCTGTTATATTTTACCTGCTATTGTTCTTGCAATATCTAGAGTATTACATTTCTCTTTATATTTATCATACTATTTAGGTAGAATGGCAAACTTGATTTTGTATATTGTATTAATTTCGTATGCGATAAAGATTACACCAAAATGTAAGAAAATCTTCTTTGTGTTAGGCTTTAATCCAATGTTTATTCATTTGGCTGCTTCCTATTCAGCAGATGTATTGGTAACAAGTATCTCTGTACTTTCCATTGCCTATTTCTTATATTTGTTTGAAAAAGCAGAAATCAGTAAAAAAGATGTCATAATTGTTTTGACAATGATATTTATCATTGCGATGACTAAATATGTCTATTTACCAGTCTTTGGTATTTATTTTGCAATCATTCCAAAATTGTTAAAAATGCCAAAAATAAATTGGATTGTTTTAGTCGTTTGTGCGATTGTTGGTTGTGCTTATATTTATGTTTCATTAAAACTAAATACAAATACGGAAGTAATTGCTTCTCAAAAAGAATATTATGAAGCTGCCAATGTAGATGGGGCTCGCCAATTAGAATTTTTATTATCGGATAAATTGAACATTCTGAGAGTTTTAAAAGCAACCTTTGTAACTAAAATATTCTATTATTTTGATAACTTTATAAACCGTTTGGGTTGGTTAACAATATTTATTAATAAATTCTCATTTGTTTTCTATTATGTGATCCTAGTGTTAGCGCTATTTGTAGAAGATGCGAAATTAAATATTAAAAACCGAATCTGGTTTGTTGTTATTGGCGGTATTATTTCAATCCTTGTTGTTATGGGATTGTACTTATACTTTACACCAGTTGGATGGTTGACTTCTGAAGGCGTGCAAGGAAGGTATTTTATACCTTGTGCTGCTTTATTCTTGGTGGCTCTTTCAAATGGATTGTTGAAAAAATTCGATAACAATCTATTGTTTGCCGTATCTGTATTTGTGATAAATATTTTAGTTGCAAATGATATTTTAATGTTCTTCATTTAAATGATGAAATTAGCTTTACGATAGTAAAGCTTTTTTTTAATGATTTTGCTATAATTTAAGATAGATATTTTAAATCGAGGTGTTTCATAATGAAGAAAATATTGGTAACACAATCATCTATGCCTAGTTTAGAGGAATATGTAGAAGAAATAAAAGATATGTGGGATACGCATTGGCTTACAAATATGGGGCCTAAACATAAAAAATTACAAGAAGAATTGATTGAATATTTAGATGTTGAAAACATTGATTTAATGACAAATGGACATATGGCTTTAGAGTTGTCATTACAAGCATTAAATTTAAAAGGAGAGGTTATTACAACTCCATTTACTTTTGCATCAACTACACATGCGATTGTTCGTAATGGATTAGAACCTGTATTCTGTGATATTGATCCTGTTGACTTTACAATGGATGTCACAAAATTGGAATCTTTGATTACAGATCGTACTTGTGCCATTATGCCAGTACATGTATATGGCAATGTTTGTAACATTGAAGAGATTGATCGTATTGCTAAAAAATATGGTTTAAAAGTGATTTACGATGCAGCACATACGTTTGGTGAAACATACAAAGGTAAAGGCATTGGTTCTTATGGGGATGTTTCTTGTTTTAGTTTTCATGCGACAAAAGTATTTAATTCCATTGAAGGTGGAGCTGTTTGTTTCGGTAATGAATTAAAGGATTTTGGATTAGATTTATATCGTTTGAAAAATTTTGGTATTCGTGGACCTGAAACAGTGGATGCAGTGGGTGCAAATGCGAAAATGAACGAATTCTGTGCGGCCATGGGAATCTGCAACTTAAGACATGTTGATGAAGAAATTGAGAAACGTAGAAAAGTGGTAGAAAGATACCGTAGCCATTTAGAAGGTGTAGCTGGAATTCAATTAAGTCCAATTCAAAAGGATGTAAAATCAAACTATGCATATTTCCCAGTTGTATTTGATGAAAAAGAATTTGGTGCTACTAGAAATGAAGTGTTTGATAAATTAGCACAAAATGGCATTGGTGCTAGAAAATATTTCTATCCATTAACAAATAGTTTTGATTGTTTCCATGGAAAATATGATTTAGATCAAACGCCTGTAGCTCGATATATTAGTAATAGAGTATTAACGTTACCTTTATATGCAGATTTGGCATTGGAAGATGTTGATAGAATTTGCGCTATAATTTTAAATTGTAATAATTTTAGATAATTTGAAGTTTTGAATGTTATCATTTGTACTTTTTAATAATCTTTTTGCCATTATTAGCAAGTTTTATATTTTAACAAATGTTCCATGATATAGTGGATGTAGAGGTTCACCTATAGAAAGGAATATTTTATATGAAACGGTTATTAGGTGTTGTATTGGTGTTAGTTGTGGCATGTATTCCAATGAATATACATGCCCAGGAGGTTGTGGATTCTTTTGAATATACTGGTCAAAAGATAGAGATTAAAAATGCAGAGATGTATTTTACTCAATCATGGGAGAAGTTAGATGAAGCTCCAACAGATTGTGGTGCATACATTGCATGGACAAGTGATGAAAAACTTATTCACTTTGAAATCAATCCTAAAAAAGTACCAGTAAAGGTTACTTACAACAAGGATTGGAGAGAAGGAGATTTAGAAGAAGAGAAATATTTATGTGATTATGTTGGTGATTTTGAGTTTAAGTTGAGAATAGATACAGATGGTAATATTAACTCATTGGACAATTATCAAGGAAATTATAATTTTCAGTTTGAGCCAAAGAATGTTAAGAACATTGAAGTTGCAAAGACTAGAATCACGCATCCAGATGTTGAATATGTTTATTCTGAGGATGGTATTAGTATTTATAGTGATATAGATCATGTAAAACCAATTTTATTAAAAGATGTTGGGGAATATACAGTAGCGTTTAATTTGGATGAACGATATTATGAATCAGTTCCATTCAAAGTAACGATTCTTCCTAAAACTATTGAATTAAAACCAAATAAACAATTTAAATACTTTGGTGAAAAAGATCCAGTCTTAGAAAATGATGATTATATATTAACAAGAGAACCAGGGGAAGATATTGGTGATTATAAACTTACTGTACAAAGTAAGTCAAAGAATTATAAATATGAAATCATTGAGAATGATGTGTTTAAAATCTTAGGGAAGGATGCAATTCATAGAAATGAAACTAAGGGACCTTCTTTTAAAATTGATAAAGCAGTTGAAAAAACAACTCATAAAGAAACTCCTGTTTTGAATAAAAGTCAATCAAAAATAACTACTGGTATTCAGACTAAAACATTTCCATATTCGATAACTTTAATGTTTAGCTTGTTAGTTATATTCATTTTCATCTTTAAATTCATTTAGATTAGAAATGAATAAGCTTCAGATACCGCTTACAATCTACAATGAATTATATTATGGAATGGTTATAAAATTTAAGTATCAATTCAGTTTTAATTTGTAAATATTTTTGCTTAACATGTATTTAACAAATCATTATATTTTAAATAGGTTTATTTACCTTTACTATATTATTAAAATCTCTTTAAAGTATCGTATTTAAAGGAATATGATTAACATTTTGTCAATTTAGGTGTACTTGACAATGACTCTTATGAGGGTTAATATTTAACAGAAACTTTTGGGTAAAAAGTGTTAGTTATAACTTAAATATAGCTTTTATAGGTTATAGAAAGATACATTTAGGGAAGATTATTAGTAGCTGGTATTCCGCACTTAGATTGACCTGATCATTTATCTATTATGAAGGGGTAGGGGAAATTGTATCTAAGCTATAACGTTTGGGTTGAATATATAGACTCGTATATTACGAGCCTTTTTTAATGAAATGGGGATCTACATGAGTAAAAATTTAAAAAAGAGTAATACACGCTGGCCTTTAGTTGTTTATGATGTCATTGTTTATATTATTGCTTCGATATTATTACTATGGATATATGGAGGAAATGGAAATCTAACAAACACAGGTTCTTTACAGTTATCTATAATAGGATTTGTATGTATATTTATCTGTCGAATGATAGGTAATATATACGGACAGATTTGGCGTTATGGTGGTATTCAAGGCTATATTCGTTTAATTTTTTCAGATGCGATAGCTTTTATTCTATTAATTATTCTACAAGCTACATTACCGATTGAAAGAATCACCTTTGATCGAGCATTGAGTTTAGTCTGTGTGAACTTATTAGGTGCAGTTAGTATTCGTATGATTTACCGTTATGCATATTTATATAGTAATAATGAAACATCAAAGGGTAAGTTTTTAAGTAAGTTATTATATAGATTTTCTGGACTAACTACAGGAACGGATAAAGAAGTTCAAAAAATCAAAATTGCGATTATAGGTGCAGGACGAGTAGGAGCTAGTTTTGCCGAAGAATTAGTAAATGATGAAAAAGCCGTATATGTACCTCGCTGTTTTATTGATATCGATAAAACAAAAGTAGGAAGAGAAGTGAATGGTATTCCTGTTTGGTATGCAGATGAAACTACATTGGATAAGTTAAAGGCTTATGAGGTACAAGAAATTGTATTCGCAATTCCTAATATGGATGTCAACAAAAAGAAATGTTTATACAATCATTATAAGAATGCAGGATATAAAGTAAAAGTTTATGACTATCCAACATTATATACTGCAGGAAGCAAACGTAACTTAAGAGAATTTGATATTGAAGAATTATTGTTCAGAAAACCATTAGCTGTCACAAATGAACAAACATATGCATATTATAAAGATAAAGTCATCTTAATTACAGGTGGTGGAGGATCTATTGGATCTGAATTATGTAGACAACTAGCTAAGATGGATCCTAAACAAATCATTATATTAGATATCTATGAAAATGGTGCTTATGATGTACAACAAGAATTAAAGATTGCCTATGGTAATGCAATCAATCTTCAGATTGAAATTTGTTCAATCACACATAAAAAAGCATTAGAAAAAGTATTTAAACAATACCATCCACAAATCATAATCAATGCCGCTGCACATAAACATGTACCATTAATGGAACATAATTGTGTAGAAGCAATCTATAACAATGTATTTGGAACAAAGAACTTAATTGAACTATGTGAAAAATACAATGCACAACGTTTTATGATGGTATCAACTGATAAAGCAGTGAATCCAACAAATGTAATGGGAGCCACAAAGCGTATGTGTGAAATGATGGTTCAATCTGCAAGTACATATGGAAATGTAAAATATAGTGCTACACGATTTGGAAATGTATTAGGAAGTGCAGGATCTGTCATTCCGTTATTTAAAAGACAAATTGCGAAGGGAGGTCCAATTACATTAACAGATAAAAGAATCATTCGTTATTTCATGACCATTCCAGAAGCTAGTCAATTAGTTCTACAATCAGGAGCTATGGCTAATAATGGAGAACTATTTGTATTAGACATGGGACAACCAGTTAAGATTCTAGACATAGCAGAGAACATGATTAAACTGTCTGGAGCACATGATATTGAAATTATTGAAACAGGATTACGTCCTGGAGAAAAACTATATGAAGAACTGTTGATTAATAGTGATACACTAACAAAAACAGACAACGATTTGATCTTCATTGAAAAGGATACACCACTTCCTAAAGAAGAAATAAATGAAAAACTTCAAGTACTTAAAAAAGCCATTGAAAACGAAGATGACAATGATGCTAGAGAAGCATTAAGAAGTGTTGTACCAACATTTAGAAGACCAGAAGAAATAAATAAGCAAGTAGCATAGAAGGGAAGTAAAGAATATGAATTATTTGATAGTAGTAGCACATCCCGATGATGAAGTACTAGGAGCAGGGGCTACAATTCATAAATTAATTAAAGAAGGTCACAACGTAGCAGTAGCGATTATGGTATCGCAGGCTGCAGCTAGAAAAGATTTATCTTCTACATTAACTTCTGATGAAAAAGAGGCGTTGAACTTATTAGGAGTTAATAAAGTTTATCATGCAAACTTTCCTAATATTAAGATGAACACAGTTGCACACTTGGATTTAGTGCAATTTGTAGAGAAATGTATTGAAGATTTTTCAGCTGATGCGATTATTACTCATCATCCTTCAGATACAAATAATGATCATGTTCAAACCTCTTATGCTGTACAAGCAGCAAGTCGATTATTTCAAAGAAGAGAAAATCTTCCTCAATTAAAACAACTTCTTTATATGGAAGTACTATCTAGTACAGAATGGTCATTTGATTCTTCAGCAAATCGTTTTATGCCAAATTACTTTGTGGAAGTAGGTAAAGAAGGGATCGATTTAAAAATCAAAGCATTATCCATGTATAAGGGAGTAATGCGTCCTTATCCACATCCACGTTCAAATGAAGCGTTAGAAGGATTAGCTGCATATAGAGGCGCTCAATCTGGATGTAATTATGCAGAAGCTTTTGAATGCGTGTATATGAGGGGATAATACATGTATAAATTATTTATTAAAAGATTATTGGATATTGTACTTTCTGGAATTGCGATTATTGCTTTATTACCATTATATATAATAATTGCGATAATTGTACGAATCCAGATGGGAAGTCCGGTTTTGTTCTCACAGGATAGAATTGGTAAAGATGAAAAGATTTTTAAACTTTATAAATTTAGATCAATGACAAATGAAAAGGATGCGAATGGAGAATTACTTCCTGAAAAGGAAAGATTGACTAAGTTTGGGATTGCTCTTAGATCAACATCATTAGATGAGCTTCCTGAATTATTTATGATTCTTAAAGGGGATATGTCAATTATTGGTCCACGTCCGCAGCCTAAATTTTATTTACCTTATTATGATGACTGTGAACGTATTGGGCATAATGTTAGAGGGGGACTTTTACCACCTGATAGTTTATGTGGGGAATGTCAATGTGATTGGGAAACACAATTAAAGTATGAAGTTTATTATGCTGAAAATGTTTCTTTTTTATTAGATATAAAAGTTATTTTGTATACGTTTATCATTCTATATAAAAGGTTGAAAAACAATTATGGAGCTGATGATAGACCAATGTTAAATCAATATCGTTCAAATAAGGAATTCACTTTAGAAGAAAAAAACAAATGGTTGTCGTTAGGTATTGAAATTAAGGAATAATTGGAGAATAGTATGAATTTAGATAAAATTAAAACACCTTATTATATTTTTTATGCAGATGATTTTATTAATAATTATCATGAATTAGAAACATCGATGAAATCAGTATATGAAAATTATAAAATAGCTTATTCATTTAAAACAAATTACACACCTGCCGTTTGTAATCTCATTAAAAATCTTGGAGGTTATGCAGAAGTAGTTTCAGATATGGAATATGAATTGGCTTTAAAAGTTGGTTTCAATCCAGAATGTATTGTGTATAATGGTCCGGGAAAAGGTGATATGCTAGAACATTGTCTTTTAAATAAAGGTATGCTTAATATTGATAATCTAAGAGAACTTGAAAGGGTTTGTGATTTTGCAAAATTAAACATAGATAAAAATTTTAAAGTTGGTATTAGAGTTAATTTTGATATTGGTAATGGTCTACATTCTAGATTTGGTTTGGATGTTGAAAACGGCGATTTTGATTATGCATTAACAAAAATTGGTGCAATCGATAATTTGACTGTTCAAGGTCTACATTTTCATATTAGTCGTGCAAGAGGCCTAGATTCTTGGAAGAATAGAATTGTTGGTTTGTTAGAGTTAGTAAAAAAATATAGATTAGATTACTTAAAATATATAGATTTAGGTAGTGGAATGTATGGAAAGTTAGATCCTGAGTTACAAGAACAATTTGGATTAACGCCAACATATGTAGATTATGCAAATGTTGTTGCGGGTGAAATGAGTAGCTTTTATGAAAATAGCATAAATAAACCTATGCTTATTACAGAGCCTGGAACTACGCTTGTATCAAAGTATTTTCATGTATTTATGAGTGTTTTGGATATAAAAGAAATAAGAAACAAGTATTTTGCATTGCTTGATGGAAGTTTTCATAATGTAGGTGAGATTTGTGGACTGAAAAAGGTACCTATGAGAATTACAACAAGTAAAAATTCTACATCGTATAATAATGTTGATTTTGTTGGATATACATGTTTAGAACAAGATGTGATTTATTCAGGATATAATGGAAAGTTAGCCATTGGTGATATAGTTGAAATTTGTAACGTTGGAGGATATTCAATTGTAGATAAACCTCCATTTATTCATCCTGATATTCCAATTTATATGATAAAAAATAATGAGATTACATGTATTAAAAAAGAACAAACATTAAATGATATATTTGCACCTTATGTATTTGAGTAGAGGAGGAAATAATGAAACCTATTACTATTATGATGAGTGCTAGTGGGTCACAATTTGCACCAGGAATAATTAAATGTTTTAAAAACAATGGAGAAAGAGAAATCACGGTTATTGGTGGTGATATGAGCTCTGATCCCACCAATAAATATTTAGTTGATAAATTTTATCAAGTTCCTGCTGCTAAAGATCCTAATTATGTTAATGCTATAATCGATATTTGTAAGAAAGAAAATGTAGACATTTTTATTCCGCAGATGTCTGCTGAATTACCAGTACTTTTAGAAAATATTGAAAGTTTTGAAGCAGAGAATATAAAAGTATCAATGACAATAAATGATAATTTGTATATAGCAAATAATAAGTTAAAGTTATTTGATTTTATGAGTAAAAATGAAATTCCTGTATCAAAATATACTGTAATAAAATCTATTGATGATTTTGATAGAGCTATTCAAGAAGTTGGTTATCCACAGAAGCCTGTATGTATAAAATTAACTGAAAGCAGTGGAGCAAGAGGAGTAAGAATTATAGACTCAACTAAATCTAGGTTTGATATTTTTGCTAATGAAAAACCAGATTCTTTTTTTATTTCTTATGAAGATATGAAAAAAACATTGCAAGAAGCAGATGTGTTCCCTGAAATTATGGCTATGGAATATTTATCAGGAGATGAATATGATGTAGATTTAATTGCTGATAACGGAAAAGTTTTATATATGGCGGGAAGAAGAAATCCGGTTATGGTAATGAGCATTACACAGGAATCTATTTTAGAAAGAAATGATGAAGCATATAAAATTGCGAAAGAAGTAGTTGAAAAATTAAAACTTGATGGAAATATTGGCTTAGATTTTAAATTTGCAGAAGATGGAAGTTGTAGACTTTTAGAGATTAATCCTAGAATTGATGCAACAGTTTCAATATTTGCTGCAGGTGGTTTAAATTTGCCTTATCTACAAATTAAACATTTACTTGGTGAAACACTTCCAGATATTAATGTTCAATATGGTACAAGATTGAAAAGAAGATATTCGGAAATGTTTACTACTAAGAATGGTAAATTTTTAAGTTGGTAATAATGATGCATATGTCGAAGTAAAGAGGTAAAAATGAAAGTTCTGATTATTGGCGAAAATAGTTTTCTCGGTAATAATGTTAAACAATATCTAGAAAAAAGTAATGAATATGATGTAGATATTGTTGATTCTCACGAAGGTTGGAAAAAAGTTTCCTTTTCTGAGTATAGAGTTATAATCAATGTTAGTGCGATAGTACATAGGTTTAATGAAATAGATGAATCTTTATATTTTGAGGTGAATAGAGATTTAGCATTAGATTTAGCCAACAAAGCAAAAAAATCTGGTGTGAGTCAATTTATTCAAATCTCGACTATGGGTGTGTTTGGTATTGAATTGGGAGAAGAACATGAAAAATTTGGATATCATCCGGGTACACCTTATGAACGTAGCAAATATGAGGCTGATATTAAACTTGAAGAATTGCGAACTTCTCAGTTTCATATATGCATTGTTAGACCACCAATGATATATGGTAAAACAAATAAAGGCAATTTTCCAAAGTTGGAGAAATTTGCAGTGAAATCACCCATATTTCCAAAATATAGAAATCTTAGAGATTTCATCTATGTTGAAAATCTAAGTGATTTTTTGAAATTTTCAATAGATAATGATTTGAATGAAAACACATATCCTAGAGATAGTCATAGAATCAGTACATATGAAATGGTTCAAAAAATTGCAAGTTGTAAACAAAAAAAAATAGTATTAACTAGAATTTTCAATCCATTTATTAGAATGATTTATAAAAGTAACCATACACTTCGTAGTGTTTTTGGTGATAATTACTGTACTATGCCGGTTTGTTCAAAAAATTGGAAATGTCCATACGAGTTTTCAACTGCACTCGAAAAAATGTATAATGAAGATTGAAGAAAAGGAAGATAAGTATGAAAAAAATAATTTTGTTTTCATGTAAAGATTATAATTTTTATAATTTTAGAAGTGAATTTATTTTGAAATTAAAAAGTTTAGGATATGACGTTCTTCTTGTAAGTCCATATGGAGAAAAAATAGATTATTTTACGGAAAAAGGGATTAGATTTACAAATATTGATATAAATCGAAGAGGAATGAATGTAGTTGAGGAATTGAGGTTGTTAAGAGATATAAAGAAAATATTGATTGTAGAAGAGCCAGATTTAGTATTAACTTATAATGGTAAAACATCTTATTATCCAAGCTATTTATGCAAGAGACTACATATACCTTGTATCGTTAATAATGCAGGTGTTATGAAAGGAAATCCATTACTGATTGCCATAGTAGAATTATTATATAAAATATCAGAGAATAGGGCTAATTGTATTATGTATCAAAACAGTTATGAAAGAGATTATACACAAGCTTTACTAAAAAATAGAACTCATTATCGTCTTTTGCCTGGATCTGGTGTAGATCTAGAAAAATATCCGTATACAGAATATCCATATAATAATGGAAAAATAATTATAGATTATGTAGCAAGAATTGTAAGATTTAAAGGTATTGAAGAATATTTAGCATGTGCTAAGTATATAAAGGAAAAATATCCATTTACGGAATTTAGAATATTTGGTGATTATGATGACGAGCAATACAGACCAATTATTGATGAACTTCAGGAAAAAGGAATTGTAAATTATTATGGTGTTGTTAAGGATATGTATTCGAGGGTTGCAGAATCAAATTTGTGTATCCACGTAAGTGAATATGAAGGAATGACCAATACAATACTTGAACATAGTTCTGTAGGAAGACCTTGCATTGGATCTGCTGTTCCAGGAGTGATGGATGGAATTACGGATGGTGTTACGGGATATGTTTGCAATGTAAATGATGTTCAATCGCTGATAGAGAAGGTTGAACAGTTTCTTGAACTTTCATTTGAACAAAAAGAAAAGATGGGAAAAGCAGCCAGAAAAAAAATGGAAAGAGAATTTGATCGCAATATCGTAACAAAGATTTATTTAGAAGAAATTGCTTCTATTTTGGGTGATTAGAATTAAATAGGTATCTAGAGGATATACGAATTTGAAAGAAAATTGTTACAAATAATTACGGTGAAGAAATTAATAATATATTAGGAGTGAATAAAATGGCTAACATATTATATGCTGGTTTTTTTGCCTTACCAGATAAGGATGCAGCGGCTAATAGAGTTATGAATAACGCAAAAGCTTTTAGAGATGCGGGTAACACAGTCTTTTTTTTAGATGAGCAAAATAAACCGATTGAAAATGAGCACAGTGTTGCAGGATTTAAGACTTGGTCCATTGAAAGACCTACAAATTTTTTTGGATTATTAAAAAAAATGACTAGTATTAAAAATATTGTTAATTTGGTCAATACAGTAAATAATATTGACATTATCATTGTTTATAATTATCCTGCAATCGCAATGTTAAAATTAATGTTTTACTGCAAAACTTCAAAAATTAAATTGGTTTCAGATTGCACTGAATGGTACTCTGGCAAAGATTACAGTTTTCCAATGAATATATTAAGTGCAGGAGATTCTTTATTAAGAATGAGCTACGTACAAAAAAAGCTTGATGGAATAATAGGTATTAGTAGTTATCTATGTGATTATTATTCTAAATGTAAAAATGTTATATTTGTACCACCACTTGTTGATAAATGTGAGTTTATTTGGAATCAAGATAAATTTGAATATAATCCAAATAAACTTAATTTAGTATATACTGGCAATCTTGGCAAAAGCAAAGAAGTTTTTTTGCCAATAATAGATGGTATTATAAATTCGAAAAACAAGGAAAATATTGTCCTAAGAATTGTAGGTGCTACTAAAGATCAATTCATTGAACTCTGTCCTAATGCTGAAGAAAAAATTAAAACTTTAGGAAATTCATTGATATTTTTAGGAAGAATAACACATGCTGAATCTTTAAAAGTACTAGTTTCTTCTGATTATTTGATTTTTTTTAGAGAAAATAATCGTGTTACAAAAGCTGGATTTTCTACTAAGTTTGTTGAAGCTATATCTAGTGGAACTAAAGTGATAACTACAGACACTGGTGATATAAAATACTATATAAACAATATTAATTGTGGATATATTGTTGAGGATTACCATTCTTTATCGATTCTATTGGATAAAGATATTAATGAATTGAAACAGAAAAATGAATTGTATGATACAAATATATTTGATTATAAAAATTATGTTGAAGAATTTAGTAAATGGATTGGTTGTGTTTTAAAACAAAATTAATAAAAACTACTTTAGTCAAAAATAGGAAAAGAGGATTGTTAAGTGTATATTTCAAAGAACAAATTAAAACAAACTTTTATAGCAATAATTATATGTGTCTTAGCTATAGCAAATGCTTCACCTAAACTATTATCTTTAGGAATAGAAAGACAAGTATATTTTAGTTTTCTGCTTTTTTGTTTTATCTTTTCTTTTTTCAAGTTACTTAAAGGCACTATGTTTAAGAAAATCTATTTACTAAATATTATTGTTGTAATATTAATGTTTATATTTCCTTTTATCAGTGCGGAAATTACATATGCAAATAGATATTTATTTTTATCAGGATTACTTTTGTATCCCATGTTATATGAAGCAACTAAAGAAACCAGAATTCCTTTTATAATTATAAAAATACTTTTAATTTGGTCTATTTATGTTTGTTTTCATACCATTGTTGTCTGTAATCAATTTTCATATGCATCAAGAATGGCTGATGTAAGTTTGTTGTATCAATCAATGGGAGTTGGTGGATATATGTTTATTTATGCAATTTCATTGGCTAGTGTTATATTGTTCTCGTATATTATAAATAATGATATAAAAGATAACAAAACAAAGCTTTTTTTAATAATATGGTTTATATATATATTAACTGTTTATAAATCTAATTTTATGACGGCCGTATTAGTTTCGATAATTGGTGCAGCATTAAGTGTATTATTTAAAAGAACAACATTAAAAAACAAGGTTGTTCTAATTTTGGTTTTCATAATTTTTTTCATTTTTCTGATGGGTCCATGCCTAGAATTACTTGAAACCGTAATAACAAATATTTTACCTGAGTCTGGGCGTATTAGACAAATATTCTCAGGATCAGAGGGCGTTTTTCAAGCCATTATCAATGAATTTATTAGTGATAGAATGCCAACAATTCAAACAAGTATAAATGCTATTAAAGAAAATTCTCTGTTCGGTATAATATTTAGTTCGAAAGAAATAAATTTTGGAGAACATTCAACATTATTTGACACATTTGCTCTATGGGGAATTCCTATAGGTA
>ENA-ORTS01001675-ORTS01001675.1-human-gut-metagenome-genome-assembly--contig:-NODE-1675-length-14564-cov-5.194776_pt1 | contig 14564 bp, 10 predicted proteins | sample MGYA00241911_ERZ509186 | MGnify/ENA primary metagenome ERZ509186 (study PRJEB26280, sample SAMEA2338852) | human gut metagenome | biome: human gut; feature: human-associated habitat; material: faeces...
AAGTAACTCTCTGTGGATTTTGTAGCATACATCATGAATCTTTAATAATCCTTCTGTGTCAGGTATACAGTCAGCGAAAATCTCCGGCTGACCGTTAACCATCTTATAGTTGTATGCTCCTCTGCCTAAACCTAAATAAAGGTTTGAAGCTTCCTCTGGAGTGAAATGTTCATGAATTTTTCCACTGGCAATTTTGTCATATGTTGTACCACTTACAATTACAAGCTTTACTCCACTTGCAAGTAAAGGCTTCATAGCTGCAACAGCTTCCTCAACAGGAGCCTGTCTTGACATTACGGCTGTTCCGTCCCAGTCGAAAAATATTGCTTTATATTTCTTGGACATATTCTTCTCCTTCCTTATTTAAAGTGATAGGTTCATGATTACTCTTAAATGTAATAGGAACCTGATTAAGTAATTTATATGTAACCTTACCCTGTTCAATTTTGATTCTCATATCGCTACCATGATATTCAACACAGAATTCGTATGACTTCCACTGTTCAGGAAGTTTTGGATGAATTGTAAGTTCGCCTGTGTTAGAACGAACACCTGCGAAACCAAATACAATACCCTGCCATGTTCCTGCCATGTTAGCTGCATGGATTCCTGCATAGAAATTATCATGCATATCATCAAGATCCATTCTTGCTGACTGTGAGAAATACTTGTAAGCTTCTTCATCGTATCCAATCTGGCTTGCAAGGATTCCAAAAATACAAGTAGATAATGATGAATGATGAAGTGTAACTGTCTGATAGAAATCATAGTTTCTCTTAAGCTCTTCTTCTGTAAAGAAGTTACTATGAAGTAACATTCCAAGAATTGCATCAGCCTGTTTTGACATCTTCTGTCTGTAGACAAACAATGGATGATAATTTTCGTATAATAAATGTCTCTTTTCTTCCGGAATCTTAGATTCATCCCAAGGCTTTCTCATCATAAATCCGTCATCCTGTGGATAAATCTGTAATTTTTCATCAAATGGGAAATACATATTGTTAATAATTCTTTCCCAGTATTCTAGTTCTTCGTCTTCAAGTTCTAACTTTTCAACTAACTTGTTGTATGCATCTTCGTCAAGACTCTTCATTCTGTCTAATGCCCACATAGCACTACGAATGTTTTCTCTTGCCATTAAGTTAGTATAGAAGTTATTATCAACGATTGCGTTGTATTCATCAGGTCCTGTTACTGAACAAATACAATATTTGTTATCCTTGCATTCTGCGAAGCATCCTACATCTGCCCAAACTCTTGCAGTTTCAACTAATACTTCTGCTGCTCTGTCGATTAAGTACTGGTCATCACCTGTAATATCAAGGTAGAGCTTAAATGCATATGCAATATCTGCATTAATATGATACTGAGCTGTTCCAAGTGGAAAATATGTTGATGCTTCTTTACCATTGATAGTTCTCCATGGATACAATGCACCTTTCATATGTCCTAATATTCTTGCTCTTTCTCGCGCCTGATCTAGCGTTCCATATCTGTAATCAAGCAATTTCTTTGCAACTTCCGGTTCTGTGTATATCAAAACCGGCAGTACATACATCTCTGTATCCCAGAAATAATGACCTTCGTATCCCTCTCCGGAAAGTCCTTTTGCCCCCATTCCAGTCTTTCCGTCTCTTCCGGCTGACTGGATAATATGGAACAGATTAAAGTGTAAACCCTGCTGTAATTCTTCATTCCCCTTGATCTCTACATCTGCTGTCTTCCAGAAATCCTGCATATAACTCTTCTGCTGTTCTTTGAGCTTCTCATAGCCTTCGCTCTTTGCAGCCGCAAGCTCGTCCTGCACAAAAGCTTCCAGCTTCTCTTTCTCCATGTCAAGACTGGTCGAATAACAGATAAATTTATCGAGTGTCACGCACTCTCCCTCTTTTGCTGACAAGGAAACTCTGGATACTGTATCCATTTCTCCTGCTTCCGCCATCCAGTTCACGTCCGTCACTGTCTGTCCATCACACCATAATTCATGAACACTTCCGCATGCCACAGTCAGGTGACTTCCCTTTGTCGTTCCCTCATAATAGGAAATGTCGTTCTCCGCTTTCACCTTATCAGGATCAAGTCTCCGTCCAAATGGTCCATAGTCCACGATTGGATTTGTTTTTCTTGTATGATTTTCCACATCTGCCTGCATTTTTGACACAAACTCCACCGTTCCAGCATAATTGACTGGTCTGACCTGATAACGGATTGCCATGATATTTTTTCTGGCAAAGGAAACAAGACGGAAAATATGAATTTCTGTCATTTTTCCACTTGAAGCCGTCCATGTCAGTTTCCGCTCCAGAATACCATCCTTCATGTGAAGCGTTCTTGCATACTCTTTTACTTCGCCCTGCTCCATCGTGAACTCTTCACCGTCCAAAATGACATGAATTTCCTTCAGATTTGGCAGATTTAAAAGCGACTGACTCAAAAGCGGTGAACCAAAATTCGCCTCTCCATAGCGGATCTCATTGCTTTCATAAAAGCCATTGACGAAGTTTCCTTCCAGACCGGTATCCACATCGAATGGATACGCCTCCTCGAAAGTTCCTCTTGTGCCAATGTAGCCGTTAGACAGCGCAAATGTCGTCTCATTTCTGTAATTATTTTCTTTTTTGAATTCCGTCTCCGTGATATTCCATTGTTCGATCGGATATATTGGTTTCTTAAACTCCATTATTCACTAACTCCTTCTGTTTTCCTAATACACAATCTCCCAGAACAACTCTTCTCTTTTGACAAACGCATATAAAAATTCTACCGCATCCTCTTTGATCGCATTTTTATGACATGCCAGCGCACGTGCCTTTCTGTTCTTGGAAAAATCAAGTGCCCACATATCTTCCGGAACTGCAAAGCTGATGCGTTCTTCCCATTTTAACAATCCTTTATCAAAATCTTTTGGACACGCAAATGGTTCACAGACATCCATACTCTTCGCATAATCCCAGATGTTATCTCTCTTAGCAGAGCGGTTCGGCCAATTTTCATCCCCGGCATTTGAGTGGACTACTCCTGAAAATAATGTCGGATGATATTCTTTCTCCTCCGTCAGAATCTCTTTAATAAAAAATACCAGACCACTGTGATCCCCATGTCTGTCATATTCTGCAGTTGTAAAAATAATTTCCGGACGTTTTTCCATAATGATCTCTTTTAAATCCTGTTTAAATTGATTTCTTGTATACAACGCAGGTTTTCCATACTTTTCCGCATGATAATCTTTCTTGTCAGGAAGCGCATACGTATGATTCGAACAGTGCGACACATGTACACGGTCTCCCTCGCTGTCATCATATAACTGATGAAGAAAACTCTCTGTCTCATCCATCCCGGTATCCGCATAACCGAGAAATGTCACCTGTCTCCCGTCCAGTCCAAGCACCTGAAGCCCTGCCAGTGTCTCTGGCAGACGGACACTTCCGGTTGCCTCATCATGTCCTTCATAATCTCCGTTTCCTGCCATCACTACATGAACACCAATTCCTTTTGCAAGTGCTTTCTCCATAATACCTGCTGCAAGAAGGATCTCATCATCTTCATGCGGCACGATCACCATAATATTTTTGATTCCTGCATCCAGTTCCATTCGTCTCATATTCTTCTCCATTCTGCAATATCGTCTTACCCCTTCACTGCACCGGCAGAAACTCCTGCGATAATGTATTTCTGCATGAAAATATAGAAGATCATAAGTGGTGCAACACCAAGCATGAGCATTGGGAACAACGCTGTCCAGTCGGTTGAGAACTGTCCGATATTTCTGGATACTTCCTGAAGGATGACATCCTGCTCACGGCTCTGTAAGAACAGAAGCGGTGTCATAAATTCATTCCACACATTCAAAGTAACAAGGATAACAACCGTTGCAATAACCGGTTTCAATAATGGAAGTACGATCACAAAAAACTTACGGATCACAGAGCAGCCGTCGATTTCTGCCGCTTCCTCTAACTCCTTTGGAATGGTCGATTCCACAAACTCTTTAAACAGGAAAATTCCCTGTGGAACATTGATCGCCACATCCACAAGAATGACTGCCCATGCCGTGTTCATCAGTCCGATACTTTTCACAATTTTAAACAGGCTGACAATATTCATCTGGAACGGAACAACCAGACCTGCAAGGAACAGCAGGAAAATGCGGTTTCCCCATCTGGACTTCGTTCTTGCCAGCGCATAACCTGCCATGGATGTAACCAAAACAATAATTGCAACTGCAAGTACTGTAATTTTTACAGTATTAAACAATGCTCTCGGATACTGCATATTTACAAAAGCATCTACATAATTCTGGAATACCCAGACTTTTGGAAGCCCCAACGGAGACTGTGTTGCCTCCTGCGGATTTTTAAATGTCGTCACGATCAGGTAATAAATTGGAATAAACCATACCGCTGCCAGAAGTATCATAAAAATCTCTGTAATAACAAGCCCGCGTTTTTCTTTTTTACTGACTCCCATTTCACTACTTTTCTGTTTTATCATGAGATAGCCTCCCCCCATTTTCCCATTATTTTGGTTGTCACACCGCTAATGATCAATACGATGATAAAGAAGCATACACCGAAAGCGGAACCTACCGAATAGAAGCCATCCGAGATACCTTTCTTCATCATAACTGTCATAACCGTTTCCGTTGCATTTCCAGGTCCGCCGGAAGTCATGGAGTAGATTGCGTCAAACGCTTTCATGCCTCCGATCAGTCCGGTTACTACAATAATTTTTACGGAAGGACACATGAGTGGGAGCGTAATCCTAAAAAAGCTCTGTCTGCCGTTTGCTCCATCGATCTGTGCCGCCTCATATAACTCTGGTGCGATACTCTGCAGGTTGGCAAGAAAAATAACCATCGCCCAGCCGGTCCACTGCCAGATCTGCGTAAATATAACAGAGAATAGTGCCCGGTTTGTCGTGAAGAAGTTAATCGTATCTAACCCGAAGCGGTGAAGCAGATTGTTGATCAATCCATAGTCCGAGGACGATAAAATAAAGTTCCATAAATATCCAATAATCAAAGAACTGAATACTGCCGGGAAAAAGTAAACCGCACGGAGCAGATTTCTTGTCTTTAACTTTTTATTCAAAACAGCAGCGATCGGAAGACCAAGAATTACCTGAAATCCAGTCAGTAATATGGCATAAATCAATGAATTCTTGATTGCAATCCGCATTAAAGGCGTCTGGAATACTTTTATATAATTCTGAAATGCAACAAAGTGCAGATTTGTCGGATTCATATCAGTATAATCAGTAAAACTATAAAAAATGGTGTACATAAACGGCAAAATACTAAAGATCAGATAAATTGCCAGTGCCGGAATAATAAACACCGCAAAGTAACGTCCGAGTGAACCACATTCCCTTTTTTTCTGTTTTTTATTCATAAAATCTTGCTTCCTTTCCGAAAAAAGGCAGAAAAAGAGCCTCAAACCCAGCCTCACTGCCGAGTTTGAGGCATCTTCACTGCACTCTTATCTATTTTGATAATAGCTCAGAAACCACTTCATCAACCGTCTGTAATGTTGTGGATAAATCCTGCGCACCTAAAAGATAACTCTGCATCTCTGTTCCATAAGTCTCATGTGCACCTGCTGCAGAACCCCATTCATTCCATGGGCAGTAAACATTTCCTGCTGCTAACGCACCTGCGACACTTGTATATGCTTCCGGAAGGTCAAATTCTACTCCATTTAAGTAAGAAGAACCCCCCTGATTGTTCTGCCATAAAGCGTTCTGTCCATCTGTCGTTGAAATTGCTGCAAGCACTTTTTTCACTGCGTCAAGGTTCTTGGAAGAAGCATTTGCTGCAAATCCACAGCCAGGACCACCAATGAGCCAGCCTGCGCTCTCTTTTGTTCCATAGAAAGGCATCATGTCAAGCTGTAACTCCGGATTTTTTTCCATGATCGCATCATAATCCCAAGGACCGGAGCAGAACATTGCTGAACCGCCTGTTGCAAACTGCTCTAATGCCTGATCATGATCAATACCTGTCATGTCTGCTGTGTATACACCATTATCGATCAGTTGTGACCATGTCTCGATATATGGATTCCAGGTTCCGTCCATTGTCACTTCGCCGTTACGATATTTTTCTCCAAAACCTTTTCCCTCATCAGTGGACAGATACTCTGCTGTCACAAATGCCATAGAACTCTTTAACAGCGGTTCCCATGATTTTAAGCCTGCTGCAAGTGGTGTAACTCCTGCATTCTGGAATGTTGTACAAACATCTAAAAACTCATCAAATGTCTTTGGAAGTTCCACATTATTTTCTTCAAAAATTTCTTTGTTATAATAGATTCCTTCAAACCAGCTGATTCCCGGAAGTGCATAGGTACTTCCGTTATATCCGTAAACACTTGTACCTGCTGTGGAATAATCAGCTGCCAGATCATCCAACGCTTCCAGATAACCTAATTTTGCATGTTTTAATGCAGAACCCGGTGACTCGCAGATGATGTCCGGTCCTTCGCCTGCGGAAAGCTGGGTATCAATAATTGTATCGTAGTTAGAGTTATCAATAAACTGATATTCAATCTCTACCTCCGGCACTGCCTCTGCAAGATAATCTAACATTGCCTGTACCGTGTCTTCACTATTCCAGTAAGACATACGGATTGTCACTTTGTCCGAAGAAGAGTCTGTTTTCTCTCCCTTTGTCTCTGTCTTAGATGCTGAATCTGTGCTTCCTGTATCCGAGGAGCTTCCACATCCTGCTACTACCCCAAGTGTCATTGCTGCGCACAATAATACGCTCAAAACTTTTCTCTTCATACCTTTTTCTCCTTTTCCCGAAAGAAAATACCGCTGTCTGCTGCTGTTTTTCTCTTTCATTTGATATATTTATCATACAGTCGAACCTAGCAGAATAAAATAATACTTTCTTTGGAAAAGTAATACTTTTTCATGTATTTTATTTTGGATTTTTCTTCTGCAGCGTATCCGGCATCTTTACCGTAAAGCAGGTATATTTTGCATCAGTGACTTTCACTTCAAGACTTCCGAGTGCTCCGTAATAAAGCTCCAGACGTTCCTTGATATTGTGGATTCCATAGCCTTTTCCCTGTTCATTCAACAATTTCTCTACCATTTCAAGTTCGATCAAAGGTCCGTTATTGTAAATAGAAAATACCAGCTGCTCCGGTTTTCTGCAAAACTCTACAATAATTTTTCCGGTGTCCGGTTCTTCCATATAATCAATGCCGTGCTTCATCGCATTTTCCACCAGCGGCTGAAGCAGAAAGTTCGGCATACAGCATTCGAGACCGCTCTCATCTATACGGTATTCCACCTCAAATGGTTCCTCATGCATTTTTTTCTGGATCTCAATATACGCCCGGATATTCTCCAACTCACTGCTCACCGTTGTGATCTGTTGTCCGTTGTTTAATGCTGTGCGGTAGAATTTTGCCAGAAGTCCTGTGATATCGCTGATATCGTCATCCCCTTTTCTGAGCGCCTTCCACTTGATACCTGAGAGGCAGTTGTAGAGGAAATGAGGGTTCATCTGCGCCTGCAGCGCTCTCAATTCGGATTCTTTTTTCTCAATCTCCATCTTGTATACTTCATTAATCATGGAATCTAACTGCACAGTCATTCTTCCGAGACTGTTCGTCACCATGCCAACCTCATCCGTGTCGGTTGTGTGACAGGGATTTTGCAGATCGCCGTTTGCAATACGCTCCGCCTGATCCCTCAACTGCAAAATTCTCTGACCGATCACACGCGACAGCACTCCAATCACCACCAGTGTCAGTCCGACACAAATAAGTACTACTATGATTGTAGAAAATATAATGGAATAAATCTGTTCCGAGATTGTATTCCGGTCAATAAAATAGTAAATTTTCCAGTCGACTTTTTCCATCGACGCTTCTTTTAAAATATATTCTTTATTTAAGACGGATGCATCCTCCGGGTTTTCTCCGATGTACGCTTCAATTTTCTGTTCCATCTGCTCATCAGCAATTTTTTTTGTGTAAATCACCTGACCATTTCCGTCTTTTATCACGATCCCGTTGTCCAGATAATCCATCGTATCAAACGGTTCCAAAATCCGGTTTAAGTAAAATTCCGCACGCAGTACACCGATTCTTCTGCTGGTCGTTGCCGTATCTAAAATTGTCCGCGTTGCATACAGCTTTCCGTCCTCCTCGACCGTCCACTCTGTATTAAAATCTTTTTCGTGCTTTTTGTACCACACCGTATCCTCATATGGCTCCGCCGACTCCAGGAAAGAGCCTATGTCTGATGCCGTATTTGGTGTGACGATTTTGATCATTTTTAAGTTTTCATCACTCGTTATAAAGTACCAGAATACCGGTTCCACCGTCTTATTCAGGCTCTGTGCGATTGCACTACCATTATAGGCATTCCCCTCCAACGTCTGTCGAAATTCCAGATTGTACGCCAGATATTTTGTAAAATCTGTCTCTCTCTGAAAAATAGCGTCTGCCTCCTGACACATACGGTGTAAATTATTGTCCATCGTCACTTCTGTCTGGTCCAGCAGATTTTGATTTGCCGCAGAAAACGAATGAATACCGAGAATACATAACGGAATCGACACCAGAATAATATAACTTATAATAAGCTTTTTCTGCATAGACGCATTATGTATAAACCAGTTACAGATTTTCTTCACTTGACCTTCTCCCCGCTTCTTATGTATTTCTGTCAACATGACCGCACCACTGTATTTCACTTCCAATTTTTCTGTTTATTTCTGCTCACGGTACTGCTTCGGTGTCACACCATAGTAATTTTTAAACAGTTTGTTGAAATAGGGCTGGTTTGTGTAGCCACATGCCTTTCCGATATCCACGATCTTCCAGTTGCTCTCCTCTAACAGTTCTTTCGCTTTCTTCATGCGATAGTCTGTCAAATATTTCACAAGATTGTATCCTGTCTCCTTCTTGAAAATAAAGCTCACATAGGACGCTGTGAGGCAGACTTTTTCTGCGATCTCTTCCAGACCGATATCATGCATATACTCATTCTTGATGACTTTTTTGATTTCGGATACCGTGAGGCTCGTATCCGGCAGACTCTGTTTCTGAGAAACAGTGATCTCCCGTATCACTTTTGACACAACTTCGCCCACTTTCCAAAGATCATGACTGTTCATAATTTCATCTGCTGTCTGCATGATCAGGCTCTCGTTATAGATGCCGTACTTCTGATAAATAGCCTTGACAATATCTAAAATCAGATACTTTGCATAAAATGCACTCGACGCTTTTTCATTTTCCAGACGTTTCAGATATACCAATAACTGTTCTTCCACTGCAGGCATATTTTCATCCTCTATGCTTCGGAAAATACTATCTTTCATCTGCATGGTTTCCTCGAGCGTTCCTGTATCCCGCGCTGCTTTCTGTGCAATGTAGATTACTCCCGAAAAATAGCTGAACGTGTCATTTCGGACATCTTCCATTTCTTTTACCCTGCCTGAAAATTCTTTTATTCCAAAGAATGTTGTTCCGACAATAATCGATGGCATCTCTGCTTTTTCCTCGGTCAGATCGGCATATAATAAACGGATGGAATTTTCCACTTTCCGTTCCTCGATCGGCTCTCTGCTGTAAATGATCACATAAATCTGGTTTGGATAAAAGTCGATCTGTTCATATGGTAATTTCATATTGCGTTTCAGTATTTTTTCAAATTCTTCCTCGCACAGTTCAAAGTAATTGTTCCGTGTCTCAATACTCACGAAACAGATATATTTATTTTCCAGATTAATCTTGTATTCTTTTAATTTTTCCACAATCTCTGTCACAGATTCTTTCGTGTTAAAAAGTCTGTATAACAATAATTTTTTATCTGCGACTAACAGATTTTCTTTCTGTTCTTTCCACTGCTTTTTCTGTCTGCAAAGTGCAATGACATGCTCCATCACCTGTTTGAATTCCTCCACTTCGATCGGTTTTAACAGGTAATTGACCGCACTTACCTCGCATGCCTTTTTCGCATAATCAAACTCGCTGTAAGCACTGAATATAATAATGATCACATCCGGTCTGTTTTCCTTTGCATATTTTGCAAGTTGTAGTCCGTCCATATACGGCATTTTTACGTCGGTCAATAAAATATCCACATCCTGATATTTCTGTAGATACTCCATTGCCAGTTTTCCGTTAGCTGCTTCCGCTACTTCAAGCTCAAATTGAAATTTTTCAATCAAAAACCGGATTCCCTCACGCTCTGTTCTTTCATCATCTACTAATAGTATTTTCATTTTCCCCACAATCCTTTTTTCTTCTGTATCATTTTTATACGCATACTATTTCCAATCTCCGCTTTCCGACATTCTTTCATCTCTTGTCGTTTTGTATACACTGCCTCAATTATATTTTATTAATCCGGTATCCTGTTTGAAATAACATATTTTTTTGATTTCTTGCAATTATTTGGTATCTTTCATTTTTACCGCAGATTATTCACCTTCCCAACTGAAATATATCCATCAACAAGTGCCCGGAAATCCGTTCCCTCCGGGGCATTCTCATTATAATTTCCATGCACAGTCAGTCGTATTCTTCCATTTTCAAGCCCCTCTTCCAGATACTCGTCAATGAAAAATCCACAGTCTGCAATTTTTCTGTCATATAAAATTCCCCGCAGCTTCTCAAGTTCACACTGCGGAAAATTTACGTTCCAGATCTGATTGTGCGCCAAAGGCTGTTCCATCAGTTCTTTCAGCATCTGCTCAAGGTAAGCGTCTGTCACCTCATGACACTCCGATGCACCTTCAGAAAACGCAATCGCATGCACACCTGCGCACGCAGCTTCTAACGCAGATCCTACGGTCGCTGAATACTGAATATCTGTTCCGCTGTTATATCCATAATTAATACCGGAAAATACATAGTCCGGCTTTTCTTTCACAATATTTAAAATTCCAAAACGTACACAGTCCGCCGGTGTTCCTGTACTTGCATATGCGTGCACACCCTCCACCGGAAAATCAACCGGAAAAAACTCTATCGTTTCACGTAATGTGATCCTGTGTGACATTGCACTGCGCTGTCCGTCCGGTGCCACCACCCAGACTTTACCATATTTTTTTGCTGCCCGTGCCAAACGAATGATACCATCTGACTGTATTCCATCATCATTTGTAATTAATATTTTTTGCATTATGTTTTCCTTTTCCACAAATTTTCTGAGACTCTCTTCTCCATCTTTTCTATTTAATTTATCATATCCTTTTTTCCACGAAAATGCAAAACTCCTCAAAATGAGGACTTTTTAGCCTTAAAAGTCCTCATTTTGAGGAGTTTACTTTTTCGTTCATATACACAAATATAAACTGCATTCCCTTATTCTCTGTTTTCATATTGAAACCATCGCCAGTTTTACTGCTTTACTCTTCTCCGAAATAAGCACTTTTTTCAAGAGTGATACTGGGCGGATTCGAACCACCAACTTCGGTTTTGCAAACCTATGCCCTACCAGCGGCTACAGCATCGGATACGAAACAACAGAATGCACACCCGGCGAATATCTATTGTCATAAAAATCCCCTCACGGAGTATGTTTATCAAATTTTCCATGAGGGGGCTGTTTCAAACTGATTTCATTCTGCTGATTTCACGATCAGCACCTGAAACGCTCTTAGTTGCTGAATAATGCAGTAGACAGATATCTGTCACCGGAATCTGGAAGAAGAACTACAATATTCTTTCCTTTATTTTCCGGTCTCTTTGCTAAAATAGTGGCTGCTTTTAAAGCTGCTCCTGAAGAAATACCAACCAGAACGCCCTCGCTTACTGCAAATGCTCTTCCCTCGTCAAAAGCATCCTCATTTTCAATTGGAATGATCTCATCATAAACGGAAGTATTCAAAGTATCCGGAACAAATCCTGCTCCGATTCCCTGGATCTTGTGCGCTCCTGCTTTTCCTGTAGAAAGAACTGCACTTGTTGCAGGCTCAACTGCTACAACTTTGACATTTGGATTCTGCTCTTTTAAGTACTCACCAACACCTGTTATGGTTCCGCCTGTACCAACGCCGGCTACAAAAATATCTACTTTTCCGCCTGTCTGCTCCCAGATTTCCGGTCCGGTTGTTGCCTTGTGTGCTGCCGGGTTTGCAGGGTTTACGAACTGGCCTAAAATAACGGCTCCCGGAATCTCTTTTGCAAGTTCATCCGCTTTTGCGATCGCACCTTTCATTCCCTTAGCGCCCTCTGTCAAAACAAGCTCTGCGCCGTATGCTTTCAAAAGATTTCTACGCTCAACACTCATGGTATCCGGCAGTGTTAAGATTGCTCTGTATCCTTTGACCGCTGCAACTGCTGCAAGACCGATACCTGTGTTACCGCTGGTTGGTTCAATAATGGTTGCGCCCTCTTTTAAAATACCTTTTTTCTCTGCATCCTCGATCATTGCCAATGCAATTCTGTCCTTTACAGAACCGGCCGGGTTAAATGCCTCAAGTTTTACTAAAATGGTTGCGTCTGTCACGCCTGCTTTTGCAGCATATCTGCTTGCGTTTACGATTGGTGTTTTTCCTACTAACTCTAATGTGCTTGATTTGATATCACTCATGTTAATCCTCCTTGTTTTGCGAAGCAAAATGCGACTGTTCCTACAGGAGCAGAGGATTTAGCCTCCTTGTTTTTGCGAAGCAAAAATCCGAACTCTTGTGAGGAGAGGATTTAGCCTCCTTGTTTTTGCAAAATTAAAATAGTGTTCTTAGTGAGAAGAAGCTTTATCTTCCAAAATAAAAATGGCAGGTATCCTATGCACGACACCTGCCTGAGTTACAAATTTTTAGCGGGTACACAATGCATATGAAAAATAAACCGTACTCATACATACAGCCTGACAACAGCAACAACACATCATATGATTTTTCTGTGTGCTTAATCCTGTGTGTTTCATATCATTGTCTCCTCTCTCATTTCCTACTAATCATATAGGAATATGTGTTTATATTTGAATTATAACGATTAACATCTTTACTGTCAACTATTTTTTCATAAATTTTTGCAATTCTTTTCGTTATGATACATTTTCCTGTTCACTTGCATTGCGTTACAATAACGATGCCTGGCTGCTGCTATATCTGGTTTAGCTTGCAAATTTTACAGTATCTGCCGGAAGTACTTTTGCGATGCGCTCCAGTGCCTCTTTTAACGTACTTCTCGGACAAGCCACGTTAATTCGCTGGAATCCTCTTCCGCATTTTCCAAAAATTCTTCCACTGTCAAGCCAGAGTTTTGCCTTGTGAACGATCAAATCCTCCAACTCCTGCGTGCACAATCCAAGTCCATTAAAATCAAGCCAGATCAGATACGTTCCCTCATGTTCCACCATGTTCACGCCCGGAAGATTTTTTTCCACAAATTCTTTTGTAAAAGCGATATTGTCAGCCACATATTTTTTCATGGTCTGATACCACTCTTCCCCATCCCTGTAAGCCGCCTCACATGCCACAAGTCCGGCTGCATTGAGCTGACTGTATCCGGCTGCATCCAACTGTTTTTTGAATGCATTTTTCAGTTTCTGGTTCGGGATAAAAATATTAGAAGTCTGCAGACCTGCCAGATTAAACGTTTTGCTCGGTGAAGTACAGGCAATTGTCATCTCCTCATATTCCTTTTTCAGATTTGCAAAAACCTGATGTTTTCCCTGAAAAGCAAAATCTGCATGAATCTCATCGCTCACAACGATCACGTGATGTCTGTAGCAGATATCTCCAATTGTCTCCAACTCCTCTTTTGTCCACACTCTTCCGACCGGGTTATGAGGATTGCAAAGGAAAAAGAGTTTTACCTGTTCCTCCACGATTTTTTTCTCAAAGTCTGCAAAATCAATATGATAGCGATTGTCCTCTCCTAAGAAAAGGTCACTGCTTACGATTTTTCTTCCATTATCTGAAATCACTTCTGAAAAAGGATAATATACCGGTGACTGAATCAATACTGCATCTTCCGGATCTGTATATGCTTTTACGGACAACGCCAGCGCCATCACGATTCCTGGTGTTTTGACCAGCCAGTTTTCCTGTACTTCCCAGTCATGATGTTTCTTCAGCCATCCTTTCACAGCTTCAAAATAAGATTCCTGTCCATCACTGTATCCAAAAATTCCATGCTGCACCTGTTTGATCAACGCATCCTGTACATAAGAAGATGTCTGAAAATCCATATCTGCAACCCAGAGTGGCAGCACATCTTCCGGCATACCTCTTTTCACTGCAAAATCATATTTTAAGCAGTTTGTATTTCTTCTGTCTGTAATTTTGTCAAAGTCAAGATTTCTTTCTGCCATGTCGCACCTCTGGTTTCTTCTACTTGTAATATATTTCTGTCTTCTGTGATTGGTTATCATGATTTCCCACTGTTTCTGTAGGTCTTATTGGATATATACATCATAGCAGAATTTTGCTTTTTAACATAATTCATTTTATCTAGAATCAGCTATAGGTGTATCCTATAACCGGAGTTTAACTAGCGTAGTGTCGCAGATTTTGTCGTGCGTTTTCAGTGTGTGAAGGGCAGATATAAGCGTCCTCTCACAAGTCGTGATTTTATAGGTTTATG